>JAEEGJ010004872.1_pt1 | contig 43895 bp, 33 predicted proteins | sample 8958761 | NCBI WGS metagenome assembly JAEEGJ01 (sample SAMN16246546, study PRJNA631951) | gut metagenome | biome: gut microbiome; feature: rumen; material: RS-attached | host: Bos | place: Iran: Karaj | collected 2018-10
CACCTTTTTCGGCAATGAGGTCTGTTAGCTTTTTGCCTTCTTTTTCAATTGCTTTTTGGTTTGCATTCTTGATGGCCGCTTCAAGGTTCGTGACTTCGTCTTTTACCAAGTTTGAGAGGCTCAGGTCGCCAAGATAATGGCCCTGCGCTCCGTATTCGGTTGCAATTTCCTTTGCTGTTTTGGGCTGGTCTTCTGGAACAATTTTCGGAATAGTCGGTGTGGGACTTGTGATAATTTCTCTAGAAATTTCCGATTCGCCTATTGTTACAATTGGAGCGCTTGTGACAACAACTTTCTGCTCGCCGGAGATGCGGACATACGGGTTCGTTACAGGCGTACTTCTGTGGAGAAGGTCCATGTGAACGCCAGGGACCAGCTTGATGGAGTCACCCATGACTGGGATATTCTCCTTGTCGTTGTTGGAACTTCTAAAGATGAGTCTCCATCTAAATTTCTTTTCTTTGGCAATAATGTCTGGGACAATATCTTGTCTTTCAATAGCTGTTTGCTTGAAGAAATACGTGAAGTAGGTTGCGGCAATTTCATCTTCGCAATCCAACCCTTCACTGAAAGAAACTAAGAGTACTGTAGAACCGTCATCGCTGTAAGAAATATCTGCAGATGTAATGACAGGCCCAATGGAATCGGTCACATCACTTGTAAGGCTGATTGGAGCGTCTTGATATTTCCAGAACGGCGTAATCTTTCCGCTATAGATCGATTCGGCGCCGCCTGTGAATGGAACGGCTCCAAAGCCACCGGCGGTAGTGATTATCATGGTGCTGTCATGGGCGCTTGTTTTAATGTCGTTTATATCGAGAATCGTCGGGAACTTTTCGCCAAATTCCAGTTGAACGGAATCCAATTTGACGTAGTTGTTGACTTGAGTGTTCCCATATGGTTTACTGAGCTTTGCATAAACGCTATCGCCACGTCCATCGCCATCCCTGTCGAATATGCAGGCGAAAACGACTTGCGGTACAGGCGGTTCCATGAATGAGATGTTCTTCCAAACTGCTTTTTGCGATTCGTCTGCGCTAGAGACGATAATCTTGATTCCCTGAACTGGTGCGGTTGCCTTAACGTAGAATGTCGCCTTGCCGTTCTTGAGCGTAATTGCCGTGATGGGAGTTCCGTTTTCATCGCAGGGAATTACAGCAGGGTTGTTCGTGATAACATAAACCATGTCGTCAAAAGCAGCTCCATCATCGAGCATAATATTTACAGGGTAACGCGTGTTCACCCATTTGCCGAGTGTATCGACAGTGCCATCGACTTCCGCTCCAAGGGATCTCCATTGATTTTGGTTATCGACGCGGGCATAGACAATGGGGAGTGCGGCGTACTTGTCGATGACAAATGTGATTTCGTCATACTGGGATTCGTCTTTCTGCAACGAGAATCGTAACTGGTAGGTTCCTGGCGGGAGAGCTCGTTTTGACTTGATTTGAGCCGTATCGATGGTGAATCCCGTATAGCCCGGCTTGATGACAATGCCGCCGAACCAAACGCCAACGCTATCCAGAGGGACGCCCTCGGCATATGCTCCGCTACCGAACAAGGTAAAGTTAGACGGGGCCGCTACGGTATCAGTCGTTGTAGCTCCAGAGAAGTCGCAAGAAAGGGCTTGCTTGCTAATGCGCTGGAATATTTCGTAATTGATAAGTCCTGCATCGGACATGTCTTTGGCGAGGATACTTGCTTCGGTCTTCAGGTCGATGGACGTTTTCATCTTGAAGTTGGATTCGACAGTGTGGCGTTCAGCGTAGAAGATGTGGAATGGATAATTGTGTCCTTCTTCAAGCCCTAGCGTATCCAAATCGACTGCACCGGAAACCTGCTGGTGCTGGCCACCGATATCCACGACAAGACGGTTATTGATAAACACCCATACGTCATCGTCGCCAAAGAATTCGAAATACTGTCCTGGAATGTATTCGAATGAGGCTTGAATTTTCATGGTAAAACCGTAGTTGTGCCTCTTGCCGCCATTTGAAATATTGTCGAAGTAGGGGTTGGGGATAGTTCTTTCTGCATCAAGGTATTGGAAGTCGTCTAGTAGGAACAGACCACCTTCGGGGCTTCTGTTGTCTTTTTGTCCGAGCCAGAGACCGTCATTGTCAAGAGTTAGTTCGATGGAACGGCAGGTGGCGTTTGTGACGGGCTGTCCATTCTTTTGGGTAATAACTTCGGGCAAGAACCACTGAGCAATATGAGTTGTGGCTTGGCAGGTTTCGGGGAAGTTTGCTGCCGGTACAGGAACTCCGTTCGGACCAAGGATGGGTTCAACCATTCCCAAGGTGTGGTGTGCACATCCGCCAGAACCAAAGTCTGCACTGACGCCGTTGATGGGGTCGCCGTTTGTGCCTTCTACGGTACCATCTCTTTCAATGTCTCCGTCTGTGCCGTGGAGCCAGTCAAACATCATCACGGGGAGTGTCTTGCTGGGGCAATCGCCTAAAACGCCCGGGTACTTGGTGTAAACTGTCGTTGTGGCACCAATATCCTTGCCTGCCTTGACCCATATGGTGTCCGCTGCTGCTGCGGCTTCGTCGAGCGAAAGCAGAGTCGATTGTGCAATTGGCGTTATCTTGATTGAATTATGGATGTCAGTGACGTATTCGTAGCCGATGGTTTGCTTGAAATAGACTTGGAATGAGCCCTCGGTCGGTTTAATGCTTGTTTCGAACCATCCGCAGTAATTTTTGACTGCGGTCATCTTCGCGGAATCGCCGCCTGCAACATAGAGAATGGCTGAGGTGTTTGTCCACGGAGCGAAGAAACGGATAGTCTTTTTGGGAGCGTTTTCGTAAGCCGCGGTTATGGTTGCGGTTGCTCTATTATTGTTAATAGTGATATTGATTTTGGTAATTTCTGGATTTAGGCGTAAATTGACGTTGCCCAATGCTCTACCATAGCATTCTTCGTTGCTATAAAACGAGATTCTTTGGTTGTTCGTTACATTTTGCTGCGTGTCAAACGAGCCGTCTGCGTTAGGGGTTAGTGCTATACATGTGGCTTCACGAGCATTTCCTATGGTCATGGATAGAGCGTCGTAAGTGTTGGGACGACTTAATATATGAATAGGATATTCTGCGGCCATTGACGGAATGACTGCACATAAGAGTATTAAAAATACACTAAAGACAATGTTTTTACACCGCATCCACGACTCCCTGAATACTGTTATTCCTTATGAAAATACATTTAATATTGTGATTCATATCAATTTTTTTTTATGAATTTGTAAAATAAATTGCGATTACAGCAACGCTTGTGTAGAGAATACTTTGCAAGGGGAAAAAGTTCCGTTTTTTGAAAAAAAAGCCCCCGGAAATAGAAAGTTCCGGGGGTAAAATCGCAGATTCCGAAATTACTTTTTTATGCCGAATTCTTCAATTGGAATATTGGGGTGGCGGAATCCCCAGAGGAAGTCCTGGGTGCGCTTGGTAATTCTCTTGCCGTTCACGATGAGGTGGATTTCGAGGCGGGCAATGTACACGCCCGTACCGACAAGGCGGCCTTTAGTAGAACGCATGTTCCAGGCGAGGTAAAGGTGGTCGTCGTTACCGAGGCAGTTTTCGGCCCCGTCCGTCTTGAAGATGTCGTCGTTACAGGCGATCTGACCCTTGTCGCTATTGATGAAATGCCCAAGGCTGCTGTAGTAAATCGTCTTGTAGCTGAGCTCGGTCTTGTCGGCCATGGATTCGGCGATGGTCTTGACGTCTTCGGGTGTACCGTGCATGTAGTTGTGCAGGTTGTCCTTGTTCAATAGGCCGTTGTTGTAGGCGTTGACAATGACATCGCTGACGCCGAACCTTTCCTTGGCTTCCTTGGGCGAGATTTCCTTGCGGTCCATCATGGAAATGATCGTTTCAAGCGTAACGGAGGTCGATGGGCTTCCGATCTTGACTGCTTCCTTGTCTTCGAATACGGAGCTTGTTTTCACGACCTTCGCGATTTCGCTGATTTCGTTTTCGACGAGTTCCGACATGTTCATGTCGCCGAGGTAATGACCTTGGGTGCCGTAAATTTCGCCGACCTGTGTTGCTGTAAGCGGTTTGTCGCTATGTACGAGGATGGGTACGGTTGCGGAATCGCTGCGGACGATTTCCTTGGTCTTTTCGAAGTTGGGGGAATTCTTGTCCATGGTCACGACTGGCGGGCTGGTCACGGTAATGCGCTGTTCGCCCGTAATGCGAACCCAAGGGTTCTTGTCGTGAGCTAGAATGCCGACGAGATCGACTGCGAGTCCGCCTTCGGAAAGTGACTTGATGCGTATGGAATCGCCAACGATGGGGACGATGTCGGAAAGGCTCTTTTTCGAGAAGATGAGCTTCCAGCGGTTTACCGGTGAAGTGGCGACGTAATCGGCTTCTTGAACGATCGTCGAAAGTGAGCCACTGCCATAGCTGCGGTAGCCGAACAAGCTGGAACTTGCTGTTGCGGTGGTAATGCCTTCGCTGAATGTAAGCGTGAGCATCGTCTTTCCGTCGTCAGTGTACGAAATTTCTGCGGCCATGATGATGGGGCCGATGGCATCGCTAAGGACTCCGTCTACGGAGAAATTCGAGACGGTGTGGTCTTCGGGATTCGTGTAGGTGTATAGCGCCGTGATTTTTCCGGCGTAAGGTTCTAGTGCGCCGCCCGTGGATATGGCTGTGCCAAATCCATCGCCTTCGGCGGTGAGCGAAAGCTCGCGGGCGCCTTCGGTGTAGTTTACGTTAGCAACTTCGTAATGCGTAAGCCCGAACGTAAACGAAATGGCATTGAGGACGCTGTTGCCGCCAAGCGGCTTGTTAAAGCTGATCCAGACGCTGTCGCCGCGACCGTCACCGTTTCTATCGTAGATGAATGCGGTTTCGATTTGCGGAACAGGCGGTTCTGCGATGTTGATGTTTGTCCAGTTGACGCTCTTGTTCTTTGCGACATTTGAAGAAATGGTGAGCGTTCCGTTGTCAACGGCTCCTGTTGCCTTCACGTAGAATGTGTTTTTGCCTTCGATGAGAACAAACTCGTTATTCGGGAGAGAAGAGCCCATGGAATCGCATGGGATGAGTTTCGGATTATTTGTTGTAACTTGAACTGCTATACCGTTGTAGCTATGCGCCCATTCTTCGACGTAAGTTACGTTGATGGGGTAGATGCGGCCCGCCCAAAGCTTTTCGTTCTTGTTCATGTTGATGGGGAGCGTGTCGCTACTGATGTCGCGGTTCGCTTCGCTTCCGAGCGGTTTCCAATATGTGTTGACGCAAACCGTATCTTTTTGGACGATGTCCGCGATAAAGCAGTAGCTGGAGTCAATGATATCTGCAAAGGCGATGTTCGGGAGTTCCGTCGGCGGAATCGTGAAGTAAACGTCCTTGAATTCTTTCGGATTGTTCTTGAGGGCAACGCGAACGTAGTAAGTTCCCGGCGGAAGCGTTTGCATGCGGGAAATAATCGTTGTGTTGATGGTGAGCATCGTGTAATCGTTTGTAATCGTGATGCCGCCGTAGTATGCGGTGTCGAGCTTACCCAAGGCAACGCCCGTCATCGGGAGACTCTTTCCGAACAACGTAAAGTTCGACGGGCCGCGTTCTGTGCGCTTTTGTTCCGAGTTCGCGGAGAAATCACAAGCAAGCGTCTTTTCACGGATGTTCTGCCAAACTTCTTTCTTGATAATCGTCGTATCCGTAGAGAGGTTCGTGAGGAGCATGCTGGATTCCACCTTCAAGTCGATGGACGTGCGCATCATGAAGTTCGACTGTGTGCGCTTGCGTTCGGCGTAGAAAATGTGGAACGGATAAGTTTCGCCCGGTGTAAGTCCAAGATCGTCGAGGTTTACAGATCTCTTGACTTTCTTGTGCAGGCCGCCAATATCGACAACGAGTTTGTTGTTAATGAACACCCACACGTCATCGTCGCCATTGAATTCAAAGTACTGTCCCTTTACATAGACAAATTCTGCCTGGATCTTCATGGTGAAGCCGTAGTTGTGGTAACCCGGAGCGTCTTTTCCACCGCTGAGGGAATCGTAGTGCGGGTTTTCAACAGTTTGTGCGCTATCGAGCCAGCGGAAGTCGTCGAGCAAGAAGAGCCCGTGTTCTGGGCTTTCGTCATCCTTTTGCCCAAGCCAGAAACCGTCGTTCGTAAGCGTCAGTTCAAGGTCACGGCAAGTGACGTTGGTGTATTGCTTGCCGTCCTTTTCGGCAATGACTTCGGGGAGGAACCAGTTGTTGAGGTGCGATGCGTTTTTGCAGTTTTCGGGGAAGTTCTTGGCCATCACGGGAACGCCGTTGGCGCCGAGCTGTTTTTCGACCATGCCTGTCATCGGATCGCCTTTGCAACCGTCTTGACCAAAGTCTTCGCTAGTTCCGGTGCCAAACATCGGGACTCCGCGAATATCAAATCCAGTGCGTCCGGCACCGCCTTCTCCGTAGCTGAGGCCGTTCTTGGATCCGTCGGAATTCATGGAACCGTCGTACCAGTCGAACATCATCACGGGGAGGATCTTCGGGAGGCATTCGCCAAGAACGCCCGGATAATCGACATGAATTTCGGGAGTGCCGTACTGGTAGGCGACAACCCAGATCGTATCGCTAATGGCGAGTGCGGAATCGAGCAAAATAGGGGCAAGTGCGGAATCACTTTCGACGGTGCCATCGGCTCCGACATATGTTGTACCGATGGTCTGCTTAAAGTAAACCCATGCGCTGTCGCTTGGCTTTGTAACCATGCTTTCGAACCAACCGCAATACGGGGAACCTACCGGGCTCATGTAGTTTTCCATGCCATTCAAGAACATGATGGCATTGGTGTTCGTCCACGGGGTGAGGAAGCGGATATGTTTTTTAGGCTTGACTTGGACCGCTGGTTTAGTGTCGGAAATCGTCAGGGTCTTGTCGTCGTTGATGACAATCCAGACTTCTTCCTTGTCGTAAATGTACTTGCCGTCTTGAATGGAGTTTTCCCTGTATTTAGGGAATAGCGTTCCGAGCAGTGGCTTGTTGTCGGGACTCAGGTCCGTATGGCATGTATTGCCGCTACAGCCCACCCCGAATTGCAGGTGACGTACGTCTTTTTTGCCATTGGCCAGGCGCTCGTCGCTAAATTCGATGGTGTATGTCCCATCGTCGCCTTTTTCTAGCGATTTGTACACGAAATTGCTTTCGTTGTCGGCGTAGAATAAGACGTTTCCGTCATAAATGATGTGCGCAATTGCGACCGTCTGTGCAAACGCACAGGCACTGAATAACGCCAAACACACCAAAACCCTATTGATAAGCCCACTGATCCTCATCCGTGACTCCTAAGATATTAGTTCCCCCTCCTTGCCCACAGTGTTTCCCATACACTTTTTGCAAAAATAACAATAAAGGATGTTTGTCAAGAGGGCTTTAGTGTAAAATGGGTTGTTTTTCGTGTAGTAAAATTGAAAGTTTGTATATAGGGCTATAATAAGCAATTTTTTTCATTAAAAGAGGTGCTAGATTGGGGCTAAAATCCTACTTTTACACTTGTAAATTCAAAATGGAGATAAAAATGAATCGTGTTTACCTAGTTGCCACGGCTGCTTCCAAGATGGAAGCCAAAGTCCAGGAAATCGTTGACGCTGTTACCAAGGCTGGTCTCATTGCCTCTGTTTACAAGCCACTCGATGTTATCAGCGCTGCAGATAGCGTAGAAGAAATCAAGGCCGGCAAGTCTGCCGTGCTCATGGAAAAAATCTGCGCCAATTTCCTCGCTCAAGATTTTGATGCCGTCGATGCAGTTGTCGTGGAAGGTGCAACAGGCATGAACGATGTCATTGCTCACAAGTATAACGACGATCTTGCTTCTGCTCTCGATGCAAAGATTTTTGCCGATGGCGAAGACGCCGAACTCTTCTGCCCGAAGCGCTTGCTCCGCTGCGAAAAGTGCCTCGCCGGTGACCTCGCTGAACCGGCTGCCGAACGCCGCGTTAGCCAGGCCATGTTCCGCGCAAGCCTCATCTCTAAGGCTTCCAAGTGCGTGAAGCGCATCGTGCTCCCGGAAGGTTCCGAACCGCGTACCGTGCAGGCTGCATGCCTCGCTGTCGAACGCAACATCGCTGTGCCGGTTCTCATTGGCAAGAAGGCTGACATTGAAGCTACTGCAAAGTCTGTGGGCGTCAAGCTCCCGTCCAACATTGAAATCATCGAACCGAGTGCAGAACTTGCCGAAAAGTATGTGCCGACTCTCGTGGAACTCCGCAAGGCTAAAGGCATGACTCCGGAATCTGCACGTGCTGCTCTTTCTGACAACGTAATGCTTGCCACGATGATGCTTAAGTTCGGTGAAGTCGATGGCCTCGTTTCTGGTGCTATCCACTCTACAGCTGATACGCTCCGTCCGGCTCTCCAGATCATCCGTACCGCTCCGGGCGTGAAGTCCGTGAGCTCTGTGTTCTTCATGTGCATGAAGGACAAAACCTACATCTATGGCGACTGCGCAATTAACTTGAACCCGCTCGCTGAAGAACTTGCCGATATCGCTCTCCAGTGCGACGATACCGCAAAGGCTTTCGGCCTCCCGAGCCGCGTTGCTATGCTTTCTTACAGCACCATCAATTCGGGCAAGGGCCCGGATGCAGACCTCGTCGTGGCTGCAACTGCCGCTGCCAAGGCTGCCCGCCCCGAAATGCTCGTCGATGGCCCGCTCCAGTACGATGCCGCAACCGTTCCGAGCGTCGGTTCCCTCAAGGCCCCGAACAGCCCGGTCGCTGGCAAGGCTACCGTGTTCGTGTTCCCGGACCTCTCTGCCGGTAACATCGGTTACAAGGCTGTGCAGCGCTCTGCCCACGGCACAATCGCTATCGGCCCGATGCTCCAGGGCCTCGCCAAGCCGGTGAACGACCTCAGCCGCGGCGCCCTCGTCGAAGACATCGTCTACACGATTGCACTCACCGCAGTTCAGGCACAGAAGTAAGACCGTTCGGCTCTATTGCAAAATAGAACCTCCGTCTTCGCCTCACTCTCGCCATTCGCGGACCATGCCTACATAAGTGCTAAAGCACTAAGTAGTCAAAGGTCGCAACCGCCCCGGTTTAATAACCGGGGCTTTGTTGCTCACAGAAGTAAGAGGCTTCTCGTCATCCTCGCGAAGGCGAGGATCTAGGACGGAACCCCCTTATATTGTCATGCCGGACTTCGTTCCGGCATCGGCATTAGAAAAGACGGATTGTGAAAATCCGTCTTTGTTTTCTGTTTTTTAAGATAATTTTGTTTGTACAAGTAACGTTTGTATAAATTTACTAATTTGTTATAAATAAATTTTGTATACTTAAATAAAATTTTTTGAGTGTATGAATGCTGTTTGGATAATTTCTAAAATAAGGAAAGTGTATGAAAAAAAACAGTTTGTTGCTCGCATTTCTTTTGACGAGCCAAGCATTTGCTGTTTCTGTAGACTTTTACGATGAACAGCAAAATAATCCATCCATAACAGGGATTAAACTCAGAATCAACAATGATTCTAGTTCTCCTATTAGGGATGCAAAACTTCGCTACTATTTTCATAAGTCATCTTCGGTGTATGCTGTTGATGGCCACTATCTAGCCGGTGCTTCAATACAAGTGAATGATGTAAATGAAGACCTTGCTTATTTTGAATTGGGAATACCATCTGTTTCTGTAGGATATTATCCCAATATGGATGGATTCAGCGTTTCTTTGCATAACGAAAATTGGTCGAGTAGAGATAAGTCGAAAGATTATAGTTATCAGGCTTTTTCTTCATTCAAACAGAATACAAAAGTAGTGCTGCTTTCTGGCAATGATGTTGTTTTTGGAACAGCTCCTGATGTTCAAACAGTGTCAGAGCTGGAGAACGTTAAAATTTCGGGTCTCAAATTTTCTGAAAATTCTTGGCTTGAATTAAAAAACGATGGTAAATCTACCGTAACGTTGTCGAATTATCAGGTTGTAGATGCAAATAATTCGGCATTTTCGATAAAGGGTTCCCTTGAATCTGGTGAAATTCTCCGTATTTGCCAAAATCAAGCGGCGTGTGGAGATGCTAGTAAATCGCAGATTTTGTCAAACTTTAGTTGGAATGGCTATGGTGAAGCTTTCTTGAGACGAAATAATGCTATTGTTTCGTACGTTGCATGGGGTGAACCGGGCGCACATGCTGCTGATGCGGTTGATGCTGGTGTATGGAACGATTTGAGGGCGTTTTTTCCTGCAGAAAAGCAAGTCCAAAGCTATAATGCTGATTACATCAAAGATGTATTTTTTCGTCTTAAACCGAACAAGTCTGGTGTAAAAACGGATGACTGGTTCAGTTTTACTAGTAACGACAATCCTAATAAATTTGTTTCTGTACCTTTGCCGATTAAGACTTCTGCAAATAAGCCTGTTATTAAGCAAATTCCTGGAGATGATAAGGTCCTATTCAGCTGGCTCCCGGTGCAAGGCGTAGATTCATATAGAGTTATTGTACGCGACCGAAATAATAATGATGTTTACAATTTGAGTACGCCCAATACGTCTTTATCGTTGGAGATGACTGAAGGGCTTTATTCTTGGACTGTGATTGGAGAAGATGAATTTTGGACTGAACGTATAAATAATGGTGATGTTACGACGAATTTGTACAATGTTATTATTCAAAAAGCTAATATCAATACTAGCATTTTTAAACAACGTAAAATTCATGAAATAAAAGGTAGACGAGATACAAAAATGCTGGATCTTGGATATTTAAATAATTCGTATAAGTATTCGTGGGATAGGCCGAATCTTGATGCTGAAAAAATAGAGTGGCATGAAGATGTTAGGTGTTGGGCTATTGCGACAGAAGTAATGAATCATTTTTATGGTGGTAATTTGACTCAGGATGAAATTGTTTATCATGGGCATTATAAAATGGAAGACCCTTTGTTGTCTCCGTTTCGATCGGAGGGAGGAAAGATGAGTATTGACCAAGAGACGGGTGCAATAACTGTTGATCCTGTAACAGGGGAACCTATAGGTGAAGTTGTGGAAACATTGAAATGGGCGTTAAGAGTTGATAAATTAAATTTTGGCGAGGGGGCCCCTTCTTATGCGACTGTAAAAAATGCAATTGATAATAAAAAACTTGTTTACTTAGATGTTCCGAAGCATGCAATGCTTATTTACGGTTATGTAGGTGATGCGAGTAATTATGCATTTTATTATGCGTTTATCGATAATGAAGGAAATGTTGGAACATCCTTGAATTATCGTAAACAAATTTATGGCTATTTTATTCCAGATGCTGTATATGGTGATGTTGAAATGTCTGATGTGCGCGTTCACATGGACTCTGATGGCGATGGTATAACGGACTTTGAAGAAGAAGAAAGATTTTGTATAAACGTGCAAAATGAAAAGGTTTGTACAAATGGATCTCTTGTGGATTCCGACAATGATGGCATAGAAGATAAACGTGAAATTTATGATTACACGTTAAATACGAGTAAGGGTAGCGGTTGTGAAAATTGTGAAGTGAAGGGAGTGTATGATGTTTATAAGTTTAAACATGATTTATACGAAATTCGAGCAGTTTATGATAAGAATAAAAACGGAATACCCGCAGAACTTGACCCAGATGATGATGGAGATGGTATCGAAGATGGCCTCAAAGGGGAAAACGGGATTGTTAGCATGGATGTTCCAAAGGACTATACAATTTTTGGACGTGAATATGTGCGAATTAATGATGGCGTGAAATGCTACAATACACAGAAGGAGAGCGATTCTTATTGCAATATAGCATCTTCCGATGAAAATAAGTTTTCATATGATATTTCATATGAACCAATCAATATAGGAGTACGAGCCCATGTGGGAAATGTAGATGTTAGATATGTAAATTCTTTTGTAAATGCTGTCGGTGAACCTCGTTATCCTGGGAAACATTCGTATCCGTTTTTACGTAGCTCTTCTGTTGTCCATGGAAATGCTAATATGTATGCGATTCGGTTACCTAACCATAAAGAGAGTACGGAAATAAAGCAGAGAGGATATGATGACAAAGAAGTATTGGCTGTTTATTTGACAACTTTGAATCCTTTAGACTACCTTACCAAACAAGAAGGGGCTTCCATAGAAGGAAATGTAACTCTGCAATATGTAAATAATTGGAAAAATGAATACACCTACGCATATTCAGTTCCAATGCCTTCTATTGCCAAGTCTCAAACTAAAGTGGTACGTAGAGGTGAAACGTATCGTTTGAAGGACGGGGATGCGTTCTACTCGCTTCGCGTGGAATCTGGAGCCACATTGGTTATTGAGCCGGGTGAAATGTTTGTGGATAGCACGCTTCAGATTGAGCCCAATTCGACAGTACGTTTTGCCGAACCGGGTAAAGGCACTGTTCTCCATACAAACGGAAAAATTATTTGGAGAACATACAATAGTGAACCTGCAAGTAATACCCAGTATTGGGTTAACGTGGCAAGAGGGTTTAAATTAGCCCACCACTCGTCGCAAATTATTTGCATCGAAGGTCTGTGGGCGGGGACGGTCTATGCGCCGAAGGCTAAAGTTGTCATGGGCCAAGTGAATAAGGCTATCTATGGTCGCTTTCTCGGTCGAGATGTAGTCGTCCATCAATATGCTCGCGTGTACCGTGTTGATTTCAATCCGACTGATGCGTTGCAAGTCGCTTATGAGTTTTAACAAAGGAAAAACCTTACTTGTTCCTAATGTCTGTAAATGATACATTTGTATCATTTACAGATTTATTGATTTTGTTGTTTTTGATAAAATTGTTGAAATTTGAAAATATTTTGCATTTTTTGTATCATTATATATTGATGTTGGTTTTCTTTTAGTATATATTAACTTACATGAGGCCGATTGTTGAATATAATGATTATCGGGTCTATATGGCCGACTTTTATGAAGAACGCAAGAGGACTTCGGCGTTTACTTGGCGAGAGTTCGCGAGGATTGCTGGTTTCACATCTCCTTCGTATTTGAAACTTGTGTGTGATGGCAAGAGTTCCCTGAGTCGTGTGGCGATGAATCGTGTGGCGGTCGCCATGGGTCTTGTTGGGTATGAAATTGATTATTTCGAAGCGATGGTGAATTTTGTCAATGCAAAAAAGGATGATGCGAAAAAGAAGTACCTTGACAAAATGGCGGCTATTTCGGTTGCTAACAAAGTGCGATTGATTGACGAGAACGCTTTTGAGTATTATGAAAGCTGGAAAAATCCAGTAGTGCGCGAATTGGCCCCGATGATGCCGGGTGCTATGCCGGGTGAAATCGCCAAAAAATGTTGCCAAACGGTTTCGGCGCAAGAAGTTCGCAAGTCTCTGAATTTTCTTGAAAATGCCGGTTTTCTTAAGCGGACCCATGAAAATGTTTATGAGCAAACGGATAAGGCTGTTGCAGGTTCCAAAGAAGCTCTGCCGTTTGCAATCCGCATGATGCACCGTGAAATGGGGCGTCTTGGAATAGAATCTATTGATCAGTTCGATGCCGAAGAACGTAACGTCGCGGGCGTTACGTTGGGCGTGAATCGCGAGGGTTACGAAGAAATTGTGAAGGAGCTGGAAGCATGCCGCAAGAAAATTATTTCAATTGCGGCAAGTTGCGGAAAGCTTGATCAGGTTTACAGGTTAAATCTACAGTTTTTCCCGCTGTCGAAAAAGGTCAAGGGAAAATTGGAGGAGTAAAAAATGAATATGAAATTATATATGATATATGCAGCATCGCTTGCGATGCTCGCATGCTCAGGGGCGGATGTCTCAGGATCGTCTGATGACCCGAATGTATTAACTGCAGAAAAAAGTTCTTCATCGAGTAGTGTCGATTCAGAACTTTCGAGTTCGTCTAAAGATTATCCATTCCTCTGTAAGGCAAGTGGAAGTTGGGGAGGGGACGGGTGTTTAATATCGCCACCATCGGGATCTGGAGATTTGTGGTCTTACGGTGATCGTAAAGCAAAAACAAACGCTTATGCGGACGATCCCTCTAAATTTGGAAATCGTGCTGGTGAATTTTTCTATGAGACGGATTCTGTTGAAGGCGGGGCGACGGAATTATATTGGTTTGATGTAAATGGAAAGAGCTCTACTTTTGAAAACAGTATTTTCAATGCTGAGATAGAGTGGAATAAAGGAAACCTCCCCTATGAGGTGGGGCATGATCCTTATTTTAATATTGGCTTTTATGTAGCGGGTTTTGATTCCAATGGTGTTGTGATGTCGGCAGACGTTTCGAATTGGAATGGAATGTGTTTTGTTTATTCAGGGACTACTAATCCAACCTTGCTACTTGATTTAGGAGATTCTATCAATAAGAAATTGGGGTATGTATTGCCATCGGTAACGTTGATTGCCCAAGAGGAACCTCAGTGTTTTGAATGGAAGGACTTTAAACAATCTGCCTCGGATAAAGAACACGGAATGATTTCCGGTGAAGACGCTGCAAAGCATGTGGAAAAAATCATACTTCATTTCCAAGCTAAGCCAAGAGAATCTTTTGGTGCTTCTGGTAGAATTCGTGTTTTGGCTATTGGTACAAATAGAATTGATCCTAATCAGTCAAGCTCCTCATCGGTCCAACGATCTAGTTCATCGAAAAGTGATCCGTGCATGGATAGGGGTGGCAAAGACTGTGTTGTCAGTGGACATGGAGATCTTTGGTCGCCTGGCGAACCCTCTTTTGTTAATACAAAGCTTTACACGGATGGTACATCGAAATATGGAAGAAACAAACCAGGCTTTTTTTTCTTTGAAGATGGCTCTGAAAAGGGTGCAGAAATAGAGTATGAATGGCATTCGGCATACGAAAGAAGAATTGATAATGCACATGGATTTTCTATTGATAGTTTATCAGTCGATTTATATTTTATAAAAGGTAGCGTGGATAATTCCTTATTTTTTGATGTCGGTTTTTATGTAGCTGGCTTTGATACAAACGGCGAAATGCTTTCTGCCAATATTCAGAATTGGAATGGAATATGCGTTGTCGCTAATTATGAATATAGTGGTAAAGCCACGCTTTCAATGCAACTGGATCTTGGAGATTCTATTAATTCCAAAATTGGAGGCGCCTTGCCAGAGGTAGCTCTTGCAAGTAGCGAATCTACACAGTGTTTTGAATGGAACCAATTCAAGCAGCCTGATACTGATAAAGAGCATGAAATTATTTCTGGTGAAGAAGCTGCCAAGCATGTTGCTAAAGTAAAATTCCATATTCAAGCATATTCGGATTACTCTTTTGTATTATTTAATGTATTAGCCATCGGTTCTAACCGAAATGAATAATTCGATGATATGATGTTGTTCCGGCATCGCCATTAAAAAAGACGGATTGTTAATCCGTCTTTTTTGTATAACAGAAATATTGTCCGAGAGTTTTTTGCGGGGCTATATTTACAACAGGTAATAACTTATACTGCCTGCCATACCCAATTGCCATTTTACGTATTTATCACCAACTTTAGTCAAAAAAACACCCGCACCAAATTCGAATTTTTTGTTGAGTCTATAGCCTAGCGTGAAATAATGTGAAGTAATTGAGGAAAGACTATATCTTTTGTCTTCTATTTCAATATTACGAGAGTAGGAGCTGAAGCTATAGTTAAAGAAGTATTTGTCAATAAAGATTCCAGCAAATGCTCCCGCAAATAAACTAGTGATATATTCAGACTTGTGTTTGCCAAAAGAAGTGTAAGAGGTACAGACGTCTTCTGTCCATAACACACTACCATCAAGGGATACATCCTGTTTCTTCGTTGTGCTACATTTTTCACCGCTATATTGAATATCACTGTACTGATGGAAGAAACCTAAAAAGCCACCAAATTCAAAATGAAGAAAATTCCATCCCAATGTAAAATGATGGTATAGTCCATCATCATAACCCAGTCCAAAACCGGTTACAACCGTATTTCCTTTATACAAATAGTCTAATTTGCCAGCAATATCTACGCCACCCATTTCGTACACTTCATTTCCTTCTAAGCTATTACTCACATTCTTATGTTTGGAAACATTTATCTTTCCATTAATTCTCGCCATAGAGGAATGAGCTTCCCAATTTGTATTCATTCCATGAACTTCGGGCGCATCAGATGTTGAAATTTTCAATTTATTAATGTGAGTGGATGACGAAACACATCCTGTGAAAAATAAAACAGAAAAGAAAGCCGCTATTATAAAAACCTTCTTCATAAAGAACCCCTCCTTAAAAAAGAAAATTTTCACCATCAAGGAATTTTGATTTTCCCATCTTGTTAAATATACCCTAAAAAAGAATGCTCTGCTAAAGAAGCAAAACATTCATTATTCTATTCTAGAATAATATTTTTCAGCTAGGACGCCCGCATAAAAGCGAGCTTAGGGCTGCCAAGCCCATCTTATTTCTTCTTCTGATTCGCTTTCCTCAGCGCTTCAATCGCCTTTCGAATGTTTTCGCCATCTTCAAGATGCTTTGGGGAAAGCTTGTCCCTGTGCTTGTAATCGATTTTCTTCCACAGCTCTTTCAGGTGCCAGCGCGCGCGTTTGTCTTCAAGAATGTAGCCGGGGCGAACGCCTGCGTCTAGGCCTTGCACAATCAGTTCTACGGCATCGTCATAGCGGCTTTGGTCATAGCGCAAGTCGGCAAGAAAATAATAGTTGTAAATGTCCTTGCGGTTCTTTTCGAGCGCCATCGTCAAGTATTTGTCTGCAAGCTTTTCATCTGGCCACGAGAGGATTAGCGGCACGTACGGCAATACGAAATGCGCACGTCCGAGAATCTGCCAGTCTTCGGCTGCGGTCGCGACGTCGCGGACTTTGCCTGCAATGCCTTCCTTGAGCGAAGAGAACACGTTTCGTTCAGAACCCCACATCGAAAGCGTCGAGGCGTAAACGTGTGCGATTTCCTTGTTCTTCGGGAATTTCTCGTAGGCGCTTTTGCTGGCGTCCATCAGCGTGTCCAAATGGAGCTGGCGTTTCTTTTCGTCGAACTGCACGAACCTGAAGCAAAAGTACAGCGTCTTGACGTAGCCTTCAGTCGCTTTTTCCAGAACGGTGGAATCTTCCATCGCCTTGCGGTAATTCTCCTTCATGATTCTCGCATTCTTGGCATCGGCTTTGTCACCGTTAGCGCGCAACGCTCTAGCCGCATAGCAGGAGTCTGCTATGTGCAAGTAATCGTTTGCACCCGCAAAGCTAAACGCGAGCAACAATACGAGAAGAATGTGGGGCGCAATCTTCATGATTACGCTTAGACTTTCCAGTTCTGGAGCAATTTGTTCACCGTGGCAATGCGATTTTTTTCCTCGTCAGTGCCATGGAATGTTTTGAACAAAAGATTGCGGTACTCCATCAGCGCGGTGCGGATTATGACTTTTTCTTCTTTTTTTAGCATAGTATATAAAATAATTTAATAGTTACTTGCTGCGTTTGCCCTTGCCGGAGAAATAGTCCTGTTGGCGCGTTGCACCGAGGACTGCGTGCCAGAGCGTTCCGTTCGGGTTGATCTTCTTGCGTTCGTTGACCGCGTATTCTATAGGAACGTGGGCGAATGCGCCGTTCATGCTGCCGACGACCATGTCGGTCTTTCCGGCCATGCCGGCGTGGACTGCACTTTCTGCAAGCTGGAAGCAGAAAATGGCGTCGGTTCCCTTGGCGGGAATGCTACGGACCATATAGCTCGGGTCAAAGTACTTGATGTTGATTTCCTTGCCGACCTTGTCAAAGTGTTCCTTGATCTTGCGGGCGAGGAATTCACCAATGTCGTTCTTCAAGATGTTTCCGCTGGCGTCGCGGCGTTCTTCCTGATCCTTGAACAGTTCCTGACCTGCGCCTTCGGCAACGGCAATCACGGCGTGCGTCTTGCCGCTGCCGTAACGGCTTTCGAGAGCCTTGAAGAGGCCGCCTTCGCCTTCAAGCTCAAACGGAACTTCGGGCACAAGGCAGAAGTTCACGACGGTTGTTGCAAGCGATGCGTATGCGGCGATAAAGCCGGAGTCGCGACCCATGAGCTTCACGAGGCCAAGGCCATTGTAGGCGCCGTTTGCTTCGATGTGGGCGCTTGTAATTACGTCAGTAGCGCTGAGAACTGCAGTTTCGAAGCCGAACGTTCTGTCAATCAGGTTCAAGTCGTTGTCGATTGTTTTCGGGATGCCGATGATGGAAATGGGCTGCTTACGCTTCTTGACTTCTTCGGCGATGGCGTGTGCACCGCGGAGCGTACCGTCACCGCCGATGCAGAACAGCACGTTGATGTTGAGGCGCATGAGCGTATCGACCATGACTGACGGATCCTGCGTACCGCGGGAGCTACCGAGAATCGTACCGCCGTCTTCCTGGATAGAATCGACTACATCCGGGTCCAGAACAATCGGAGAGTATCCGTATTGCGGGTTCAGGCCGCGGTAACCGTAAGGGATACCGAAGATGTTCCTTACGCCGTAGTCGAACCAGAGCACTTGTACAAGGCCCTTGATAACGTTGTTAAGGCCGGGGCAGAGGCCACCGCAGGTCACGATGCCTGCACGGGTCCAGGCCGGGTCGTGGAAAATAGTTTCGCGAGGTCCGGCAACTTCAAGCGACGGAATCTGGATGCCCTTTGCGGCGTAGTCTGCAATGAGCGTCACGTCTGTCGTGAGGCTGACTTTGTCGTTTTCTGAAACGAAAGGAACTCCGTTCATCGGGGACTTTAATGTGCCCTTGCCAACGGTTTCAATGGAAAGATCATAATCCGATGGATTCTTAATGATATCGTCCTGAGTCATACCGCGCCTCTTTGAATTTTATGGTTCCCGTTTAAAAAAAGAGAAACCATAAAAAATATAGTAAACGATAAAAAAGATCCTTGCTTTCGCGAGGATGACAATCTCTAACAACTAACCACTATTTACTATCCACTTCCTACTTCCTACCGTCTACTGTCTACTGCTAAATCGACAAGCTCGGGAAATGGATTTTCGTGCGCAAGCCGGGGTTCGCGTTTTCCAATTCTATGTTCATATTACATAATGTGCACAATTTTTTGACCATCGAAAGTCCGATGCCTGTGCCGCTTGTCTGCCTGGTCATTTCGTTTTCGACTCTGTAGAATTCCTGGAAGACTTTTTTCATTTCGTTCGGCGGAATACCCGGACCGTAGTCGCGTACGGCGAGGTACATGTCGGTGCCCTTGATTCTCAGTTCCACGTTGATCATCTTGTAATCGGCGTTCTTGGAGAACTTGAGCGAGTTGTCGACGAGGTTCATCAGAATCTGCATGATGGCATCGCGGTCAATCATGAGGCTGATGTTGTCTGCATCGGTATCCGAAGAAACGGTAAGTTCAAAGCCTTGCTTTTCGACGTTTTTGCTGTAAGTCGAAATGAAGTCGTCCAAGACTTCCTTGGGTTTCGCCATGCGGAGCTGCACGTTCCAGCGGTTTCCATCAAGCTTCGAGAGGTTCAGCACATTCTGGATGAGTCTAGAAAGGCGGTCCGCTTCGCTTGCGATTTGTCCGTAATATTTCTGCTTCTTTTCTTCGCTCGCGACCCAGGAGTTCTGCAACAGTTCCGCGTACATCTTGATGGCGGTGAGCGGCGTCTTGAGTTCGTGCGTAATGGCAGAGACAAAGTCCTGGCGCTTTGCGGCGAGTTTCACGCGGCTTTGCGTCACATGGTAAATCGAGATCAAGCCGATGGCAAGTACAGCAAGCATCAAGAATCCGATGAACAAGACAAATTCACCGCCGGGGGCGCGCTGCGTGGTGTACATCTTGAATGTGATATCCGAGAGCGGCGCCTGCAACGATTCCGAGAGGAGTTCCGTCGTGATGTTGTTGCGTTCGCCAAAGGCGACAAACGCCTTGTTCTTGTGGAAGAACGAGAGCACGAGCGGGTCTTGCTGGTTGCCTTTTGTGACGCCCTTGTATTTTTCGATTTCGTTTTTAACAAGGTTCGTGAAGTAGGCGCGGGCTTCTACGATAAAGCCCTGGATAAATACATCGGGGCCGCGTCTAACGGTGCGGTGGAAAATGATGTAGTTCGAATCGACGATAGCCTGAAAAAAGTCAATTTCCGCTTCCATGGAATGCGTCGCTTCATTGTTGATTAAGCGTACAAGGAGGCCTGTCGTGTCAATCTTTGTAGATTCGACACCGAATGCAAAATCGCCGGTTTCGGTAATATGTTCTACACGCGGCTTGTTGGTCTTCTTTTTCTTGCGCGTGCTTGCGATGTCGAGGTCTTGCTTATAAATCTGGTCGATGAGTCTGCTATCGTTTTTCTGCGTCGAGTCAATGCCTTTTTCTGCGCTGCTCGAAGACGTTACGTTGGCTGTAGACGATGAAATGGCAGAGAATCCCGAAGTGTTGAGAATCTTGCTTATTTTGTTGCGAATCGCGACGCGTCTGTCCCTATCGACCATCGGGATTTTTTCAAGGACTCCATCGGGGAGTACTGGCGTACTCAGGTTGCCGGATGGGTCAATCTGGAAGTGCCCAATGAGGCCGACGTAATGGCTGCGGAGCGGAAATTCCGCAAGCTCGGACATGGTGATTTCTTCACCACCGAATACAGGAACCGAGCGGATGAAGCGATAGTCGGCATAAGAGCGCCTGTCTTCAATCGCCAAGTCCGCCGTGATGTTCTTGTTCAAATTCTGGAGCACAGAAAACGCATGTTCCTTGTAGCCAAAGAGCGACGACGTTTGCAACTGTGCGTAAGAATGGCTTAAAAGCATTATTACGGGAATCGCAATAATGACAAAAATCGCCACAAAAATGAGACGATCTTTTGATGCAAGGATAAGGCTCCGAAGAGCCTTGTACTTGCTAGAGAGGTATGTTGAGATTTTTATACTGATTTCTCGCATTCTGGTGCCGAACGCATCTGGTAACCTTCACCGCGGAAAGTAACGAGCAGCTTCGGATGTGCCGGATCGTCTTCAATCTTCTTGCGGAGCTTGGTAATGTGGATGTCAACCGTGCGTGTATCGACGGATTCTGCGTTTTCATAACCCCAGACCTTGCGGAGGAGTTCGGAACGCGGAATAGCATGGTCGCGGTTGTTCCAGAGGTATTCAAGAATTTCGATTTCCTTGCGGGTGAATGCCAGTTCTTCTGTACCGCGTACGCCCGTGTATTCACGGAAGTTCACGCGGAGGTTGCCGGCTACAAGCTTGCCTTCGTTTTCCATCGTCTGGCGGCTACGGCGGAGTACGGCCTCGATGCGTGCAAGGAGCATCGGCACGGAGAACGGCTTCGGGATGTAGTCGTCGGCGCCGAACTTGAGCCCGTTGATGATATCGTCATCGGAATTCTTTGCAGAAAGGATGATAATCGGGAGGCTCTTGTCCTTTTCGCGGATCTTGTCGCAAACGGTAAAGCCGTCCATGCCCGGAAGCATAAGGTCCAGGAGTACGAGTCCGTACTGTCCGGAAAGTGCTTCGGCAAGGCCGCTTTCGCCGTCAACAACGTGCTTGACGCGGTAACCGTTGAGCTCGCAGAGGTCTACGAGGCCTTCGGCAATGGCAATTTCATCTTCGATGATGAGGATGTTCGTGCTGCTTGTATTTTGAGTCATTCTTAGATACCTACTCTCTTCTAACCAACTTTTTTTTAATCTACAAAATTAAAGGGCAAAACCGCCACCGATTTCGAATGCGAAATTACCGGCGTCGATATCGCTATCGTAGTCACCGCCGAGATAGCACTTGACGTTTGCATAGGCTGCGATCGGGATAATCGGGAGCTTGAAGCGGACACCGGCGAGCAAGTGGATGCCGATGCTCTTGGTGAGGCCTTCGTCCTTGGCGTAGTCGACAACCTTTCTAGCAAGTTTTTCGCCGAAGTCGGAATCGGTCAAATGTTCAACAATGGCTGTTTCTCCATATGCGTCTGCGACAACCTTTTCCACAAAAGCCTTGTTCAAGACGAACGTGTTCCAGTGAATGGTAAGACCGCCACCGACATACGGACGGATGGGGAACAGCGGGATGGAGAACGGCTTGGTGACGGAAAGGTCTGCGTTCATGGAGATGTACTTCGGAGTTGCCTTCGCAAACGGAGTACCGCCGAGTTCAATTTCCAACGGAATCCTCTTGTAGTCGGCTTCGTCGAGAACTGCAGTCGGATTTGTGAGTGTTTCTACGGGATTCTTTCTTGCCCAGAGTGTTGCGTTGTAAGAGGCAAACTGGATGTTGAAAGTGGCTTCGACATCGACGAACGGAAGGATGTCAATCCATGCCTTGAAACCGAAACCCTGCAAGCCAGAGAAATCACCATGACTGAACTGGAGATTGCCATTGGTGTTTTTGAGGCTTTCTCTATCGGCTTTTTTGAGTGTTGTACCCGCGATGGGGGCGTAATGTCCGCCAATGCCTGCAATAGCAAAGGACTGGGTGGCAAGCAAAGCTGCCGCTGCGAAAATGAGTTTGAAATTCATTGTTTTGCTCCTAGGAATGTTTTGCTCTTGAAACTAAATAAATATTAGGAAAAATGGTTTTTACAATTTAGAAAATGTTGCATTTTCGCCTGTTTATTCCGTTTTTACTTGATTGCCGGCACGAAGATGAACTTCTTTTCCCCTTTTTTCACTTCAACATTGCCAAATTTGAAAATGTTGACCGTATTTCCGTCGCTTCCTTCGGCGGCCACGGTGACTTCGTGCGAACCCGGTTCAACAGGGATGCGGGTCATCTGGAAGGAGTTCGGCAAGAAGAGCGCAATGCGGAGGTCTGCCTTTTCGAGCTGGTCTTGAGCAATATCTGTACCGATGCTTGTGAAGAGGTTTAAGAAGACGTTATCCGACTTCATGGCTTTCTTTGCGGCCTGGGAAGCGATTGTGCGGAGGACGACGCGGATGGCGGTGCGGGTCATGGTGTTCGCAAAGTCGTCCTTGAGGTTCATTTCGAGTTCCTTGTCGAGTGCCATCACTTTTTCGGGGCGGATTCCGGACTGGTTGTCTACGGATACGTTGAAGCGTTGGACTAGGCTTCTAAAGGAATGGGCTTCGGGGAGTGCCATGCTGATGTGGAATGTCTGGCCGTTGCTTGCGCCTGCGACAGGTGGAGCGCCTATGGTCGTGCTTTCCATTTTGCCTGTCTTTCCGTCTTTATAGGAGAGGTTCAAAAGACCGCCGTTGACATATGTTCCCGACATGCGCAGTTCGTTTAGAATCGGGCCGTGTCCAGCGTAACCGATAACAATAATTTCTTGTCCGAGATCGTAGGCGGCTTGGGCCTTGGATGTTTCTGTCGCCATATCGAGACCGAGCGTTCTGATATCATCTTCGCGGTCCGAGCGTTTTAAACTTTCGATGATGAACTGGCGCGCTTCTTTCGGGAGGTTCAAGATGTTTTCGTTGTAAGCCTTGACCGTCTTGTAATAAGCGATTGCTGCTTCGTCGGGCTCTCCGGCCATTTCGTAGACGATGGCGGTCAGGTAACGCAAAAAGCCGTTGTCGTTGGTCTTGTGGTTGTCTTTCTGGTAAAGTTCTGTCATCGCCTTCTGGGCGCGGTTCACTTCTACCAAGGCTCCATCGATATTCTTTTGTGCGAGGTAGTTCATGATTTGCATTTCATGGAGTACAAGCACTTCGAAGGGGCGGGCTCTGTACGGGCGGATGTTGTCATTAGTGACAATGGCGGCCGCTTCGTTTGTTACAGAATGCGTGTAGAGGTCGTCATAAATCTTTTCGGCCTTGTCGAAGTTTGCGGCACTTTCCGAGTAGTTCCCACTGTAGTGGTAGAGTACCCCCAAGTCAAAATAATAGAGGAATTCGGTCTTTTCGCCGTAAAGATCTTCGTGCTGTTTCTTGACTTCGTTGATTGTTGCTTCGTAACCCTTGTGCTCAAAAACGGGGGCTAAGACCTCGTAGCGGGTGATGGACTTGTTTGCGCATGCGCTAAAAAGTAAAGCGGCTGAAAGGATTAATAGAAGTCGTTTCATAAGTTTATGTAAAAATTATTGTTTTCTTTTAAATCTACATTAAAAACTAAACACCCTAATAAATTTCTCAAAAAATATGCCCGACTAAGTCGGGCGTTATAGAGTTACTGAGGTGCCTGCGGCACAGTTCAAAGTTTTGAGTTACTAGTTACTGAGGTGCCTACGGCTCAGTTATGAGTTCTAAGTTACTAGTTACTAGAAATGTTCATATTACAATCTTTAGTAACTTCTAACTATTAACTAGTAACTAAGTTCTAGTAACTTCTAACTACTAACTAGTAACTGCGGCTTTGCCGCTTCGATTACATCTTCACGCTGCTTCTGGCAACGTACTTCTTGATTTTCTTGTCGCCAATCCAAACCTTGCGGTGGCTCTGGATGTCGGTGAGTTCCATGTCGATCTGGTAGAAGACCACCTGTTCGCCACCTTCCTGGTCCACGACGGAGTTGATGGTGCCGGTGAGCATGAGGTCTGCACCGATTTCCATGCCGGCGTCTTTCTGTGTTTCGGCGGTGACGTTGCCCTGCTGGTCTGCAAGTTCGTCGCGGAGGTCGCCACGTTCGTTGGAGTTGGCAACGAATTCGGCCTTGCCAGAGTTGATGAGGGCGCGTTCGATATCCTTGATGAACGTTTCAACACGGATATGTTCGTGGCTCTTGTTACGGACTTTGCCAATCACGATAGTCGGCACGGAACCCTTCTGGGCGGAGAACTGGCTGTACCACGGACGACCGAGGCAGTCGTTGATCATTTCTTCGGCGACGAGGCGGGAGTCGGTATCGTTCCAGCTGCCGGAGAGGTCGGTAACAGAGTTTGCATCGAGGCGGGTGACTTTTCTACCACCGTCACTAGCGCAACCAGAGAGGAAAGCGAGGCTTGCGCAGAGGGCGAAAATCCAAATTTTTGACATTTTTTTCTCCTAGATTGGAAATGTTTTGTTATAAACATACAAAAAAAACATAAAAAAAACTCTCCAAACGGAGAGTTCTTTGAAAAAAGTCAATTTTTCGTTTGAAAAACGCAGATTAGCGTTTCTTCTTCTTGCCGGCAGTGGCATCGAGATGCACTTCAGCCGTTTCTTCACCCTTGACCGTCACGAGTGCTTCTGCACTCTTGCGGTTGCTGCACTGTGCGCGAACCATGTGGTCGCCAGCGTCAAGGTTGTGGACAACGAGTTCTGCGCCATCGGTCTTGTCAGCCTGTTCGCCATCGACGAAGATGAGGCAGCGCGGCGGATTGGTCGTGACCTTGATGTGGCCTTTCGGAATCTTGGTGCTGAAGTCGAAGTTGTTGCGGCTGTCGTTACCCGGCCAAACGTTCACGCGCTTGTTGACGAGTTCAAAGCCCTGATCAATGACAACGAGGGTCTGGCGGCCAGACTTGACTTGTAAGTCTTTAATCGGGCTCTTGCCGAGAGGTTCACCACCAAGGAACACTTCGCTGTTAGGCGGTTCGGTAATGATGTTGATGGTTGCGGCCTTGCCACGCGGAGGTGGATCTTCTTCGTCAGCGACAACGGTCGTGAAGAGGAAAGCCATCATCAAGGCAAAAATATACAGCTTTTTCATTGCAGGTACTCCTGTTTTGCTTGTAAATGGTTTATTAGACATTAAGAATTTAATTCTTTTTTACATGGATAAATGTTAAAGTGCCGTAAAAAGTACGTAAATATTTGGTCTGGATTAACTAATTTTTGTACATGAAAGCGCTTTATCAAAAAATTCGCAGTTTACAAGGGAAAAATTACGGGCTTTACAAATCCCTCGCGGATAGAACGTGGGATTTTGGTGACTTTGTGCTGGAATTTCTCCATGTGCAGGGCGACCCGTATGCACCGGCTTCGCGTGTGATAATCAAGTCGAACTTGCAGATGCTGGGGTTCCCGAGCGAATGGGGTAGCTCTTTTGAGCGGCGCCTCGCGTTGAGCGATTTCCTTTACCGTAAGCTTTCTGCACTTGTTCGTGAAAAGTATCCCGATAAGGAAGCGGCGGTTGTTTTCGATACTGCTGGACCTGAAATGCTAGTGCGAAACGCGCTTTGGGTCGATAATGGCGAACTGCGAGCTTGTTTGCAAGTGCGCCTGCCGGGCGATGGTCGCAAGATCCAGGCCGAAGCCGCTGCCGAGATTTTGACGATGGTGCTCCCGGACTTGGTTTCGGCGGCGCTGTACAATTCGGGCGAGTCAAAGCCGGATGGCGTTGAGCCTGAACTTGTTGAACATTACCGCGTGCTTGCCGAGCGCAAGGAAATATTGTCGCAGCTCGAAGCCCGTAACCTTTGCGCGTTTGTGCCGGATGGCGCCATTTTGCCGCGTGCGTCGGGACTCAGTGAACTCCCGATGGAAGGGGCCGTGCCGTTTACTGCGCCTGCTGAAATGGCGGTAACGCTTGTAGCGAATGGCCGTGAAATTCGCGGCATGGGAATCCCGAAAGGCATTACCGTGATTTCGGGTGGTGCGTTCCATGGAAAGTCGACTTTGTTACAAGCGCTCACGAAGGCTGTTTACCCGCATATTCCGGGCGATGGTCGCGAAGGCATTGTCATTAGCGAATCGGCGGTACGTGTGGGCGTCGAAGATGGCCGCAGCGTTCGCGGAACGGACTTGTCGCAATTTGTGCGTGATTTGCCGGGTGGAATTTCGACAAAGAACTTTACGACTGCTTGTGCGTCGGGCTCGACGAGCGAGGCCGCGAACTTGATGGAAGCGATGGAAGCGGGGAGCGATGTGTTCTTGATTGACGAAGACTCTTCCGCAGTGAACTTTTTGATTCGCGACGTGCGCGTGAGAAAACTCCTGGGCGATGACCGCGAACCGCTTATCCCTTTGACGGACCGCATCCGTGATATCAAGAATCGTAGCTTTATTCTGGTGGCGGGTGCCTGCGGTGATTTTTTGGACTTGGCAGACAACATTATCGTGATGGCTTCGTATAAGGCGGAATGCGCTAGAATCAATGGCAAGAATGTTGCCGCGGGGTTGAACGCGGATGGTGTGAATGAAGTTGGGAATGCCGCGAAAGTTGTACCTAACTTGCCCGCATTTGTGGAACCTGAATGCCGCGACTTTGCAGAATACGTGAAACCTTTGCTCCCGTCGTTGCGCCCCGCTTCGGCCGTAGAACGCCAGGTCAAAGTAAAAATTTCAGGCGATACTTTGTTGCAAATCGGGTTCCTCGTTTCGGATACATCCAAGGCGGGCGCGCTTGTGGATAAGCAACAGCGCTTTGGTGCCGGATTCATGTTGTTGAACCTTTGCCAAAATGCGGCAAGCAATAACGATTCTGTGGGTGAATCGCAAAAGTCTGCAACGATTATGGAACGCATCAATACGCTCTGCGAAAAAATCAAGAATGTGGGCTTCCGCAATTTGCCGCAAGGCCTAAGTCGCGAAATGAGCCTTCCGCGTGCTATTGATATCGCTTGTGTGCTATACAGATTGCGTGATAACAAACGGTAAATTTTTTGGCGTTGTCACCCCGCATTTTTGTGCAGTTGTCTAAAAATGTGCCCTGAGTCACTTTTATGACATGTCAATTTTTTCCGATATGTCATTTTTCATACGTTTTGGAGGTTTACCCCATAATAATCTATTTTATAAAATAACGGGTTAAATATGGGAGTGTGGTATGTTTAGGGGTAAATTTTCACATATGCTTTTTGGTGCTGCGCTTGGATGCGCTGTCACTTGCGGGAGTGCTTTTGCGATTACGGCGAATCCGAACGTGAGCATTGGCAAAAGTCTTTACGTTGCAGGGACTGTGAATTCCAGTGTAAATCCTGAAGCTTATACAGACGGCAAGTTGGATTTAAACCAGATTGCTGTTGCCTCCGATTTTGCGTTGAATGTAGGCGAGGGCCCGAAAAAGCTGTTTATCACATGGGATTCCCGTGGCGATGAAGCTTGGGCGAGCGAGGATTATGTGTATGCTCAGGGGTGCATCCACAACTGGATGGACTATGCGACTTTGCAACATTTTAAGGTGTTGACGTCTGCGAATTCGACGAATGGTGTAGATGGCGATTGGGAGGTTGTTGCCCAAGTGGGCGAGAGCGGAGCGGCCTCGCGCGGTCTTGCGATTGATTTTGAGGGAAAGTCCTGGTTCCGTATCGTAGCGGATGAGCCTGTTGTCAATTTGGAAGAAGTTAGCGCGTACGATATCAGCAATGGTGGCGATGACACCTGGTTTTTTATGGGCACGAGTATCACCCAAATGGGCATGAAGCAGTATGTTGTGGATTCGAACTTTTCTCAGCTGATCCATGCGCGTTTCCCCAAATATTATCCGGCGATGGTTCGTGGGGGTATTGCATGCCTTACGAGCCAGGGCGTTGTCGATGCGCTTAAATATTATGTGGAATATGCAGGGAACGTGAAGTTTTGGGCTATTGAGATGGGGACGAATGATGCCTATGAGGGTAATGGTGTTACTGTCGAGATGTTCGAGAAAAACTTGCAGACAATTATCGATACGGCTAGGGCTCATGGCATCACGCCGATTATAGCGCGTTTGATTGCTATGAATCTTGGCGAAGCGGGTCGGTTGCTGCATCAGCGTTACCTAGCGGTTATCGACAAGGTTGTGGAACGCAACAATTTGCCAGCTGGTCCTGATTTTGCTGGATATTTTACGGCGCATCCAGAAGAACTCGCTAGTGATGGTATTCATCCGGCGAATCCGACGGGTGGACAATCGATGCACCGTTTGTGGGCGGAGGCTGTCGCGTCTTTTTACAGTGGAAAAACGTCTGAACAGGTTATCGGTGTTGGTCCGGGCACTTTAGCGGTTCCAAAAAAACAGAATGCGCAGATGGTGTTGCCAAAGGTTATTGTGGACGGCCGTACGATCATGATTGCCCGATTGAGCGAGTCGGTTTCTGTCGCTGTTGTCGATTTGACGGGACATGTCGTGTGGAACGGCCGTGTCGGAAATTCTGCGGATGGTTCCCCTGAGTCCATGCCGCGCTTGAATGCGGTTCCTGCCGGAAACTACATTGTCAAGATTCGCGGTGCAACGACATCGTACAAGACGAGAATTTCAATTCGATAAACCTTTTGATAATGTTTTTAAGGGAGTCCATCGGGCTCCTTTTTTTGTTGCATTTTATCTTCAATATTTGCTACATTGTCGCAAATATTTGGTGGCATTGTTGATGTATTGAAATTGCTACTATATATTACGAGTATGAATTTTTTGAAGTCTATCATTTGCATGTTGGTTGCGTTTAGTCTTGTCGGTTGTGCCGTAAGCAAGAACCCGAACCCCGTGATTCGTTATGGGGCAAATACAGGTGCGACCTTGGCTGGGCCAGGTTTTGTTGCTCTGTGTATTGCGGGTGCGGTCGATGATGAAGACCATACCGATAAAGATGCAGAAAAGTTGGGCTTGATTGGTCTTGGAGCGGCGGCAGGTGGTTTTATTGTGGGTGCTGTGCTCGGTGGAACTGTAGGCTTTTTCAAGTGGATGTTCAACGGGTTTGAAGACGATCATATCAAAGAGTATTCCGAATTGCCCGAAGATATTTTACCGCCGGTAAGAGATGATGAATATAAGTACGGCTCGAAGTTGAAATGAAATTTTTGAAGTTTATCATTTGCGTATTGCTCTCGCTTAGCCTTGTGGGTTGTGCCGTGAGCAAGAACCCGAACCCCATGATTCGTTATGGAGCGAATACGGCTGCGACTATGGCGTTGCCGGGTGCGATTGCTGCAGCTTCATCTGGTCCTATAATCTGTGCAAGTGGCTTGGATGTTCATGCGCTTGTGTTTGGTGTAATCAGCGTTGGTGCTGCCGGGGCAGGCTATGTTGCAGGAGCCTTGCTTGGCGGAACCGTCGGTTTCGTCAAATGGATGATTAACGGATTTGAAGATGACAGCGATGTTGTATCCGACTTGCCCGAAGATATTGTACCGCCGACAAAGCCGTAGGTAAGCTTACTTCGCCAAATGCAACTTACGGAGCACTTTCCCAAGAAGTTCGTTTAGAATGTCCTTGGCGTCTTTACTGCCGAGGTAGCGCTGGACAATGAGCGTAAGCGTAAAGAGCGCAATGCCTGCGGCGCAAGCGTAAACGACGAGCGTAACAAAACCTGTATTGCGGACAAAATCACCTGAAATGTGATCAAGGCCGATGGCTGCTGCAATCATGATGCCGAATGCCACGAGTGCACGGAACATGTTTAATAGCGCGTTTTTCATGCCGTCGGTGCCGTTCTTCTTTGCCCACATAAAGATCATCGAAATCACTTGGAGGATGGCGCCGGTTGCACCGATAATCGGAACGCTTTTGATGCCTAAGCCCACTTCGGGTTCGCCAAGCAAAATGTAAGCGGGGATGGTTGCTGCAAAGATTCCTGTGTTCAAAAGTGTGGGGACCCACATGCGTTCGCAAGCGTAAAAGCTGCGGACGAGAACGGCTTGCAAGCAAAGCCCAAGGCTTACGGGCAAGTACCATCGGAGAATTTCAGAAATGGCTTCGGTCGTTTCGCGGTGGAATGCGCCGCGTTCAAAGAGGATGCGCACCGCTGGGAAGCTTAAAGCCCAAACGGCAACGACTGCCGGAATCAAGATGCAGAACATGCGCGAGAGGCTCTTCCAAATTTTGCGGTTGAGTTGCGGGAAGTCGCCTTCCTTGACGAGCCTTGCCATGTCGGGGTAGCTCGTGACGCTGACCGAGAATCCAAAGACCGCGACGAGCGTGTACATGACGCGATAGGCGTAGTTGAGGCTCGAAATGCCGCTTGTACCGAAGTTTGCGCCAAAGCTCCTAATGATAAATTCAAGGCCGAACATGGAACCCACGCCAAGGGACATCGGGAGCATCATCTTGAAGTAACGGATAATGTCGGGGTGCTTTGGTTCGCAAATGAGTTCGTAATGCACTCCGCCGCGCTTGGCGCCAAAAATTTGCAGAGCGAAAAATCCGATGAATGCGCCAACGGGAACGCCCCATGCAAAACCGGCGAGGCCGTAATCGTTGCCAGTGTATTTGCTTAGTGCTATCCCTGCAGCACCGCCGCCGACAATCGCGATGTTGTAGATGAGGCCCGTGAGCGAGGGGATGAGGAACTGCTTGCGCGTGTGCTGGACCGCAACGAGGATGCTACCGACGAAAATGAAGATTTGCCCCGGCAAAATAATGCGGCCATAATAAGTAGCGCGTTCCAAAAGTTCGGGTGTCACGCCATCGACGGTCAAGAGCGCGATGAGTTCTTTCATCCAGATGAAAGCCGGCACCACCAAAATGAGGAGTGCTAGTCCGAAGGTATTGAGCACGTTGCTGAAGAATTTCCAACCGCCGCGTTCGTCGCCTATGACTTTGTAGCCCGTAAAGATCGGGATAAAGATAATGGAGAGGAATCCGGTACTTACGACATGGTTCAAGATATCTGGAATCATGAACGCGAGGTCTAGGGCGTTTTTTTCGAGCGACACGCCGGCGGCGTGGGCGAGGAGCATTTCACGGAAAATGCCGAGCACACGGCTCAGGAGCATTGAAACGGCAACAATTATGGCGGCTTTATTCATGGATGGTGTAAAATATAGAATGGTTGATAGTTGTTTGCTCTAGTTGTGTAATCTTTTTGTATATTTCTAATTATGAAAAAGATATTACTACTCATTACTTTCCTCGCTCTGGCTGCTTTTGCCCAGAACTATGACACCATTGAACCGGAGAAAAAACTCCAGCGTCCAGTTTACAGCTTCCAGACGGCCGCTTTCGGCCTTGCTTTCTGGAGTAACTATAAAGATGAGGCGAAAAATCCTGAAAAGGATAAGGTCACGGCATTCCCGCTTATCCGCTACGGTCACATTTGGGAAATGACGACGCACGGCGCTATTACAACGATTACGAATTGGCATGCCGAATTTGGCACGGACTGGGAGCTTGAAGGCAATATGCTTATCGGTGGACGTTATTCTCCACTTGATGATGTGGTTTCTCCGTTTGTCGGTGCCGGTATTGGTTTAGGTTTCCAGGTTGATGCATTCTTTGATGACTGGATTGGTGCATTCGGTATGTGCCTAGGCGGTGAAGTCGGTTTGAACTTCTTCCACAATTCTGCTGTTCAGCTTGAAGCCGGTTTTGGTTTTAACATCCTTGCAACAAAGGTTGATTTTAGCAAGAGCTTCAAGAGCTTCAACTTGTTCTTTGGTGTGAATTACTAATTGTTGAGTTTGTGTGTGGTAATCTGCGCACGGCTTAGAATTGAAAAATCCGGCTTGGCCGGATTTTTTTTATGTCAAGACGTAATGAAGAAATGGACTGGATCCTTCGTCCTTGCAGTCCTCAGGATGACGATAAACATGCCGCTTTTACACGGCGATTTTAAAGTCGTTCAGCAGCGAGTTGCGTTTGATTTTGCCTTGTTGCTGCAAGCGTTCGACGAGGATGCTTGGGCGCACGTGGAACAGCCCTGAAAAATGTTGGATGCAACGGCGTTCGTTAAAACGTCCGCAGCAGATGAGTTCACATTCTTCGGCTTCGGAAAGGAGCATGTTTTGTGCGAATGTGTTAGCTTCGATTTCTTGGGCTGTCTTGAGCGTGGCGGTGTTGGACTGCGCGGCGGCATTAGAATCGGCTGCGCTGGACTGCGCCAGATTTTGCTTTGCTTGGTTGCCGAGTTGCAAACAGGAGGTGCGCAAGGGATGATAAAGCACGTGTGCTACCGCGTGGAACAGCGCTTCAAGGAATTTGGAATCGTCCATTTGTGTTGTCGGGAACTGGATAACGGGGCGGAAACCTCTCCAGTAGAAAGCGCATGTTGGAGTGGGTGCGGTGAGGAACGGTTCCACTTCGAGGAATTCTATTCCGCAGTTGTGGAGCGCTTCACGTGCCGTATTGCGTAGGCTTTGCCCATGGAGGAACACATTTTTGCGCAAAAATTTTAGGTTCGCGAGAATCGCGTCTTGGTCGGGCGTGAAGTCGGTTGTTGAGCGATTGACGCGGAGTTCTCCCAAGCGGATCCAGGCGGCAAGTGTTTGCGGATTTGCGGATTGCAATGTGGTGCTGTAGTAGTTGTTGAATCCGGCGATGCTTCCGATTTGCATGAAGCGAAAAACGGCGCGCACGAGGTCTGCGTTTTTGGCGTTTGCGGGAATGAGCCCCTTGTTTTGCAAAGCGCGGATGGGGAACTTGCGCACCCACGGGAGAAGCTTTTCGAGAATCTTGGAATTGCAAGAGTTTGTTCTGTGAGAATCGTTGCTTCCGAATGCAAGCTTGAAAGCTGCTTTTGCTTCGGATGAGCCGTTTTCCATAAGGCTACTGCGGGAACTGCCAAGACGACGGATAAGTTCATCTTGCGTGATATGCTCCCGTTTTTGAATTTGCTTAATGGATTCTTTCAAACTCATGTTCTAAAAATAAATAATTAACGTCCTTAGGGATAAATTTATTTCAACAATTCTTCGGGGACGCATTCAGCCATGGCCTCGTATGCTTTGGCGCTGGGGTGCAGATGGTCGCCGGAATCAAAACCGTTGCTGAATCGTTTGGGATCGTCGTGTCCGCGGACGGCTTTATCGAAGTCTACGCAACCATCGAAATCGGGTGCGGTGCGGAGCCATTCGTTGAAAGCCGTGCGGATGATGTCGCGGTTTTCGTTGTAGGTGCGCCAGCCGTAAATCGGCAGCAGCGTGCCGCTGTAAATTTTGAGGCCGAGCTTGCGTGCATGCGTGATGTAAAGTGTGCGGACACCGTTGATGAGATCGTCTGCGGTGGGCATGTCGCTCCAGGGGCGGAACTTGTTGACTTCGACACCGACAGGGTGGATAATGTCATTGATGCCGTGTTGCACGATGACCGCGCGGGCGCCAGCAACATTCATTTCGATGGGGAAGCGTGTGGCGCCTTTGAGCCCGTAGGCGGCGTAGGTGATGCAGCTGTATTCGCGCAAAATGCGTGTACCGCTGACTGCACGGCGGATGATGGCGACATTGTTGAATCCTTCGCGGGCGCAGCGGAGCGTGAGGTAATCGGGCCAGTCTTGCGCAGTGATAGAATCGCCAAAGCAGACGAGCGCGAAATTCTTTTCTTCGGTGAAAATATCGATTGTATTGAGGAAGTAAATCCAGTTCGTATTGCGTGTGAGGTCGTCGGGGAGCTTTTCGTTTTTCGCGAAGTTGCCGTAGCTGTACTTGCCGCCCGAAAGCGGTCCCGTGATTGCCGTTCCGGCGTTCATTTGTGTGAAATCAGCGAAGTAAAGGCTGACATCGAATGTTTCGCCTGCGGTTACGTCGAATGAAATTTCGTCGCTCAGGATTTCTTCGCCGGCAGGGATTGTGGCTGTGGCGCGACCGCTAAAAGTGACGGCGGTTGGATGGTAATTCAAAGATGGTGCGGAGTTTTTTGTTATATCGAGAGTCGCGGCACTTGAGAACTGTCCATTTGTTTTTTGGAATTGCGCAGATTTGGCGACATACGCTTCGCTGATGGTCACTGGTTCTGTGCCGGTGAGGTTTGAAAAATGGAAGCGCAATTTGTTCCCCGAAAAGCAGGCGCGAATCGGATAGCGGAGCGTTAAATCCTTGGCGTATGTTGCTTCTTTCCGGTCTGTGATGGATGTGGCGTTACCCCAGCAGGCAACCCATTTCGAAAATTTTTCTGACATAGCTACTCCGCGAAAAATGGACGACGAGCAAAAATAGATAATTTGGAGAGACTTTGCTAGGGGATTGATTGTGTAAAGGAATTGTGTTATTAAATGACAAAAAAATTACAATGAAAAATGTAAAAATCATTTATCCGCCTTCTTTGCAAAATCGCTGGTTTCGCAAAAATGAATGTGCTAGTTTGAAGGAAAAACAAGGGAGGACATCATGAAAAAAATGAAATACAAACTGTTCTTTTTGATTGCTGTGATTGCGGTGGTTAGCACGTTATTGTGTGTGTTCTTCTGCGGTGATGGTAACCATGAAAAAACAACTGACGATAAATCCACCAGTGTCGATGAGTCCGATGACGGTCGCACGGAAGTTGCAACTGTGTACACTGTCAGAGATGACGGCTCAAGGTTGGAACGAGCGGAGGAGCGTAGCTCTAAAGGGATGCCAAAGGCGGCGCCTGTCGATCGTGGTGTGCTAAAATTGATGGCTTCAAGACCTGTTTCTGGAGAAGCTAAATTTGCAAAAGATATAGATAAAGTAATGAAAAGCGTAAGCAGTCTTTCTACATCGGGAAAAACAGTGCTTGGCGGAAGACGTGGATCTGGCGGTTTTAACGAAGGTTATGTTGCTGCTGGTTCAGGTGGTATTGGAGATGGTTTAGCGGGACTGCTTGGAGGGAGCGCTTCAGGTATAAGATCTTCTAAAGCGAAAACTAGAACAACATCAAGATCTATTGATATGGGAGTAGCACGAGATGAACCCTCTCTGAAAAAAAGCAAGGTTCGAGTTTCTGAACGCTATGAACGTGTCGTTGAACGCGACGATGAGCCTACTTATAGAAGAAGGCATAGTGGAAGGAATGAAAGCCGAAGGGCTGGATTGCTCACTGCAGGCGAGTGGAACGATTTGGACAATTGGAAATTTTGGACAAACCTTCTCGATGATGAAGATTACAGTGGAAAGACCGATTACTGGAAATTTTATCCGAAAAATCTCGTAGTGGTAAGAGTAGTAGATGGCAACAAGGTCGGTATCGCCAATGTTGACGTGGAACTCTTTAACAGCAATTCAAGGGAATTTGTGACCAAGACGGATAATGCCGGGTATGCATACTGCTGGATAAACTTGTTTAAAGATCGCTCCAAGAAACCCAATGCTAAGGAATACTCATTGAAGGTCGACGGTGACTGGGTAAAGGAATCTGTAAAGCTCACCACTATGGGTGACAAAAAATTTAATGTCAACGTTGTGGTCGATGATGAAATCAGGCACCCGAAAGCAAAAGCCGATGTTGCATTCATCGTGGATGCAACGGGTTCCATGAGCGATGAAATTAAATTCCTCAAGTCCGATCTCAGTTACATTATTGACCATGCAAGTTCGGAAAGCAAGGTGGCATTGCGCACGGCGGCTCTTTTTTACCGCGATGAAGGTGACGAGTACTTGACTCGCGCTAGCGATTTTACCGATGATGCTTCTGAAACGCAGGATTTTGTTTCGGAACAGAGCGCTTCTGGCGGTGGCGATTATCCCGAAGCTGTTCATTCTGCGCTTGATGCCTCGCTACAAGATCTTTCCTGGAATGGTTCGGCTCGCGCACGTATTGCGTTCCTCATTCTTGACGCTCCTGCGCACCATGATAATGATATCATCGAAAGCCTTCAGGAATCCATCATGCTCTATGCAAAACATGGCATCAAGTTGATTCCTGTAGCGGCAAGCGGCGTGGATAAGGATACGGAATTCATGCTGAGATTCTTTGATGTTGCGACGGGCGGTACCTACGTGTTCCTCACGGACGACAGCGGCATTGGCAATTCGCACATCAAGGCTTCTGTCGGCAATTACAATGTTGAAAGCCTTACGGATATCATGATTAGGCTTATCAAGAAATATGTAAAGTAAGGAGGTGACTAACGATCGATAAATATGAAAGATAAATTAAGACGGATAAAAATAAACTGAACCTTTGCATGCCCGATTGTCTCGAAATAAGTTCGGAAAGACAACGGGTATCTTTTTTTTATAATGCAGTATCAATTGCTATAATTTGCGCTGATGCCCGAAATTTCGTACAGTAAAAAGAATGATCAAATTGAATGCGTGCGCTATAAGGATTGGCGAAAGTCATACCCGCCGCATACGCACACGGATCATTTGACGGTAGGCTATATCGAAGAAGGGTCGGTTTGCTTGGTGATGAACGGGGTTGCGGAAATTTATAGTGCCGGCGATAAGTTCCAGATTCCGCCGAACGTATTGCACGAAATCAAGACGTTCGATGGGCGAAGCTATTCGATGGTTGTGTTGTGCATAAAAGTCGATGAATCGGAAAGCGCGGGCGATTATGAAAATGCTGTTGCTCGCTTGAATGAGTTGCGCAAAAGCATTCTCGAAAATCCCGAGAACATCTATTTGATAGAAGAAATGGCGCATGATTCTTGCATCAGCCCGTTCCACATGATTCGGGAATTTAAAAAGGCATTCGGGCTTACGCCGCACCAGTTCCAGATGCAATGCAAAGTCCGCAAGGCGCAAAAACTGCTTGCCGAAAGAAGCGCATCCGAAGTGACTTATGATGCGGGGTTTTACGATCAAAGTCACATGGACCGCTGCTTTAAGAAAATGGTTGGGCTCTCGCCTAAAGAATATAAGCGAGCCGTGAAACCCGCATCAGATAATGCCTAAATCGTCATGACGGCCTCTTTGTCACCCCGGACTTGTTCCGGGGCGCCATCTTTAACACAGCGCGGGGATGAACTTTGCGAACAAATAAAGCCCGTCTTCGCCTGCGTTCACTTCGTGCGGGACTTTTGCGGGCATAATCGAAATTACGCCGGGAACGTAATCGAGCTTGGCTCCGTCATTGACACATACGCCGTGCCCTGCGATGACTTCGTGCGTTTCGAGTTGCGTTTCGTGAATGTGATTTTTGATGCTCTTTTTTGGCGCAATGCGAACGAGGTGGTAGCTGAATGTGCCGCCAGTTTCTTTCGAGGTGATGATGTGCTTGAGTTCGACTCCTTCAAAAGTCGGGTGCTTGCTCCAGGCGATATCCTTGAATGCTTTTGTGTTGCTGGGGAGTCTGAGTTCGCCGTTGTTGAATTTTTCAAAAAGTTCTTTTTCCATGATATGTTCCTTTTTTAGTTGATAGCTTGCGATGCAAATTGGCTGCACATTTTATCGCGGCAATTGCATCGCGGTTGTACCCGTATTCTATAAAAGGAACTTCGAAAAAAATTGTATAAAATTGCGAAAAACTCCCTCGGCATTACACCAAGGGAGCTGTGTTTCTTATATGGAGATTTAATTTACGGAGATGAGATATTTTTCGCCGCTAATTTCAGCCTTTGTTGCACCTCTGAGCAAAATACTTACTTTATCGTCAGCGCGTGCTTCGCTAACATTGCTAACTGCATTTGTCGAGTTGATGAGAGAAATGCCCGTAACAATGTATGATTTGCTTGCTTGTAGTCCTGCGCCTTTAACCTTGTCGTTTAGGCGGATGGTTCCTTTTTTGATAGTTCCAGTAACAGAGAGTCCTCGACCAGTAATGAAGAGGAATTCGTCGGTTTGCATGAGGAATTTTGTGTCTGCCGGAATATCGAAGTCGAGGAAACCCGTAACGACGCCGCTACCGACTGTGCGTCCGCCTTCGCGTATGGCAAAGTGGGTTCCTTTTTCCATAGCGACAGGAACGAGCAATTGTACATCGATAGTTGCGGTGCTGCCAGGAGCGACCATCTCGACGCTGCTTGGAAGTTCGATGGTTCCGGTAAAGTCGGAACACCAGAAATAAAATTGAGGACGGTAGCGGTTTACGAATGGAGTATGGCGGCCACCTTCGTCTTTCGTGAGAATGTAAATTTCACCTCGGAATTTGGAATGTGCGAAGATGGAGCCTGGTGCTGCGAGAACCATGCCGCGAACGAAATCGGATTTTTGTGCGCCACGGAGGAGTACGCCTACATTGTCGCCGGCTTGAGCATCGTTAAGGAGCTTGCGGAACATTTCGATACCTGTGGTATAGAATTCCTTCGTTTCTTGAATGCCGACACGTTCGACTTTGTCCATCATGTGCAATGAGCCGCGTTCAACGCGCCCAGTGACGACTGTGCCGCGCCCGGTGATGCTGAAAACATCTTGGATGGGCAAGAGGAACGGCAATTGTGCGGGGCGCGGGAGCGGATGATACGTGTCACAGACGTTCATGAGTTCGACGATTTTTGCTTGCCATACCGCATCGCCTTCGAGCGCCCTGAGAGCGGAACCGCGGATAATCGGGGTGTTATCTCCATCGAAACCATATTGAGATAGCATATTGCGGATTTCGAGTTCCACGAGGTCAAGCAATTCAGGATCGTCAACCATGTCGCACTTGTTCAAGAATACGACAATCTTCTCTAAACCTACTTGATGTGCAAGCAGAACATGTTCGCGTGTCTGCGGCATTGGACCATCAGGTGCTGAAATAACGAGAATGGCGCCGTCCATTTGGGCGGCTCCCGTGATCATGTTTTTTACATAATCGCTGTGGCTGGTGTTGCTGACTATAGCGTAATGGCGATTCTCGGTTTCAAATTCTATGTGATTTGTGTTGATTGTGATTCGGTCTTTTTCTTCTGGCGTTTTGTCGATATCATCGTATTCACTTTTTTTGCCGAAAATGGTGGCCAAAGCGGCTATCAATGTTGTTTTGCCATGATCGACGTGACCAAGAATTCCGAGATTGAAATGCGGCTTGCTTCTGTCAAAATGTTGTTTTGCCATTTTTTTCTCCTTAATAATATCTGAGTGCAAAATTGTGAAACATAGTTACGCTGTGTTTTGTACATATTATTATGAGCAAATTTAAGGAGAATGTCTTTATGTAAAGTTATTTTTCTTGTGGGCTCTTTTACATCGTGCTAATTTAAATTATTTTAATTATATAAAGTTGGAGGGCGGGCGCCATGAAAATTGAAGACTACATTATATCTGTTCCTGATTTTCCGAAGCCAGGGATTCTTTTCCGCGATATTACAGGGATTCTTGGAAATGCCGATGCACTCAAGTTGACGATGGATAGTCTTTACAAAGTTCTTGAAAAAACAGAGTTCGATGCTGTTGCAGGTCTTGAAGCGCGCGGCTTTTTGTTTGGCATGTCTGTTGCGGAACGCTTTCACAAGCCGTTTGTACCGGTGCGCAAAAAAGGGAAGCTCCCGCGTGAAACTGTAGGTGTCACGTACGATTTGGAATACGGCACGGCTTGCATTGAAATTCACAAAGATGCCGTTAAGCCGGGAGATCGCGTTGTGCTTATCGATGATTTGCTTGCCACAGGGGGTACGGCGCGGGCTGCAATTCAGCTTATTGAAAAGGTGGGCGGCAAAGTGGAATGCTGCGCGTTTATCATAGAACTTTTAGACCTTAAAGGGCGCGATGTACTTTCGGGATATCGCGTGGAAACATTGACGCAGTTCTCTGGGCATTGAGATTTTTAAGGACGATGTTTTGATTTTTGTCGTTTTGTAAATAGCTATATTTTTGAAGTAGAATTTTTGCGGGAGGATGATGACATGGCTGAAATTCTTGAAGAAACGCAGAACGCCAACTTGCAAGAGGTTGGCTGTACTGAAACTGCGAAGGCCTCTGCGCGAATAAAAAGAATGCGCGGCTGGCTGGGAGTGAAAAGTCCTTCGTCGTTGGGCGGCTATGATGATGATGGCGGTGGCGTTGCTTATGGCGATGGACATTCGGGTTGGAATAGGTAAATGCAAAATTTAAAAAGTCTCGCGTTCGTGCGAGACCTTTTCATTTAAGCTTATTCTTGAGCTTCGGTATCTTTGGTTTTTTCTTTGCCGATAATTTCTTTGTAAAGTTCGGTCTTTGCGTAACTCCAATAAGGGCCAATCCATAACATAGCGATGCCCAAGGTGAATATGGCGAGAATCCACCATCCTACGAAACTCAAATAAAGATTAATCATTTTGAGGTTGTAGGGAGAAGACTTTTCCCAAAAAGACCTGAGTAGGTTGGTTGCTCCCGTTTTGTTGTCATCGGCGAGGACGAATGGAAAAAGTTCTACTAAAGCGAATGTTTGGTATAAAATAAATACTGAAAATGCGATAACTATGATGCTCGTTAAAATACAGATAATGCTTTTATCGAGGGGCATCTCGAAAAAGGAAAGGATGTTGTTGAATAGCACGATGAAGGGCGCCGAACCATTAAGCTCTCCAATAAAAAGGGCGGCAAAAATTAAGCATATAATAGTAGTGGCGGCGTTTATTATTGCGAATAGTCCGTAAAATATGAAGTCAGTTATGCAAATCGAGATTGTATTCCGAATGTATTTTTTATAACCGAAGAATAGAATGGAGTATGGCACTGGAAAGTTTCTAGAACGTTCTAAGAAAAATTTATAAAAGCCGACAGTGATGGGCGCAAGGATTAGATAGCAGAGAGTCGCAGAAATTAAGTTTGCCAAGATGAATTTTATGGGGGTTGAGGATTCGTTGATTCCCCATATTCTTGTATCGAACGGAATGGAAATTATTATGGCAATAAAGAGATAAAACAAAATAAAGAGAATGGATTTCTTTGGGTTCTGTAGCAGGATGTTCCATGCACGCTGCTTTATTTCGCTGCAAGGAATGGCGTTTATTCTTGTGATTTTCTTGATTTCCATAAGAGACTCCTTCTTTTATCTCGTTGTAATATAAAATATGAAAAAAAGATGGAGATGTGTTTGGGGGTGGGGGAGTGCTGGGTGAATAAGCAGATGCTTTTACGAGAACTATGGCGATAAGTGCAAAGAAAAATCTTGCGGAAATCCAGAAGAATTTCTTGAGTCTTTAAAAAAAGTTATATTCACAACATAAATCCAGGGCGCAAAATGTCAGTTCTTTCGTTTAAGACATATTGTATCGAAAATTATGCCGAACATAGCGGCAAGGCTTCTAGTGAAGTCTACGAGCTTTTTGCACACTCTGGTTTGCTTAAAATGTTGCAAGACGACTATGAAGACTTGCACGGCATGGGCAAAGAATACCTGATGGATTTTTTTGACAAGTGGTTTAGCGGAAAAAAGAGCGAAAATACGCATCATCTTATTAAGTCTATTTTGATTCCGCAAGTAGCATCGATGCTAATGGAAACTTATTCCATTTCGGAGAATGATGCCATACGAATTGTATATACGTCACCTACGGGCAAATGCCTTGATGATGACTCGCTTGGTCTTTACGGACAAAGTGCTCACTATATTTGTGGGCTAATTGAGAAGGATATTCAGAGGAATCCGGAGTTGCTGAAAGAGATGGGGTGAGGAAGATTTCGGTTGCCTAATTTTCCTCGATGATAATGCTGGAGTTTTTGGAGAAGTAAAATGACGGACCGGATTCTTTTTACCATTGCCCTTGCGGTGTCGCTTTATTTTGGCTACGGTCACTGCTGGGAACAGGACTTGATGCTTAACGTTAACGTGAAAGACGATTATCTTGTTGTCGGCGCTTTTGGTTGGTTTCCTAACCCGTCTGTGTATTATAAGGTTCTCGATTACCCGTACCCGCATCGCTATGCCGTAATCGAGAAGGATTTCGAAGAGGATCCAGGGCGTCTCCTCTGGGCGGTCTATTATCCGTTCCCCCGTTATCTGTATTCGGCACTGATCGCGGCACCGGATAGCGTCTATATTGATGGCAAGGGCGATTATCTCAGCCTTCCGGGCGAGGGCGACTTGGGCATGATTCCGCCGAAGGATTTGAAATTGCCTGCCGAAGGGGATTCGCTTGCTACGCTTTCCCCGAATTCTATGCGAAGGATATGGCGGGGAGATGCCGCTATCGCTCCGCTTTCTGCGTTTGATGTTATTGTCAGCACCTTGATTCGTTATCGCAAGTGGTATGCTGACAGGTGGGACGCTGACAGGATTTATTTAGTTATTGATGGTAGTTTTTTTAGGCATAACAAGTTCCATGAATTGCACCCTTTGATAATTGCGTTGAAAGAGATTGGTTTCAGGTATGTCGAGGTCATGGTCAATGTCAATAAAGACGATGATGCTTTTCGCGTTAGTGCAATGGAATGGGCCTATCAAGAAATTTACCGGTTGTCCGGTTTAGAGCGTCCAAAGATTAATCCTAGCGGTGATTTAAGGCTTGTTGAGACACGCCCGAGTATAATGGAGGAGACTGTCAGGAAGAAAATTTCGAAAAAATTTAGCGATAAGTTTTTTACGGAGTCGGCTGGCAGGATGAAGGACTATAAAGCTAAGGCTTTCGGCTGGGTCGAGTTTCTGTGGACAAAAGATGTTAAGGTGCGCGGTTCACGTTCCGCCGAAGATGTTGCGGAAACCATGCGCCAGCGGTCGCCAGGATTGGAACACATTTACAACAAGTTCTTGAAGAAGAAACCCAGATTCAAAGGCCGCGTTGTCTTGAGATTTGAGATTGCCCCGAGCGGTGAAGTTGCCCGTCCAACCGTCGCTTATTCCTCGACCGGCTACGAGGAATTCGATAATGCGATCAGGGATGCTGTTGGTCAGATGACGTTTGGCACGGTGGAGTCCGGAAGCGCGAAGGTGACGATTCCGCTCACGTTCGGTTTTTGGGTTCTATAAGTGAAATATCCCCCAGCGAGTGCCGAGGGATTTTTTAAAGGCGATGCCGCCCCGGAATAAATCCGGGGCGAAAAAATGACATTTGTCGATTCTTCGCCCTAAAATAAAAAATATTTCCAATATTTCAAACATAAGGTGATGCAAATTAAAAATCCCCGCACATTAATTTGCACGGGGGAATTTTATAGGGAGATCCCCGCCCGGAGGCGGGGATGACAAATCAGGGGTGGAATGACGCCTTTGGCGTCCGTGGCTACGGCTCACCAATAAAAATATGCAAGCATATTTTACTGGAATCGCCTTGCACACTTTTGCTTCGGGCGCGTTCGCCCCTCGCAATGACGCGTGTTTAGGATGACTCCAAAAAATAAAGTCCACTTCGGCGGTTCGACAGGCTCACCGACCTTCGTGAACTTTATCTTCTTTTGTCTCTAGTAGTTATTTCTAACCACTAGCCACTAACCACTGTTTACTAGTACCTGTAGTGATCAGCCTTGTACGGGCCTTCCACAGGCACGCCGATGTAGTCGGCCTGGGCCTTGGTGAGGGTCGTCAGGTGAACGCCGAGCTTTTCGAGGTGGAGACGTGCGACCTTTTCGTCGAGGATCTTCGGGAGCGTGTACACGACACCGCTTTCGTACTTGATGCCAGCGACAGTCTGCTTGCCCTGAGCGTTGAGCCAGAGGTCGATCTGCGCGATGGTCTGGTTCGTGAAGCTTGCACTCATCACGAAGCTCGGGTGACCGGTAGCGCAGCCGAGGTTCAGCAAGCGGCCTTCGGCGAGCACGAGGATGCTGTGGCCGTCGGGGAAAATCCATTCGT
>JAEEGJ010004875.1_pt1 | contig 43880 bp, 39 predicted proteins | sample 8958761 | NCBI WGS metagenome assembly JAEEGJ01 (sample SAMN16246546, study PRJNA631951) | gut metagenome | biome: gut microbiome; feature: rumen; material: RS-attached | host: Bos | place: Iran: Karaj | collected 2018-10
TCGTTACTTTTTTATTCGCATTGTTCAATTTTCAAGATGCTGTTCGCTTTCCCTTCTTGCGGGACAGCTTTAATATTATATCACTGTCTTTCAGTTTTGTCAAGTGCTTTTTTCAAATTTCTTTGAAATTTTTTTGCTCTCGACTTTCTTTTATCTGTCGGACAGTGATTATATTATATCATCTACCGCATGATTTGTCAAATAAAATTTTACCCAAATAATTCTTTTCTTTTTGTACGAAATCACGGACATGTTTTCAAAACATTCTTTTACTCCATTTTGGGTCAGAAAAGGCGCCCTTTAAGACGCCTTTTCTATTTACTCACAAGCGAGTAGTTCCTTATATGTTTGAATATACGTATCCGCCGATTTTGCCCAACTGTGATCGCACTGCATTGCTCTCTTTATAAGCTCTTCCCAAATGACTTTGTCATTATAGTCATTCCATGCGCGCTTCACTGCATCCAACATATCATTAGCATTATATGTCTTGAATGTATATCCGTTTCCATACTCTCCACCGTTATCTCGAACCGAATCTCTCAAGCCGCCTGTTTCACGAACGATTGGAACAGCTCCGTACCTCATGGCAATCATTTGAGCCAAACCACACGGTTCACTTTGCGACGGCATAAGGAACATATCAACACCAGCATATATTCTGTGAGATAATTCTGGCTCAAATCCGACAGTCACTGATACTCTGTCGGGATACCTTACAGACATTTCTAGGAAAAAGTCTTCATATATTTTCTCTCCGCTGCCAAGAATAACAAATTTAATACCATAATGTACCATTTCTTCAAACACGCAACGAATAAGATCAATTCCCTTATGTCTTACGAATCTGGTAACAATACCTATTATCGGTTCGTCTCCGTCTGCCAATCCGAACTCTTGAATAAGTGCTTTCCTACACTCAGCCTTTCCATCAGTTTTTTTGGCAGAGTAATTCGCCGCTATAAATTTATCCTTTTCAGGATCATATAGCTTTGTATCAATACCGTTCATAATTCCACGGAGTTTATACTGTTTTGTTACAAGTATCCTGTCAAGGCCGTGTGCATACCACGGATCCATTATCTCCCAAGCATAACTAGGACTGACTGTTGTTATCATGTCTGAAGTCTCTATTGCGCCCTTCATCATATTAACATAGCCATCATACTCGATGAGTCCTGCGTTATACATTGGAATTCCCATAAGTTCGCTTAAAACTTCTTTTCCGTACTTTCCTTGATATTCTATATTATGAATAGTATATACAGTCTTTATTCCGCCATACCCTTGCTGATACTTATAATAAACGTTATAATAAACAGGTATCAGCGCTGTCTGCCAGTCGTTGCAGTTGATAATGTCTGGTGTGAACTTTATATACTTCAGCATTTCGAGAACAGCTCTGTCAAAGAAAACAAATCTCTCACAATCATCATAGAAGCCGTAAAGACCGTCTCTCGAAAAATAGTACTCATTATCAATAAAATAATAAGTTATGCCTTCGTATATCGCCATGAAAATTCCGCAGTACTGCTTACGCCATGAAACGTCAACAGTAATATTTGCAAGAAAAACCATTTTCTCTCGTATCTCAGGTTTTATCGACTTGTAGAGTGGAATGACTACCCTACAGTCATGCCTTTTTGTTTTTATCGCTTTTGGAAGCGAACCAACAACATCTGCAAGACCGCCCGAGGCTGCGAAAGGCACAGCCTCACTGGCAGCAAATAGTATTTTCATATTTAATCACCGCCGTCAGATCTTACCGCCTTTTCCTATATACAGCGGATATGTCTCGGAGCCCGTAAGCACCTTTGCATTGCTTATCTCAACGTTCTTATCGGTAATAACCGATGTAATACTACAGCTTTCACCGACCTTGGTTCCCTGAAACAGTACGCAGTCCTTAACTACAGTATCCTTTCCAATCCTTACGCCTCTGAAAAGAATAGAATTGATAACAGTTCCTTCAATAATGCAACCGTCAGCAATAAGAGAATCCTTAATATTAGACTCAAGTCCATATTTTACAGGACCATTGTCGCCTATCTTTGTAAATACAGGCATATTCTTCATGAAAAGCGCATTTTTCTTTGTAGGGTCAAGAAGAAGTCTACTTGCGTTGTAATAATCCTGTATACTGTCTATCCTTGTAAAGAATCCATCATGCTTAAATCCCATTATCTTGTAATCCTTATTGCCACTCTGAAGTATCTCACGAGTAAAACTATGCTGATTTCTGCTTGCTGCATCAGCTACCACCTTCTTAAGGAATTCCTTTGTAATAATGCACATCTCAAGCCATATATTGCATTCCCCCTTAATTTGAGGAGCAACAAGAGCGTCCTTAAGGCAGTTGTTCTCATCGAACTCTAGCACTGTTGCACAGTTACTCTTTTCGCCATCATAAAAGCTCTTGCTGTAAATAAGAGTTATGTCTGCTTCATTTTCCATGTGCTGCTTAAGCGCAGGATTAAAATTGAGGGTCGTAACAACGTCACAGTTGGACATTATAACATACTTTGCATTTGAATGTTCAACAAACCCCCATATGTTATTAAGGGCGTCAAGTCTGCCCTTGTATATTCCGCCCGTCTGACTGTATGGTGGAAGTAGATGCAGTCCACCTTTTTTACGAGCTAGGTCCCAATCACGTCCAGATCCGAGATGATCAAGAAGAGAACCATAATTTGATTTCGTTATTACACCTACCTCTGAAACTCCCGAATTAACATAATTCGACAAAGGGAAATCTATAAGGCGATAACGTCCCCCGAAAGGTATTGAACCCATTGTTCTTGATTTTGTCAGTTCACTGACATATGAATCATGCATGCTTGCAAAAACAAGTCCCAAAACATTATAATTAACACTCATAGTACATTACCTCCGTCAGATATTTTCGCCGATGATCTGCTTCGGCTCTACAACTTTTTCAGCCGATACAGTTACATTATGTCCGACAACGGCAATGCCCCATTTGTCTCTATTTTCAATCTTTTCAGGACTTGAGCCAACGTGTGCACGGTTTTCAATAACACTGTCGCTACCAATTATAGCATATTCAACAACAGCTCCCGACTTTATTACAGTTCCTGGCATAACAATACTGTAGTTCACAGTAGCCCCAGGTTCGATTGTAACACCAGAAAACAAAATAGAAAAATCAACTGTTCCGTCAATTGTGCTTCCCTCTGAAATCATTGAGTTTTCAATGCAGGCATTGTCACCCACATACTGCGGTGGATAATTGTTGTTACGTGAATATATTTTCCAATTTGGATCGTAGAGATCAAGAGGAACGTTCGGACTGAGGAGATCCATATTTGCCTCCCACAGTGAATCAAGAGTTCCAACATCCTTCCAGTATCCTTCAAACTCATATGCAAAAAGACGCTGTCCATCTTTCAGCATTGAGGTAATAATATCTTTACCGAAGTCCTTGGACCACGGCTCACCTTTTTCACGTTTTGCATTGGCTTCATTCTCATTCTCGATGAGATACTCCTTCAACTTTGCCCAGCTGAATACGTATATTCCCATTGACGCAAGAGTCGACTTTGGCTCCTTAGGCTTTTCAACGAAGTCGACAATTTGCTTCTTCTCATCGCAAATCATGATGCCGAAACGAGAAGCCTCCGCTTTCGGAACGTCTATTACGGAGATAGTACAATCAGCGTTATTTGCCACGTGAAAATCCACCATTTTGGAATAATCCATTTTATAGATGTGATCTCCGCCTAAAACTACCACATACTCGGGATCATATCTCTCGATAAATCCGATATTCTGATAAATCGCATTTGCTGTACCTTCATACCACGAAGCGCCTGACTGCGTTTCGTAAGGTGGAAGTACATGAACACCTCCATTCATCTTGTCAAGGTCCCACGGCTGACCATTGCCAATATACTCATTAAGCACGAGTGGTTGATACTGAGTAAGCACACCTACCGTATCAATACCTGAATTGGTGCAGTTTGAAAGTGGAAAATCAATTAATCTGTATTTACCGCCGTATGGTACTGCTGGCTTTGCAACATTCTTGGTCAGCGCATATAATCTGCTTCCCTGACCACCTGCAAGGAGCATTGCAACGACTCTTTTTTTACTGTACATTGTTATTCCTCCAATACAATTTCCTATCTTTTGTAATTATTTGGCAAGTTTTTTCTTTGCCGTAGTCCTTTTCTTCTCAGCTGTTTCATCAACAGCCTTTTTAGTTCTTATCGCTGTCCTTTTTTTGACGGATGTTACGATTTCTGTCTTTTGTCTTGGCTCTCTCTTTTTCGTTGGCTCATATCTGAGATATATCACTGAAAGAGGAGCTAGTGTCATTGTGATACTATTATCGTGCCCATGCATAGGGACGCTTGCAGATTTGAAAGTTTTTTCAGTAACTCCAGACCCTCCGAACTCTACAGCGTCTGTATTGAAAACAAGCTTGTACTTACCCTTATAAGGAACACCTATCCTATAATTCTGACGTTCGACAGGAACGAAATTGCAGACTGCAATAAGCTCCTCGTCATTATCATCGATACGCCTGAACGAGATAATACTCTGCTTATAATCATCATTTGAAATCCAGCCGAAGCCATTCCAAGAATCATCATTCTGCCATAACGGAGGATTTTCAATATAGAACTTGTTCAACTTTTCGGAGAACTTCTGCATTGTCTTATGAGCGTCAAAATTCAGAAGATTCCAGTCAAGCTGCGCTTTGAAGTTCCACTCGTTCATCTGCGCAAATTCCTGTCCCATGAACAGTAGCTTTTTACCTGGGTGAGCCATCATATACGCAAGAAACGCACGATATGAAGCAAACTTCTGCTCGTAATTGCCAGGCATTTTATTTATCATCGAGCACTTTCCATGTACTACTTCGTCATGCGAGATAGGCAGAATATAGTTCTCAGAAAAAGCATAAAAAAATGAGAATGTTAGCTTGTCATGATTGAACGCACGATAAATCGGATCAAGAGACATATAGCTAAGCATATCATTCATCCAACCCATATTCCACTTAAAGTTAAAGCCAAGTCCGCCGATATCAGTGGGCTTGGTAACAAGAGGCCATGCGGTTGATTCCTCAGCAATCATAAGAGCGTCAGGGTGATTACGGAAAACAGCCTCATTAAGGTGTTTGAGGAACTCAACAGCTTCAAGGTTCTCATTACCTCCATAAATGTTTGCAGCCCATTCGCCCTCACGCCTATCATAATCAAGATAAAGCATTGATGCAACAGCATCAACTCTCAGACCATCAATATGAAACTCCTCGAACCAGTAATTGGCACTGGAAATAAGAAACGAGCAGACCTCAGCCTTTCCAAAGTCAAATACTCGCGTTCCCCACGCTTTATGTTCTTTTTTTCGGTCGTCAACATACTCGTAACAGCAACCACCGTCAAATTCATACAGACCAGCCTCGTCTTTGGGGAAATGCGCAGGAACCCAATCCAAAATAACGCCTATCCCTGCTTCATGAAACATATCTATCATCTTTCTGAGATCGTCGGGAGTTCCGTATCTCGACGTTGGAGCAAAATATCCCGTCACCTGATAGCCCCACGACCCATCATAAGGGTATTCCGTAAGAGGCATAAACTCAATATGAGTATATGACATTTTCTTAAGATATGGGATAATCTCTTTTGCAAAAGTTAGATAATCAAGGTATTTGTCTTCACCATAATTCTTCCATGAACCGAGATGGACTTCATAAATGTTTACAGGACTTTTATAAATGCTGACAATATTTTTATTATCGAACCATTGACCATCCTGCCATTCGTAACTGCTCTCATATATTTTAGAGGCAGTTCCCGGACGAGTCTCATAATGAGAGGCATAGGGGTCTGCCTTCATAAGTATTCTACCATCTTTGGTTTCGATACTGAATTTATATGCGTCGTACTGTTTTAGCTTAGGTATCTCAGTCTCCCAGATACCATCAGCTATCATGGACATAGGATTTCTTTTCCTGTCCCAATTGTTGAAGTCTCCTACTACGGAAACACTTACAGCGTTAGGAGCCCAAACCCTAAAAACAAAAACCTTGCTTCTTCCTTTTTTTACAGAATGAACACCAAAAAATTTATATGCTTCGTAGTTTTTACCCTGGTAAAAAAGGTACAACGGAAAGTCATTGGGATTGTTATTGTTATTGTAAACAGACATAATTCAGCCTCCTTTGCTATAATACATTTTATCAGAATAAGCAGAATTATTCAAGCTTTTTTGGTGATAATGGAAAAATTTCAGACGTTGTGCTAATAATAGGCACCGCATTTAGTGCATTTTGACATATTTATTTTAGAATTATCTTGGTTTGGTTTGTGAATATGCACAGCAAAACGCTCTTTTTTTCAACTTGCAAGCACGATTTGAGTTAATATTTTGTTCACAAAATAGAGCCTATTTCCCATCACCCCGTAACTCTCACACCGATGACAGTTACATCGTCGGAATGCATTCCGTGATTGAAAACCTGTGCCTTTACGCTTATTTCGTCCACAATATGTCTAATGTCGTCGCCCCCCAAAAGCAGCTCCTTTATAAAAGGGTAAGCGTTTTCTGATATTCCATCTGAAAACATTATGATGATATCGCCGCTCTCAAATTCGCATTCCTTCACAAAAACTTCAGAAGATTCGTATATGCCTATTGGAAATGTGGGAGATGTCACCTTCAACACACTTCCACGGTGTCTTATAAGAGTTGCCGCAGCTCCAGATTTTAAAACTGTTAATCCACACTCGTCAAGATCAACACGAATAGCATCAAAAGTTGCAAAACACTCTTGCCATGACTTAGTGACCATAACAGAATTTATGAGTTTTATGGCGGTTGAATAATCAACACCTCCTGTTACAAGCCTTCGGAAAAGTCCTACCACCATTCTCGACTCACAAGATGCTTCTTTGCCCGTTCCCATACCGTCTGATATTACAGCGTAAGCTGCTCCGCTCCCGTCAAAGAATACTGTATGAGTATCTCCGTTATCATCAGATTTATCCGCCTTTGCAGAAACCGCATAAACTTCAATACCAAAATGTGGCTTTTCATATACTCTTATGCGCACCTCTTTTCCTGATTGCACAGGCTCTGTGCAATCAAGCGAAAGATGAAGTTCGTCCGCTATCAAATCACAAATACGTGTACTTGTATCTGGAGCATCCTCGTTTACAAAATATATTTCCACTATAAGGCGATTTTTACTGTTATAACAAGCAATCACTTTATCCGGTATTATACCAAACTTTTCAAGCTTATGCTTTATACTTCTGCTTATAGTTTCTGAGTAGCTCACGTCAATACGCTCACCAGCAGTTCTGATAATATCTTCTGTGATTTTCAGTTGTTCGTACATAAGACTTCGGCTTTCCGAAAATCGCATTTCCATAAGCTTAGCTGCTGCTTTTTCACGTGAGCTCTGTGAAAAAGCATCAACAAGTTCATTCTTTCTAATACATTCGTCAAGCTCATGTGGGAAGCTCTCAACTGCATATTCTGTCATATCCGCAAGCTTTGAAAAACCACGATATGTATTTCCTCTGTCTGACTTCCAACAGAATGCACGTCTATAGCATAACGCGCAGACCTTATCTGAGTTTTCTATTATCTCACGATCAATATCGGCTTCATTTGAAAGTATTTGAGATATTCTCTCAGACTCTCTACGAAGTTCTCTTACCGTACTCGAAAGAAACTTCATTTTAGCACCTATCATCTCGGGAAGAGCCGCAACGCTTTCATTACCTGTCCTAATCCATTTATCTGAAAACATAGTTGAAACTGGAATAAAAATAGCAGCTCCACATATAATATCTATCATATTCTCAACGCTCTTGACGGTCATACCCGTAAGAATGGTCAGCACAAAATTAATACCAACAAAGCATGCAGCTGCTATGTGTGCTTTTTGTCTGTAGAGGTATCCTGTTAACAACCCTGCAGCTGGAAGAAGAACTATATTTAAGTCTACTGCTGATGACGAGAGAAAAGCTCCGCACATAGAAAGAGCTCCACATAATACTCCTCCATTCTGGCGATAAAAAAAAGCCCCTGTAATAGTGAAAACCGCTGAAACTATAATGCCTGCATTAAGCATGGGGATCTCCACAGCGCACAGCGAAGATATCAGCATGATAAATACCACCGCACATGAAAAGCCACTCCGCCCAGATATTAGAACCGTCTTATGCCGTCTAATATCAAGAATCACTCTCGAAGCTGAATATGCCGTAAAGCCAGCAAGTATCGCATAGAAACTATAAAACATCAGCTTGTACATAAGCTCGCCTATAACTGCAGAAACAGCAGTACCAGAAATAAAAACACTGACAGCAGTATTTATCCCGCTGAGTTTCGGATCATTTTTCGGTTCAAGAAACATTTTTATTATCACTATCAACGCAAGTGATGATAGCTTCACTATATTATGTCCAATATTGCCACTTATGATACTCTGGACAAGACTTCCAGCAAAAACTGCTGCAGAATATGGGAGCTCCAATGCTCCCGAAATAGATATATCAGCAAAAGAAGCAACTCCAGCAATCCTTGTTCCGGTAAGAAAAAAACCTGCAGCTGCTGCCAGTATGTAAGCAACTACTGCACCACAGTACTTCCATGACCTTATTGCTTTTATATTCAACATTAAAAATCACCTCACAAAAGTATACGTTCAATTATACCATCTGTAAGGCATATTTTTTGTCACTATCCGCTGACGAAAAATAGATCAAATCATAATTATCTGCCACAAAATGTAAAAAAGCTGTGTAATCCACAGCTTTTTAGTGCTATTTCTTATCAGCCATATAAAGAAGAGCGTTACATATAGCAGCTGCAACATTGCTTCCGCCTTTTCTGCCTCGTGCAACTATGCATGGAACTCCGCTTTCAATTATCATTTCCTTAGACTGAACTACATTTACAAATCCTACTGGCATACCAATAACAAGCCGTGGGATAAAACTGCCACTTTCAATATGCTCCTTAAGTCGTATGAGAGCTGTTGGTGCATTTCCCACAGCGTATATGACATCTTTTCCGAGTGAAGCAGCTTTATCTACGGAAACTGCTGCTCTTGTTATACCCTTTTCATTAGCTTCTAAAGCTACGTCACTGTCTGCCATAAAGCACTCAACGGTGCAACCATGACGTGCAAGCGCAGCCTTGTTTATCCCTGCTTTTGCCATATTCGTATCGGTCACAAACATGACACCTTCATTTATTGCCAAAAGAGCAGTTTTTACCACATTCCTAGAAAAGAACAAATTATCATAGTAATCAAAATCAGCAGTCGTATGTATCGCCCTCATGACAATTGGTTTTATATCATCTGCAAGTTTTCTATCACCAAGCTCAGCTTCTATTATCTCAAAGCTTCTTCGTTCTATGTCATTGGGAAGTATGAATTCAAGCTCCATCAAATGCCCTCCTCAATTATCCTATAAAGCAACTTAGTATCTATGCTCATGCGGACACTTTCCGCAATTAGATCGTACTGTCTTTCCTTATAGGCATTCCTGTCTATAACTCCGCCACGGTAGGTAATGCCCTTGCTTTCATACAACTTTTTCACCATTCGTTCCGAGACTTGGGAATTGTCAAATAAGCCATGGATATAACAGCCGTAAACGTTCCCAGAATAAGCTCCGCCGCAATCAAGTAATAGTTGTTCGCCACTATCTGTGCTGCCCATGTGTATCTCGTATCCGCTGAACTCAGCACCACTAAGACAACTGAAAAATCCGCTTATATTCTTGAACCGTCCTCTTATCTGGGTTTGTCTTTTATTTCCCATGAACACCGTCCTACATCGCAAAAGCCCCATGCCGCTTATGCTGCCTCCACATTCGCTGTCCAGTGGATCTGCAATGGTTTCACCCAGCATCTGATAACCACCGCAGATTCCGAAAACAGGTGTACCGTTTGAAACATTACGCTTTATTACTGCTTCCATGCCGCTTTCACGCAACCACTTCATATCACAGATAGTGCTCTTTGTGCCTGGAATTATTATCAAATCTGGATTTTCAAGCTCTTCGTATCTTGTCACATAGCGAACAGTAACACCGTCATACTGTGAAAACACATCGAAATCTGTAAAATTCGATATTTTAGGGAGCTTTATAACGGCAATATCAATAAGTCCTGCAGTTTTTCCATCAAGTTTAGATGAAAGACTGTCCTCATCCTCTATATCACATTCAAGCTGTGGAACTACCCCAAGAACAGGTTTTCCTCCACGCTTTTGGAGTATGTCTTTTCCGCTCTCAAATAGAGAAATATCACCACGGAACTTATTAACGATAAGGCCTTTTACCATACTTAATTCGTCAGGTTCAAGAAGATTCAGCGTACCGAGGAGCTGTGCAAAAACTCCCCCTCTATCGATGTCACCGACAAGGATAACGGGAGCTTTGGCAAGCTTAGCCATCCCCATATTGACGATATCATCAGATTTAAGGTTAAGTTCCACAGGACTGCCAGCTCCCTCGATAACGATAATATCATGTTGTGCGGCCAGCTTCTCGTAGGCCTCCTTTATTTTTGGAATAAGGGCACGTTTCTGACGAAAATACTCTGAAGCAACCATATTACCAATGGCTCTTCCATTGACAATAACCTGCGAACCTATATTTGTTGTGGGCTTTAGCAAAACAGGATTCATAAGCACTGAAGGCTCTATCCCTGCTGCCTCTGCTTGCATCGCTTGAGCTCTTCCAATCTCGCAACCTTCTGAAGTGATGTAGGAATTAAGCGCCATATTCTGCGATTTAAACGGAGCACAGCTGTATCCGTCTTGCTTAAATATGCGACATAATGCAGCCGCAAAAAAACTTTTTCCAGCGTTGGACATAGTCCCCTGTATCATAATAGCCTTAGCCATTCAATATCCTCCTTATTGCAGCCAGAAGCTGCTTGTCTTCAAATTCTGTACGCACCGCCGAACGGAAAAAGCTTCCGTCAAGTCCGCTGTAATCAGCACAACTTCGAATAAGTATCTTTCTCTCTAGAAGAAGCTTCCCAAGGTCAGCACTCGCTTTGAATAAAATAAAATCAGTATCCGACGGGAATACTTTTACCCCCATACTTTCAAGTTCTCCCGAAAGGCATTCCCGTTCGTTTTTTATATACTCTGTCGTACTCATGATGTAATCAGTTTCGTCAAGTGCGGCAATCCCAGCTGCCTGTGCAGGAACAGAAACACTCCAGTATTGTCCTGTAAATGATATTATCTCTGCAATTTCTGAGCTTCCACAAACAGCGTATCCAAGCCTTAAACCTGCCATTGCAAATAACTTGGTAAATGAGCGAAGAACTATTACATTCTCATTAAGATAATTTAGTGCTGAAAGTCGTTCTCTTTCAGACGAGAAACCAATAAAGCTCTCGTCACACAGAAAAAGCACATCTTCCAAGGAACACCTTTCAGCTATCGCCGCAAGCAGCTCCGGCTCAATAATAAGCCCCGTAGGATTATTAGGCGAAGCAAGTATAAGCATATCATTTCCTGATAACTTATCAAGTATAGTATCGTTCAGTGCAAAGTCATTTTCTTCCGTAAGTAAATGTTCACTGACATCACAGTTGTATTCAGAAAGCGCTTTTCGATATTCAGTGAAAGTAGGAACACATATAAGCGCTTTTTTAGGACGAAAAGCTGAAATAATACGGTAAATAAGATCATCAGCGCCGTTTCCACAAACTATATTATCCACTGAAACACTAAGCTTTTCGGATAACTTTCCCCGAAGTTTACTGCAAAAAGGATCGGGATATTTATCACATTCTTCCACAGATGCAATAACCGCTTCCCTAACCTTTTGGGGCATTCCAAGAGGGTTCAGATTCGCAGAAAAATCAAGCTCAATGTCCAGCAAAAGATCGTTTCCTCCATGATGTAGGTTCAACATAGGAAACCTCCTAAAAGCAATGTCCTTATAGCCAGTGCACATATAAAAATCAATGCTGAGCTTAAATACATGAGCCTATTTGCTCGACAGATATCTTCATTTTCGATTTCGCGAATAGCATCACCGATGAACTCCTTTTTATGAAGCTCGCCGAAATAATAAGCATCGCCTGCAAGCCTAACACCAAGAGCTCCAGCGCACGCTGACTCAGTCTGTGCAGAATTAGGACTTGCATGTTTTCTCCTGTCTCTCTTCCAGATACGATAAGCCCCAATGCCGTCAAACCTGAGCATTGGAGCGCAGGATATCATCGCAAAAGCCGTTATACGAGACGGGAAATAGTTTAGAACATCGTCAAGTTTTGCTGCAAAAAAACCTATATCCTTATATTTTTCGTTTTTATATCCTATCATGGAGTCCATGGTATTTGCCGCCTTATAGAAAAACCCGAGAACTGCACCGCCGAGAGCCATATACATCACAGGTGCTGTAACACCGTCTGATGTATTTTCTGCAACTGTCTCAACCGCCGCTCGAATAATTCCATCTCTGTCAAGAACATTTGTATCTCTGCCTACTATCATAGAAACAGCTTTGCGTGCTCCTTCAACGTCACTAGAAGCGATTTTCCTGTAGACCTTCATACTTTCATCATGGAGACATCTTGCCGCCATGAGGTAATAACACATCAATCCTTCAACAGCAGCTCCAAGCCACAAATTTACACAGTAACAGATGATAAGTAACGTCAGCGGTACAACAGTTGAAATAAAAAGAACAGTTATGGCAAGGAAAATGCCCCCTTTTCTAAGCCTTCCTTCAAAACGCCTACGCACAAAATCTTCGAGTTGAGAAATCAGTTTGCCGATAAATCTTATCGGGTGTGGCATATTATATGGGTCACCAATTAGACAGTCAAGTGTAGCACCTAGAATAAGCGGAATCGCCGCTATCAAGTAATTCATATCTTCTCCATTACTGTTATTTTTTCTCCATCATACTCCGTGACAAAACCATGACCGTTTGCTGTATGCCAGTCATAGTAATTCTTCTTAGGAACAGCAAAATGCTCCATTACAGCCATTATAGTACCACCATGGACAACGAATGTAACATGAGCTTCGTCTGGCATATCTTTAAGACAGCTTAAGAAACCGTCAATGCTCCGCTTTTTGAAATCTGAAGGAGTTTCACCGTTTGGAAAGGGCATTTCTCCTCCACTGTCTATCCAGCGCTGATAGCGGCTGTCAAGACTGAGTTCAATGTAGTTTCGACCTTCAAAATCCCCAAAATCACACTCTCTAAGAGAATCACATATAATAAATTCGGTATTGGGGAAAATAAGCTCTGCCGTCTGCAAACAACGCTTCATTGGGCTAGAAATGAGTTTCCCACAGGGCGGATAACTGATAACAGCAAGCTCAGTTATTCCTTTAAAGCAAAGTGTCTCGTCAGTCCTGCCGATATAGCGCATTTCCAGGTTGCCTTCAGTTTTTCCGTGTCGGATAAAGTCAATCCTCATTCCTTGCCACCCTTCAGAAATACAGGTATACCACATATAACACGAATAACCGTATCGCTCGCAGAAGATAAAATACACCCGCATCTGCCCGTTTCCTCACGACGTCTGCGTTCGAATTTCTCAATAGGCACTATACCGCAACCTATCTCGTCCATGATTATGACTGCACTACTGTTTTCTAGACAAAGCCTTTTCGTAAATTCCACAGGACTTATACCATCTGCCAAAAGTCGGGCAATCATACTGTGATAGCCCTTTATACATTTTGCTGTAAATGCTTCCTCAAAATCGCAGTTAGAGCCGTTTACCATATCGGACTCATTAAGCCCGAACATCTTGCAGGCAGTCTCTATCTTGCCCTGGTATGCTCCTCCGACTACAAATTTCATGTTATGACCTCCATTATCCTGTATGTTACAACAGCTGCAGCTGCTACTGAAAGCTCACAGACCTGCAAAAACCAGCCTGCAAGATCGCCAGTCACACCGCCAAATTCCTTATATGCCATGTGATGATAGTAGATCATCGTTATCAATGCGGCAACTATCGAAGAAATTGCTAATATCACGTTCGTAGCCAACATAAAACAGCAGCATGTGGCTGACGTAAATGAAAGAACGAATAGCGCCACATTCTTATGTGTATTACTAGTAAAATCGAACAAAGAACCCTCTATTTTCGCAGCTTTGAATGTCACAGCTGCAAAGCCGCTGAGTGAACGCGAAAGAACATATCCACAGGCAATAACTGCAACCACGGAAGTTCTGTAACTCTCAGATAAAAGTGCAGTATAAAGTATAAGATAAACTCCAAGTTTTATAGCAGCGAAAGCCCCTATATGAGAGTCGCTAAGAATCTCAAGTCTGCGAGGTTTGTCTCCCCATGAAGCCCTGGCATCACAAGTATCACAGAAACCATCAAGATGTATTCCGCCTGTGACTAAAACCGTTATAAATAATGCCCCCGCACCGAATAAGAAACTCCCCACGCTAAGCCTTGCACAGATCTGCTCCCAAATCATGAACATAACACCAATAACAGTTCCCACAAGAGGAAAAAAGCATAGCGCATATCGTCGGTTCTCAGGTTTCCATTCAATCGTAGGCATAGGAATTCGTGAATACATCTGAAAAGCTGTTATCAATGATCTTATCATATGAGCTTTCCTTTCAAAACTATTGGAATACCGTAAACGCACTCTATAACATTATCTGCAAACTCAGCAATCTTGCAGTTAATATTCGCTATTTCACTTACAAAGGAAATAATGTCTTTAGAATAATTATTCCCATCGCTCCCGACATCATTAGTTACTATAACAAGCTGAGAAGCTTTATCCGCGAGTGACTTGATATTACTTACGATTTTATCCGATGGACTTAAAACTTTTCCGTCTATGTACATCTCATTAGCACAAAGATTTCCTATGCATTCAAGAAGAATTCCGCAACCTGATGGTAAGTCGAGATTATCAATGTCTCGTTGACATTCCTTTGTTATATAATTCTTGTTTCTTCGTGCCTCACGATGACGTGAAATTATCTCATAAGCGTCATCACCTATAGGTTGCATGGTTGCGATATAGTATTTCGGTCCAATAAAGTTCTCGAGCACTCTTTCAGCATAGCTCGATTTACCACATTTTGAACCTCCTGTAACAAGTGTTATCATTTGAGTTCTACATACCTTTCTATACCTAATCCGTCAAATCTGTGAGAATTATAGTATATAGCAGCAGCTCCGTCAAGAAGAGGCAAAAGGAGTATACCCCCTGTTCCTTCACCAAGTTTAAGCTCACCATCTATCACAGCGCGGAGCCCCAGTTTATCAAGAAGTCCTCTTCCAGCAGGTTCCGCTGAAACGTGACCTGCAAGCATATAGTCAACCGATAAAGGTGCTATCATAGAAGCCAAAACAGCAGCCACTGCTGAGATAACACCATCTATAACCACAGTTATTCCGTAATATGCTCCGCCCATGAACAGACCGACCATGCCTGCAATCTCAAAACTTCCAAGTTTTGCCAACAACTCCATTCCATCGTCAGAAAACGGAGAATTAATCTTTATAGCACGCTTTACAACAGCTATCTTTCGCTCAAGCCCCTCAGTGGACAAACCTGCTCCTCTACCCGTAACCACATCCGGAGGAAGTCCAAGAAGAACCGATGAAAGAGCGGCTGTAGGAGTTGTGTTTCCAATACCCATTTCCCCTGTAACAATTAGCTTTATACCCTTTTGTGAAAGATCCCCAACAATATCCATGCCTGTTTTTATCGCCTGTACAGCTTTGTCAATCGACATAGCAGGACCAATGGCTATATTAGCTGTGCCTTTGCATATCTTTCGATTCAGAAGGCCCTTGCACGAAATATCACGAGCAATTCCAATATCAACTGCAATAACTTCTGCACGATAAACATCTGCAAGCACGTTGATATTAGACCTTCCATAAGCAATCTCCTTTGCACAAGCAGCAGTTACTGAATTATCAGACTGTGTAACACCCTCAGCAACAACACCATTATCGGCACACATAACAACAACAGCACGATTGAATATATTGGGCATATCTGTTCGCTGAACAGCGGCTATTCTGTTCCACATCTCTTCAAGCACACCAAAGCTTCTAAGAGGTTTTGCAACAGAATCCCAACGAGCCTGAGCTAGTTCGGCATATTTTCTGTCAACAGACTTAATCTGAGCTATCCTATCCATAAATACCTCCAAACTCTGCACAAGCAGCTGCAAACCGCTCTGCAATTCTGATATCGGTATAAAAATACAAATGTGGAAATCCTGCATAAAGAGATTTACTGCCATGAATACAGCTCCAATCCCTGCCATCAGCTTTTCTGGCGGTGAAGCTGCTGCCGTTATCGGTACTGTCCCAGTAATGGAACTCATGAGCAGCAATTTTCTGATCTTTTTGACATATAAGACTATCCTCATTCGCCGTAAGTGTAACATATCCGAACCGCTGCAAATGTGAGGTCTCATATGCAGTACCTTTGAAAACTCCCACCATTTTGTACTCTCTGTCGTCCTCCGTCTTCATTGCTTCGTGCAGGTACATAAACCCTCCGCATTCCGCTATTGTCGGCATTCCTGATTTTACTGCACTTTTTACTGCCGCAAGTAATTCATGGTTGGCAGAAAGTTCCTCAGCATGAAGTTCAGGATAACCGCCGCTGAATATCAAACCGCTGCAGTTTTCTGGAAGCTTTTTATCACTTATTGGTGAAAAGAATGTAATTTCGCAGCCGAAATTTTTTAAAAGCTCTAGATTCTCGGAATAAATGAAACAAAATGCTTTGTCTTTAGCAACAGCGATTCTTGGCTTGCTGTCAATATAAATTCTTTCTACTTTTAGCGGTATATAGTCAAGATGTGAAGTTTCAGCAGACACAATCAACTCATCAATTAATAGATACTTTTCGGCAAGTACTCCCAGTTCATATGTCTTTTCTTTTAAGTCAACAACCTCGTCAGCCGTGATAAGTCCAAGCCTTCTACTTTCGAGCGAAAAGCTATTCATAGGAAATGAGCCAAAATACCGAGTCCCAAGTCTTTTGCAAAGATCCTGAACAAAAGAAATAAGGCGTTCAGGAAGTCTATTGAAAATGAAACCCTTTATTTTGTTTGGAACTTCATAATCCAAGAAACCTTTCATCATGGCACCTATAGACTCAGATGCCCCCTTACAGTCGATAACAATTATCGAAGGCGTTTCCGTCACCATTGAAACAGAATGAGCAGAGCCCCTTCCACTGACTCCGTCATAATAACCCATAACTCCCTCAATCACAGAAATATCTGTGCTTTTTCCACTTGTAACAAGTAAGTGTCTGAGCGTATTATCGCAACAAAAAAAGCTGTCAAGATTATATGACTCCGCACCAATAATGCTCTTATGAAACATGGGGTCAATGTAATCAGGGCCGCATTTGAAACTGCTGACCGAAAGGCCGCGAGCTTTAAGTGCAGAAAGGATTGCACACACAATTGTAGTTTTGCCGCAACCACTGTGAGTACCACCTATCAACAGTCTTTTCATGGGCATTTCCTCTTGATTATCCAAATCGGATTTTCAGCGTTCAACATAGTGTGTCTTCCGACTTTTCGTGTATGGGTAACTGCTATCTGAGTTATCTCTGCTTCAAATCCAAGCACATCTAAAATCGATGTGCATTCAAAAAGAGTTTCCATTGAGACCGCAGTAACAGTTAACCGTAAATTACTGTTCATAGCTACAGCTGTTTCAATTATTTTGCTCAACTGCCCACTTGAACCACCGACAAAAACTGCGTCAGGAACCGGAAGTTGATTTAAAACATCTGTAGCGTCACCACTGAATACAATAATATTATCGCATCCAAACTTCAACTTATTCTTTTCAATGAGCGAAACTGCTTCAAGATTTTTCTCAACAGCACAGACCATGCCATTCACACATCGCAATGCCATTTCAATTGCAACCGAGCCCGTGCCGCTCCCTATATCCCAACAAACACTTTCAGCGCCTATATCAAGCCCCGCAACAGCCACTGTTCTTATCTCTGATTTTGTCATAGGAACATTTCCTCTTATGAACTTCTCATCATCGATACCGCTTGGAATGAACTGTTCATAATCGGGATTTTCGCAGAGCATAACACAAAGTCCGTCAGTATCATTTTCCACAAACTCTGAAGCCTTTCCGCTCAATATCAATTCGTTATCGTAACCGAGATTTTTACCAATATATACATAAATTTCGCCCATTCTATATTCGCACAGACGGCGACACACGTCAGCTGGAGATACATCTCCGCCTAGAAGAAAAAATGTTTTTTTATGAGCTCTCACGTTTATAACAATATTTGATTTTTTCCCATGAAGGCTCACAAAAAAACAGTCCGACCATTCTTTCCCTAGCTTTGAACAAAGGTAAACAGGTGAAGAAATACCACATATCACCTCAGGCGAATACTTTGCAAGCTTATCGCTTAGTTTTTTGGCACCGCTGAAAAATCCGCAGTCTCCGGACATGAGAATAGCTGCCGTAATAAAACTGTTATCCTCCAAATACCTCTCTATATCATCGCTGCGGTACTCTGCAAACATAGGCTTTCCCAATGTTTTAAAAGGCTCCAACATTCTCTCTGCACCTATAAGAACATCAGATTTTCCAATTGCCTCCATAGCTTCTCTGGTCAGCGTTTTTGCACCATCCATTCCCGTTCCGACTATGTATATCTTCAACTCTTCACCTCATTTCATTAAGAATTATCTTTATCTCCTCCGCTGTAAAGCCTTTTTCCGTAGGTCTTACCAGAACAGCAACGTCAATTCCACATAGTTTTGCTGCTTTCAGTTTTTCTGGGAAACCGCCGATAGTTCCGCTCTCTTTTGTCACAAGAATCTCTGCGCCACTCTTTCTTATATGCTCAATATTTTGCTCTACAGTAAATGGTCCTTTTTCAAGTATCAGCCTGTCCTCGCAGAAGCCTAGTTCTATACAGCTTTTTCTCACTTCTTCCATTGGCAGAGCCCTGATCCATATCCTGTCAGCATAACCATAAACTTCGGCAAGTCTTGGCAGTTCCTTGCTGCCAAGAGTACTGAGAACTTTTTTAACACAGCAGTTAAGCTTTACAACAAGATCGTCCATACTCTTAACTTTAATGCAGTCAGAAAGATTTTCTGGTGCCCGAATAAGCCTGTAATAAGGCATATTAAGGGCGTTGCAGGCAATAACGATATTTTTTGTTACCTCTTCTGCATATGGGTGAGTCGCATCTATTACCGCGATGCATTCAAGACGAAGAATAAGCTCCTTTATGCCATCAGCATCGAGTCTGCCTATAAACCTTTTTATATAACTGCTTTTAGGAAGCAACTCCGCTCCATACTCCGTAGCAACAGAAACGGCGGCTGAAATTCGTTTTTCCGAGCAATATTCAGCTATTTCCCTGCCCTCGGTAGTTCCACCGAATATAAGAACACTACACATTGCGGTAGCCTCTTGGAGTTACCATTTTTCCACCTACGACCTTAGTCTCAGAGTTACCGATAAAAACTGTCGTAAACATATCAACCTGAGTATTCCTCAACTCACCAAGCGAAATTATCTGACTTGATTGACCCTCTCTGCCGATATTGCATACAATACCGCAAACAGTTTCATCTGAACGATACTCAAGAATGATATCACATGCTTTTTGAAGATAGTCCGCACGCTTTTTCGAAGAAGGGTTATACAGAGCTATTACGAAATCCCCGTCAGCCGCGCACCGAATACGCTTTATGATTTTTTCCATAGGTGTTAAAAGATCAGAAAGGCTTATCAGAGCAAGATCATGTGTCATAGGAGCACCGAGAACAGCTCCGCCGCTAAATGCTGCAGAAACTCCAGGAATAACTTCAATATCAACTTCTGGATAATTCACGGAAAGCTCAATAGCAAGCCCCGCCATACCGTAAAGCTGACTGTCGCCGCTGCACACAAGAGCAACTTTCTTTCCGTTTGAAGCTTTTTCAAGTGCAAGCTCAACGCGTTCACGCTCTTGCTTCATTCCTGTAGAAATACACTCTTTTTCAGGATAAAAGCGCTTTATCTGTTGGATATAAACAGTATATCCGACCACAATATCGCTGTCGAGCACAGCCTTTTCAGCCTCAAGGGTAATACCGTCTCTGCTACCGCAGCCAATACCAGCAACATATAGCTTCATAGTGAAATTTTCCTCTCAAAATCAAGATATACTGTTTTTTCAGCAGCTGCCACAGTAACACCTTCATACACTGTCTTTTTCATAATAAGCTTGCCACCACTACAAAGAACAGCACTTCTTTCGCAGACATTATCCGCTCCTGTTGTTTCGAGAACGAAGTCGGAACTATCGAAATCTCCGCTTACAGACATAAGTTCCTCAGCAGTATAGGTATTCAGTCTTGTACCAATGCTCTCGCAGAACTCACACAAACCAGCTTCGTTCTTTTTTATATCGATAGTAGCGACTTCCGATACAGTTTTTATATCAATATTATATTGATCAAGAGCTTCGGTGACAGCTTTTTTAATAATTTCTAATGAAGTTTCCTTTTTACAACCAATTCCGAGAACAACATTGCGTGGTACGAGATTGAGAGTAACAGGAAAAGGCTTCTTATCTTTATCTCTGCTGACACATATCCCCGTCCTGCACACGCCAAACTCCGTAAGCTCCGCAGGAAGTCCACTATGCCTGTAATCACTGTAAAAACCTATCTTTTCTTCGTCTAGAACTTCTGCAGCAATTTCCTTTGCTGCCTTAAGATCGGTAATTATCAGGTCATTGGCAACAGCAAAGCTGTCAGGCGAAAAACGTCCTCCAACATCAGTAGCAGTTGTTATGACAGCTTCTGAACCAAGCTTCTCCGCGATAACCTCCGCAAGGCGATTAGCTCCGCCGATATGTCCCGATAGTACTGGAATAACGAACTTTCCGCAATCATCCATAACTATTACAGCAGGATCATCAGCTTTTGTACCGAGATATGGGGCAACTGCGCGGACAGCTATACCGCAGGCGCATACAAAAACAAAAGCATCTGATCGTTCGAAAAGTCGTCCAACCATGCTTCCCATATTCCAGAATACAGCAGAATTATCATCTGTATACTTATGAAAACAATAACGGCTCACCTTATGCTCGGCTTCAAGCAGCTCACCTACTTTAAGGGATAGCTTTCTGCCGTTTTCGGTGACCGAAAAAACAGCTATATTCATTATTTTTCTGCCTTTCTGAACTCAGTTTCAAATGTTTTGTCATAAAGCTTTGAATACTCGTAGTCGTTTCCAAGGAAATTGCCAACAGTAATAAGAGCTGTCTTTGTTATTCCGTTCTTTTTTGCAGCTTCATGAAGCTCCGCTACTGTGCAGCGCACAACCTTTTCGTCTGCCCAAGTTGCCTTGTATACTATAGCAGCAGGAGTATCTCCGCTGTAGCCACCCTGTATAAGGCGCTGTGAAAGTTCCTCTAGCATTCCGGCGCTGAGAAATATGACCATGGTAGCATTGTGAGTTGCAAGGCTTTCAATGCTCTCTTTTTCAGGAACAGGAGTCCTCCCAGCCAGCCTTGTAAGAATGACCGTCTGTGATACATCGGGAAGAGTATATTCCGCTCTCAATGCAGCTGCAGCTCCGCAGAATGAACTAACCCCAGGAGTGACTCTATAAGGTATATTAACCTCGTCCAACCTGTCCATCTGCTCACGTATAGCACCGTAAATTGATGGATCTCCAGTATGAAGACGGACAACACTCCTGCCGTTAGCATCAGCTTTTTTTATAACGTCTATAACCTCATCAAGATGCATGAGAGCACTGTTATAAATCTCGCAATCCTTCCTTGCATATGCAAGGAGATCAGGATTAACAAGAGAACCTGCATATATTATAACGTCTGCATTCTCGATAAGCCGTTTTCCTCTCAAAGTTATAAGGTCGGGAGCCCCACAGCCCGCACCAACAAAATCAACCATTTTCTTCACCCATAATTGCCTTTATAAGTTCATCCGCTAAGGACGTTTTTATTAGAAGATCCCGTTTAAAAGAAAAAGCTATGGCAGCAATTTTTGCTTCACCATTTACCCTTGCATTAAGATAGTTTTCTATGCGCTTTTCAAGAACTTCCGCAGTTTTTTCAAGATATCCTTTTTCATCAAGGATATCCATTGCTGCATCAGCTGTTACACAGTCTGGTATTTTTTTCAGAGTATCTACATCCACTCCAGCAATGACTCCACATGTAACGAGCACATCCATTCGACCGTCAGCCCAGGAGGAATGAGTATTCATAATACCAGCACCAAGCTTTACTAACTTTCCGATATGACCAACGATAAGTATACTTTCAAAACCCAACTCCAGCCCAATATCTATAGCATCACCAATGAAGTTGCTACACGTAACGCTTCTTTCCAACGAGAAAGCAAGCTCGTTCTGCACAAAGCTTTCACTGTAATTTCCAAGTGTAAGAAGCATATTCCTCTGCCCCTCAGCACGACGCATTTTTGCCTCAGTACGGATCGTTTCAACAAGAGCCGTATTACTCATAGGCTCCACGATACCACTTGTACCAATTATAGAGATTCCACCCTCAATGCCCATTCTAGGATTATAGGTCTTTGCTGCTATATCACAGCCGTCAGGAACAGATATTTTAACGCGAAAGCCGCCTGAATAGCCATATTTTTCTGCGATTTCCATAACAGCTTCATATATCATTCTTCGCGGAACGGTATTTATAGCAGCTTCACCAACAGGCTGGTCAAGCCCAGCTTTAGTGACTCTGCCAATACCATTGCCACCGATTATTTCAACTCCGCTTACTGCTGTGGAAACCTCTGCAAAAACACTAATACCATTGGTTATATCCGGGTCATCACCGCTATCCTTGACTATAGAACATGAAGCACTGTCATCGCTTAATTTCTGATTATTTACATCAAGGCATAGTTTTATCCCCTTTGGAGTCAAAAGCTCGACAGAAACTACTTCCCTGCCAGTCATAAGCATTTCAGCAGCAGCCTTAGCTGCAGCTGCCGCACATGAACCAGTTGTATAACCACAGCGAAGCTTCTGTTTTCCTCTGCAAATATATTCCTCAAGCTTCATCGAATTTCTCCCTGTCAGTTACTATGAAAATAGTAAAATATCCAAATTCTGCATCGATATCATCTAAAGAAGTATATATCCTTTCAGAGTCAAGTCCGCAGTCTGAAACGACTATTGTACAGCTAGAAAGCCCCTTTGCATTTATGAGATCTATGAGCTCTGCAGATTTCCTGCCAGTCTTCATTATAACCTTTGTTCCACAAAGCTCAAGAGCTTTTTCTATATCACTGCAATTGAACGGTATGATATGTAGTTCCTCACTGCCGAGGCAGAGAGACTCACCTATGGCAGCAGCCGCAGCACAGAAACTAGTCACTCCAGCACAAAGCTCCACATCATAGCCTTCTTTTTTAATACGGTTACCAATGTATCCGAAAGTAGAATATACCGATATATCACCTAGAGTCAAGAAAGCAACATCTTCAATTTCAAGCAAAGCACATAGTCGTTCTGCAAGCTCCGCGTAACTTCTTTCAAGACTTTCACTGTCATTTGTCATAAGAAAATCCATGTATATCACACGTTTACTTGAAAGATCAACCACTTTCTCAACTATGGAAAGAGCCATCGTACTCTCACCCATTGTACGCGGTACAGCTATAACTCTACATTTTTCAAGAATATCCACCGCTTTCAGAGTCATAAACTGCGGATCGCCTGCACCAACACTAACCCCATAAAGCTTTCCCATTACTGCTTCATAAGCTCTGCAGAAACTGCGATGAGCTTATCCATATCAAGCTGCTCAATACGTGTAGCCTCTGGAAGTCCTTGAACTTTCAAAGCAGAATAGACTTTTTCCTTGGATATTCCCATGACCGATGATAGCGAATTTGCAAGAGTTTTTCTGCGCTGTGAAAAACCAGCTTTTACAACTTTAAAAAAGAACTTTTCGCTATCCTCGTCAAGTCGTTTTTCCTTGCTAAGATCTATTCGTATAACTGCCGAATCCACATTTGGTGCAGGCATGAAGCTGCCTCGTGAAACTCCGAAGAGATTTTTGACAGTACCATAATAGTTCACTCCCACAGTGATGGCTCCAGACTCACGAGAACCGACCTTTGCGCAGAGGCGCTGTGCAGCTTCCTTCTGAACCATTACGGTTATGGAATCTATAGGAATACGACTCTCAAGGAGCATCATAATGATGGGGGACGTAATGTAATAGGGCAAATTTGCACAGACCGCTACGTGAAGTCCTGCGAACTCCTCGTCTATAAGTCTGTGCAGATCACACTTCATTACGTCCTCATTGATAATCTTTACATTGTCAAAGTCCGCAAGAGTCTCGGCAAGTATAGGCAGCAGCCTCTCATCAATTTCAACGGCAACCACCTTATCCGCTCTTTTTGCAAGCTCTGCCGTGAGGACTCCGATACCTGTTCCTATCTCAAGAACTCCGAAGCCCTCGCATGCATTGCCATTTTCAGCAATCTTCGGACAGATATCAGGATTAATTATAAAATTCTGTCCCAGCCCTTTTGAAAAACTGAAGCCATGACGGGACAATATATCCTTCACTGTTCCGATGTTAGTTAAATTCATTCACTTCTCCTTAAAAGCTATGGCGCTGTTTTTCGGAAAACTCGCTACGCTTTGCATCATTGAGTTTTTCCATGGTATTCACCAGATAGTCGGCAGAACGGTAGGCTCTCTGAAAATCCATGTCCTTGAAATAGACCTTAAGATCCACAAATTCACCGTCGATAATAATATCCATCTGTCCGATCTGTCTGCCCACATACTTCTGAGCAACGTACTTTATGTACTCGTCGATCTCACAACTGTTCATTTCTCCACCAATAACGTTGATTTTCATACTTAAGCCTCCTGTTCATAGATATAATTCGTTTTACCCGTTTAAGGGCGCGTATTTAATTTATGACACTGAGCTTTTCAGCGAGCTCAGCTTTTGCTATAACCTTTTCACTGCCGTTCTTGTCAATGAGGATCAGTTCCTTGCCGTTTGAACAGATAATGCCCTCATTGCAGACGGTATAATCCAGAACCCCCTTGCATAATACAGTCTCTGTTTCATCGGGACTTATTCTTACAAGTACACGATTTCTCGGGAATATGCCTGGATTCTTGTCGCCTGCAGCTGCGTTTTCCTTCTCGTTCTTCTCCGCTTCGCGCAATCTTTCCTCAAGATAAAGCTCACGAGCAGACTTGTTCTTCGACTTTACATCACCTTTTCTCTGACTCTTTCTAAGCGGTTCACCACCAAAAAGAACAGAGAACGCATTAATAAAACCAAAAATCGCTTTTATAAGCCTTGCTGGGAAAAGCAGCACTGACTTCCATACAGGCTCACGTGCATCCTTTTCCTGCTTATACGGTTGACGTATAAAGTAATAATTTCCATCCGCGTCGTTCTTCGGTTCAAGAAGATCGTTGCCCTCCTCAGCAAAAAGCGTATCGATAGTTCCAGCACTCTCGTCAACTACAAGAATTGAGCTTGCGGAAAAACCGCTGCCCCCCTCGAGAGCGAGCCCTCTCGTAGAACAGAATATCCTGTCATCCGTAGCAGACCAGTAAGGGGAATCTTCCTTAGAATGGCCGTCAGTAAGCTCATTATAGTCACCGCGTTCGTCAAAGATAGCAAGATGCCCATCAAGTATGGCTGCAATCCTGCCATCTTTATAAGCAATACTACCGATATTCCTATTCATTCCCGTATAGATATGCCCCTCTGGAGCTTTAGGAGACTCTACGCTCTTTCTGTAGATAGCGCCCATTTCACCAAGTATAGCCGAGTAGATAAAATCATCTTTTGCAGCGGAAACACCGTTTATCTTCACGAACTGCGAAGCATCGGGATAATAACTAATATCCTCCCTGAACATCGCACCTGCACCCGTGTGCTTCCACTCTTTATTCTTATTTATCTCATTGACTGTATCAGTATACTTTTCAGCCCTTTCACAGGGAAGCGCTGCAATCTTTCCTTCGTTGCAAAGAAACATATTATTATCTGAAATGTAAACAATCTTCATGTATACTTCAAATTCCTTCCATTCTTCTGCATACCGCCTCGGCACATTTCATGCCGTCTACCGCAGCAGAAACAATTCCGCCTGCATAGCCTGCTCCCTCACCGCAGGGAAATAAGCCCTCAAGGGATACTGACTGCAGATTCTCACTGCGGTCTATACGCACAGGAGAACTGCTCCTGCTTTCGATGCCTGTAAGCAGAGTATCGCTGTCATCAAAACCTTCTATCTTTTTTCCCATTTTCTTAATGCCGTCTTTCAAAGACTGACATACGAAATCGGGAAGGTATTCCTCAGGAGCAGCAAATTTAACAGCAGGTCGATAAGATGGTCTGACTTTTCCAAATTTATCACTAACACGACCATTAATAAAATCCCCGAGTACAGCAACAGGAGCGCTATAATCACTACCACCTGCTTTAAAAGCTTTTTCCTCAAGATGACGCTGAAAATACATTCCTGCAAGAGGATGGTCACTACCATAGTCTTCAGGTCCCACATTAACAAGCAGAGCGCTGTTGGAGTTCTCCGCATCACGTGCAAAACAACTCATTCCGTTAACTGCAAGCCTGCCTTCCTCAGAAGAAGCCGCGACAACATGACCACCCGGACACATACAGAAGGTGTAAAGCGTCCGTCCGTTTGTAAGATGTACTGCAAGCTTGTAATCCGCCGCTTTCAGCGCAGGATGCCCCGCATAGTTGCCGTACATAGCCCTGTCGATATCTGTGCGAAGGTGTTCAGCTCTGACTCCCAATGAGAAACTCTTCTGAGAAAGGCTTATTTTCTCATTGTAAAGTAGCTCAAAGGTGTCCCTTGCACTGTGACCTGTTGCAAGTATGAGTCTGTCCGTATGTAAGGTGAATTTTTCACCATCCCGAGTATAACTAACAGATGAAAGTATGCCATTTTCTGATTCAAAGCCACAAAATTTAGAATTGAACCTGATCTCTCCGCCAAGTGAAATAACTCGTTCACGCAGAGCTTTCACAACACCTCGGAGCTTGTCCGTACCTATATGTGGCTTTGCAAGATAAAGTATCTCCTCCGGAGCGCCGAATTCCACTAGCCGATGAAGTATCCAGCCTATGCGGCTATCCTTTATCCCTGTAGTGAGCTTTCCATCAGAAAAAGTACCTGCGCCCCCTTCACCGAACTGAACATTGCATTCTGGATTGAGCTTTCCACCATTCTGAAAATCCTCTACAGCTCTGCAGCGTCTGTCAACATCACTGCCACGCTCAAGGACAATAGGTTTTGCACCTGCCATTGAAAGCACCAGTGACGCAAACATACCCGCAGGGCCAAAGCCCACAATAACAGGTCTTTTCTCACAGTTTTTCACAGTAGGAACAATATACTCCTCAGGAACATATTTTGAGGCATTTTTCAGCATTTTCAGAATCTTTTCCTCGTTTTTCGCCTCAATATCAAGCGATATAATAAAGTGAACGTCACTTTTTTTGCGAGCGTCCACAGACTTTTTCGCAAGCTTTACGCTTATTAACTTATCGCGGCTTATCCTGAGTTTTTTTTCACACAGAGCCACAAGGTCTGAAAAATCGGTATCAAGAGCCGCTCTTATGCCGCTGACTCTTATCATTTGAGTTCACCTCTCAGTGACTCGGCACAGTTTCTGCCTGCAAATATTCCTGACGACCATGCCCACTGTAGATTATAGCCTCCACAATCTCCGTCAACATCCAGAATCTCGCCGCAGAGAAAAATACCTCTTTCACTTATGAGCTGTAATCTTTCATCCACACAATCACCGCTGATACCACCCGAAGTCACCTGAGCTTCTTTCCAGGAAGCACTGCCAAGCACGTTGAAATCAAGATTCTTTATGAGTTGTGCAAGCTGTCTTAACTCCGTATCGCGAAGCGAAGAAATTTCGTCAGTAAGCGAGCGCCCAAGCGAACGTTTAGTTAGGTAAAGTGCAAGATTTCTCGGGAAAAGTCCTGTGAGAAGTTCCTCAGTGGTATGACTTCCACGCTGATACTGTATAATACGAAGATATCCTACAAGCTGTTCTGTATCCATATCTGCCGCAAGATCAAGACGAAGAGTGAGCTTTCCATCGTAATTTGACACAAGATGAGCCATATTAAAAACACATATTCCTGATAGAGCACTGTCTGTGAACTGTATCTCTCCCATTTCTTCCTTAAGAAGTCTGCCGCCTGAAAAAGCCATAACTCTCCCCTTTGCACGCACACCTTTGAGCCCTTTCAAAAGCTCAGGGCGCACTCTGAGCGGTGCGACCGCTGGACAAATCTTTGTAGTATGACAACCCTTGCTGCGAAGAAGCCGAATAACACTACCGTCAGTACCATATTGAGGAGCGGCATAGCCTCCTGCCGCAACGATAACGCGCTTGCATGGATACTTTTCCCCTGATGTCGAAGATATTCTAAAGCAGTCATCAGCGCTCTCTATAAAGTTAGCTTCAAATCCACAACGCTCAACTACTCCCAGTTCTGCTGCACGCAGTCTCAAAGCAGAAAGCACAGTAGAAGCAGCATTGCTTTTTGGATAGACTCTGCCCTTGGTATCAGCAGAGCAGATAACTCCAAGACTTCCGAAAAACTCCTTTGCAGAAGGAGTGGAGTTTATTATCCTTATGGCATTTTTTACGCTGCCGTGATAATGCTCATAGCTCATGTTGATGTTGCTTAAATTACATCTTCCATTGCCAGTTGCAAGCAGCTTCTTGCCTACTCTGTCAAGCTTCTCAAGAATTACAACCCTTGCCTGAGGCAGAATGTTCTTTGCCTCAACAGCAGCTGCAAGTCCAGAAGCTCCGCCGCCTATGATCGCGATATCCGAGATCCTGCTCATTTTCTTCACCCCTTAGGTATAAGGTCTATGACTGCAACCTCAGGACGGTTGTTAAAGCGCACAGGAGCAGGATAAACACCTATGCCAGATGTTATGAACATCTTTCCGCCGTCGTAGTCAAAGAGACCCTTGTCATATATTTCAAGCTCCTTGTTCAGAAGCTTTGGTAGCCATACATCCTTTTCGGAACAGTAAATCGGTCCGAGTCCGAACGGGAGCTGCGCCATTTCGCCATGAGTATCAGCGCAAATTGTAAGATCAGCTCCGAAATATGCAAATTTATCATAATTAGGTATATGTGCAAGAAGTATATTAAAACTATCACCGTCAAGTGTATATTCGTTCTTTAAATCAAAGGTTGGGCTGTAATAAACATTATCAATACCTATAATGCGAAGTCTTTCACCTTTAATCTCAACATATTCCTCATCATAAGCCAGAACTTTTGCACTTACTTTTTTCAGTTCTTCGATGTATCTCTCGTCATAATCGTGCTCACCCGTAACACAGTAAACAGGATAACCTGAGGAAATTACATCTTTTGCCAGTTCAACAGGCTTATGCATAAGCTCCCAGTCACTTCCGCTGGTATACATATCACCAAGTATGAAAACCATATCAGGCTCAGCCCTGCAGATTGTTTTTAATATGGTTTTATTGCTTATACCGAGCTTTGAAACGTGCTGGTCACTTAAAACGGCAATCCTTATCTTAGAGCTGATCTTCGTAGAGGAAATTGTCACCTCTGTAGTCTTGAGTGTAAAATTACTGAACCACCAGATTCCTGCTAAAAGAAACAAGCAAAGCCATTTAGCTGATTTTTTCTTCTCTTTTTTCTTTTTTGAGATATTGTCTGCATTTTTCTTTTTGCCAGATGCCATTAGAACTTTTCCTTTACGTGGATATCGAGCTGATCAAATGGTATTGCGATATCATTTTCATCAAACGCTGCCTTAACCGCTTCTGTCATATTATAGCGTTCAGTTAGGTAATCGCTGTTATTCACCCATACTAGCACATCGATGCCTATAGAGCTTTTGTTGTGGGAGCTCATGCGTATAATAGGCTCGGGAGTTTTCAGTATATTTTTCTCTGCTGAAATTATATCAAGAATGATTTGTCTTGCCTTTTCGAAATCCGCGCTGTAGCTAATATTGAAATTAAGATCGATTCGTCTGGATGGAGTATCAGTAAAATTGATTATCTTTGCGTCCGTTACCTTGCCATTAGGCATAAACACCGTCTTTCCGTCAAATGTTGATATTTTGGTGTAAAATATACCTATGTCCTTCACAGTACCTACAGAACCGTCAAGCTCAACGATATCGCCCGTAGTAAAGGGTTTAGTAAATAGGATTATAAAGCCACCGCTAAGGTTCGACAGACAACTTTGAAGGGCAAGGCTGATTGCGAGTCCTGCTGCTCCGAGAATAGTAATAATTGACGACATTGGCACTTTCAGTACTGATAATGCCATTATCACAACAGCTATATAAAGGATTATCTTAATCAGCGATACAAGGAAGCTCTTAGCTGCTCCGTTAACATTTGACTTTGAAACAGCCTTTCCCACAATCTTTGCAATGAGTTTTGATATGATAATGCCAATAAAAAGTATCAGAAGAGCCATTATTAACAAAGGCAAAGCCTTTTTAAGATATTCTACTCCGTCTGCAAGTATCCCGGAAGTTCTTTCTACGGATTCTTGTATGCTTCCCATCAACTCTCCAGTGGTGGTTTCAACCGTAGAAGTGACCGTTGTTTCAGTAGTTGTTTCATTTATCAGCTGAGTGCCTGTCAAAATATCATCTCCGTATGAAATGGTAATATACCATGCTTTTAAACATTATAATATGTATACCTATAATAATTATAACAGATTTCGCAAATAACGTCAATATTATCTGCAATTATTGTAAAAAAATCTGCACTTCATCCAAATGTTGAAGTGCAGGTTTGTATGTTATTTCTTTGAATCCTCTGAATCGAGTATTTTACCATTGAACTCCTCTGGAGTGATAAAAGTAGGTACCATTTCATGAAGAGCCTGTATAGCAACCGACTCATCGTTTAGCTGTGCAGCATCACGAAGCTTTTTGAGCCTTGAAGCGAACTGATCCTCATCGATATCTATCTGTTTTCCAATGAAAATAAGCTTATTTGATGTCTTTTTCAGGCCCTCCTCCATCATGAGAAGCTCTTCTTTTATCTTCTCACCGGGACGAAGTCCAGTGAAAACGATAGGAACGTCTTTGTATGGTACTTTTCCGTACATTCTTATAAGATTTTCCGCAAGAGTAACTATCTTAACAGGCTGACCCATATCACGTACGAATATCTCCCCGCCATTAGCTATAGAAGCAGCTTCCATAACAAGGCTTACAGCCTCTGGAATAGTCATAAAGTAACGGATTATATCCTCATGAGTAACCGTAACTGGCTTACCCTGCTCTATCTGTCTTTTGAAGAGCGGAATTACCGAACCGTTTGAGCCTAGAACATTTCCAAAACGTGTTGTTACGAACTCGGTCTTTCCATCATGTTGCTGTGAAAGATACTGAACTATCATCTCGCAGCAACGCTTTGAAGCACCCATAGCATTTGTTGGATTTACAGCTTTATCCGTAGATATCATAACAAACTTCTGAACGTCATGGAACTGTGCCAGCGTAGCTACATTGAATGTTCCGATTACGTTGTTCTTAATGGCCTCCATAGGAGAGCTTTCCATAAGCGGAACATGCTTGTGAGCAGCTGCATGGAAAACTATCTGAGGCTTATATCTCTCAAATATCTGATTCATACGGAAATAATCACGCACAGAAGCAATAAGAGTTACAAGATCAAGTTCGCTACCATACTCCATAACAAGCTCCTGCTGTATCTCATAGGCATTATTTTCGTAAATATCAACGATTATTATCTTCTTAGGGTTATACCTAGCAATCTGACGTACAAGCTCAGAACCAATGCTTCCGCCGCCGCCGGTTACCATACATATCTTGCCACTGATGAAATCCCTGATGTCCTTATTATCAAATTTTATTGGATTTCTTCCCAGAAGCTCCTCTACTTTGATATCCCTTACCTGTCCGAGTAGTGACGAAGAGTCATCAAGGATAAGGTTGCCGATAAATGGAACTATTTTAAGGGGCAGCTTTGTCTCGTTACATATATCTATTCTAGCCTTACGCTCGTCAGAAGTGAGAGACGGTATCGCAAGAATGAGCTGTTCGATCTCAAATTCTTTTGCATATTTAACTATTTCTTCTGATCTGCCGACCACCTTGACACCAAGTATTTCCTTGCCAAGTTTTGCAGGGTCGTTATCAATTATACATACAGGCTCGAACTGAGCAGAAAACTTATCATCAGTGTAAGGCGACCTCTGAGCATTGAAAATCTCGTTAATCAACATGGTCGCAGCAACACCGCCACCGATTATCATGGTTCTTTTCGCGCAGCAGTTCAGTTTGTTTTCCAATTCCACAATAAACCTCCCAAATTTGCTTTCAAAAGCAATAAAATCAATTCATATCAGTACATATCTCCGAAATATATTTCTTTATGCTACAGAAGCATTCTTCGACGGTACCATTATTCTCGAATCTTATGTCTATCCCTGCCTCAGCAAGTTTTTCGTCGGAAAAGTCCTCATTGTCCGCTAAAAACCTACGACAGAGTTCAGCGTACTTTGGTTGTGACTGACTCTTTTCGCGCTCTACCGCACGAAGAAAGCGTATGTCATCGTTTACCTCAACATAAACAGGGACAACAGCATTCTCTCCGCAGTATTCTCTCAAACGCAGAAATGACTCAATAGTACCTATTCCCACACAATCCCCTTTGTCCAGAGAAATGCTATCGGCTGCTGTATAATAAGTCCAGTCGCCGTGACAGGTATGATATGTACGCGATTCTATGACCATTCCGCTTTTCAGCATCTCGCGGAAGCGGTCGTTGTCAACAAAGTGGTAATCAACACCCTCCTGCTCATTATTTCTAACAGGACGAGTAGTATAAAGCACTATGGGCAGAAGACCAAGCTCAGCAACTATCCGACTGTACATGGTATCCTTTCCCGAAGAGCTTTTGCCGATGATATAAAAAATATGGTTCATATCAAAGCTCCACATATGATTTCATTTATTGCAGATTACTCCACAATAAGACATTATAGCACATCAGTACCAATAAATCAAGTATATAACATATCAAAAATTGCTTTATTATGACCAAAAAGCAAGAAATAGTCTAATTCACCTAAATATTACTCTTTTAAGCCATAATACTGAGCAAAATGCCGTTTTAAAAGACAAATTTGTAAATTTTCTGTACCTGTACTTTACTTTATTTTTGAAAAGTATTAAAGTATATATTGAAAAATAGAAAAAATAGCAGGAGGATATTACAAATGAGAAAAATAAAAAAGCTCTCTGTCAGGGCAGCTTCCCTCACGGCTGCCATAGCAGTTGCAGCAGGCAGTTTTTTCCAGTATACAGGCGATAACAGCACTCTTACCGCCTATGCCGGACAGCAGCTGGGACAGACTGATTTTGAAAACGGCGCAGGTCTCCCCTGGCATATCGTGGAATCTGCCCCGGGAGAAATGGATTTCGACATCAGCAAGGGCGTTTACACTGTCACTATCGTCAATCCGGGCGGAAAGTCAAGAGGCGGAGAGGACCGCTGGGACTGCCAGTTCAGGCACAGGGGTCTGAAGATAGTATCAGGTCACAAGTACAAGGTCTCATATGAGATAACTCCCTCGGAAAGCGGAAAATACTACACCAAGATAGGCAATCTCGACGGTGATGTTGAAATATGGCACAACATGATGGCAGACGGCGGTCCCGATTTCAACAGTACATGGGACTGCATACAGATAAACAAGGACGAGACCAAGAAAGTGGAGCTCACCTTTACTGCGGATAAGTCACTTGACGTGGCGGAATGGGCTTTCCATTTAGGCGGCGACGGACAGTACACTAACGGCGACTGCTTCCCTGCTGGCACGAAGATACAGTTCGACAATATGTCACTCATCGACCTCTCGGGCGATGAGAACGACTGGCCGGAGGAAGAGCCCTACGAAAGGGCAAAGATACTTACCAATCAGGTATGCTACTTCCCTAAAAGAGCCAAGAGAGCCACACTCCTCAGCGACTCAGACAAGGCTGTGAAGTTCGAGGTTATCGACACAAGCGGCAAAACTGTATATGAGGGTAAGAGTAAACCATTCGGTGAGGATAAGGACTCAGGCGACAAGGTACATGTTATCGACTTCACTGATCTAAAGAAAGAGGGAACTTTTCATATCGTTGCTGAGGACGGCGCGGAAAGTCGTGACTTCGCAGTATGTGGCTCTCAGCCTTATTCATTCATGCTCTACGACGCACTCAATTACTTTTATCAGAACCGCAGCGGAATCGAGATAGAAAGCGACTACATCTCCTCTGGTGACGCGGAAAAACTCGCACGCAAAGCAGGACACACAGAGGATATTGCTGAAATTGAGCAGACATGGGGCTACAAGGGCAGCAGCGGAACTATCGATGTTACAGGCGGTTGGTACGACGCAGGCGACCACGGAAAATACGTGGTAAACGGAGGCTTTTCACTTTGGCTCATGCAGAACCAGTACGAAACCGCAGTGAAATACGGCTTTGAGAACGCTTATGCAGACGGAACCATGCTTCTTCCTGAAAACACCAATGGCATCCCTGACATCCTTGACGAAGCAAGGTGGGAAATGGAATGGATGCTTAAAATGTTAGTGGACAACGGAGATTACAAGGGCATGGCTTATCACAAGGCTCATGACGAAAAATGGACCGCGCTAGGAATAGCTCCCGCTGACGACGATATGAAGCGCATAGTGAAGCCTCCAACAACTGCGGCTACACTAAATCTCGCAGCCTGTGCAGCTCAGGCAAGCAGACTTTGGAAGGATATTGACAGTGATTTCGCAGAAAAATGTCTCGAAGCTGCCGAAAACGCCTTTGCTGCAGCTAAAAAACACCCCAAAATGTACGCCCCTCTCGATGAATCTATTGGTGGCGGAGCTTATGGCGACACCGACGTTGACGATGAGTTCTGCTGGGCTGCTCTTGAGCTCTTCATCACAACAGGTAATGAGGATTACTACGACGAAGTAACAGAGAACAAATTCTTCCTTGATGTACCTCAGACTCTCGGTGGCGGTGAGAGCGTTGACACTGCAGGAAGCTTTGACTGGGGAAACACTGGTGCTCTTGCTACTCTTAGTGCATCTCTCAATCCCGAAAAATTCGACAAAGGCGATGTCGAAATAATTCACGAAGCTATTATTTCAGCGGCAGACCACTTTATCTCAATGGAGAACAATCAAGGCTACGGTCTCCCCTACGGACAAAGCACACTCAGCTACAATGACAGCGATCAAGGATACATATGGGGATCCAACTCATTCGTTGCCGACAATTCGATAGTTATGGCTTACGCTTATCTTCTTACCAATGAGGATCAATACCTGGACGGAGCTCTCGGCGGTATGGACTACCTACTCGGCAGAAATGCTATGGATTACTCATATGTTACTGGTTATGGTACTCACGCTATAGAATATCCACATCACCGTTACTGGGCACAGCAAATAGATGAGGCTTTCCCGAAAGCGCCTAATGGCGTTATGTGTGGTGGTCCAAATTCCGGTATGCAGGATCCATGGGTACAGGGTTCAGGCTGGAAAAAGGGCGAGATTGCACCACAAAAATGCTATCTTGATAATATCGAGGCATGGTCAGTAAACGAATGTACTATCAACTGGAATGCTTCTTTGGCTTGGCTTGCAGGATTTTCAGCACAAGAGTCTACAGATGACGGAATAAAAATATCAAAGCATTCAAATGGCAAAAAGACTGATACTGAAGAAAAAGTATCGGAAACAAAAAAGCCCAATAATACCGAAAAGACAACAACCAAGGCTCCTAAATCCGAAAAAGAGGATAATAAAGATAGCGACTCAAACGGCGTAGCAAAGACCGCTCTTATATCAGGCGCTGTTGTAATATGTCTTATCTCGCTTGAATTTTTCATCTACAAACTCCTCAAACTCCGCAAGAGTAAATAATTTATGCTGAGGAACTGTCCGAATAATAAAATCGAATTTCTTACCAAACAACCTTTCCATAACGGAAAGGTTGTTTGCATAAAGTAATATAAAAATATCTGACAGTTTTTTCCGTCTCAGAAATCATTTTTGAACACTTCAAGTATTCTGCTTGATACTACGTTTTTTGTACATAAGTATTACAACATTTTTTCATTCCAGATCATTAATTAACGTATTTTCAACTAGCATAGGTACGCACATACTGCCAAAGTCAAACATATCACTATAATCAATGACAGCTAGAGGCAGTTTATAGGTATTGACTTTTTCCGACATTTATATTATAATGAAAGTATCTATGATACAGGAGTGTGTTAATTATAATGAGTAAAGGAAACGGCTTTTTCAGCAATCTGAAAAAGTCCACCAAAATAACCGTTGTTTCTTGTTGCTGTTTTATTGCACTTGCAGCAGCAATCCTTACTTTCTTTGTTTTTTTTCCCGTAACGCCTTCAGAAAAGGTAATATCTAGCTTCGGACGTGAAAAGATTGTCAAAGAAGACAATACCGTAACAACAGTAACTACAGCTATTACAACTACACTTAACGATATAAAGGTGGTAAAAGGCACACGTGCTACTACCACTGTTTCAAAGACTACAAGGACAAATTATACTATAAAAGTAACATCTGGCTCAAGATACTTTGTTGACCAGAGAATCCCCACAGGTGTTTACCCTAATGAGTACTTTGTTCCCACCACAAAGACAACTTCCTCGGCTCCCTCAGGTGGAAGTTCCACTGTAACTACAGGCTCAGGCAACAATTCAGGTAATGGTTCAGGTTCAGGTGCGGGAACAGGCAATGAAACTCCAGTAGTAACTCCACCAGATAATGGTTCAAGCGGAGGCGATTTAGGAGCAGGCAATGAAACTCCTGTAGTTACTCCTCCGGATTCTGGATCAGGAACAGGGACTGAAACTCCAGTAGTAACTCCCCCAGACTCAGGCGCAGGTGGCGGTGCTGAAACAGGCGGTGAAACAGCAGCTCCTGCGGCAGCTGCGGAATAAGAATTAAACAGGCGTAAAGGAATTTGATAGTTTCTTTACGCCTGTTTCTGAATCGGTAATGAATGACCAAGAGGTGCTATATGAATACTGCTTTTACTGTTGTAATACCTGCATATAATGAAGAAAAATATATCGGTAAGTGTCTGCGTGCGGTAAGAAACGCAGCAAAATACGTTGCTCCTGACAATGTTGAAATAATAGTCGTCGCAAACCGATGTACCGACAGAACTGCCGACATAGCAAGGCGTTATGGCGCAAGAGTTATTACAAATGAAGATAGATGCATTGCAGCTGTACGAAACGCAGGAATTAAAGCTGCAAAAGGCAAAATAATCGTTACTATTGACGCAGACAGCAGAATGACAAAATATTCTCTTGCGGAGATAAGATCCAAACTTGAAAGTCGAAAATATGTAGGAGGCGGCACAAATCCGAAATTTGACAGAATGTCTCTTGGCATAGCCGCTTCTACACTGTATGTCGCATTAAATCTTATTCCTGTCATGCTAAAAAACGGAGGTTATCTTAGCGGAGCAATGTTCTGGTTTAACAGAAGTGACTTCGATGCCATAGGTGGTTTTGACGAAACACTTGTCAGCCTAGAAGATATGGACTTTGCCAAAAGGATGAAAGCTCACGGAAAGAAAAGCGGTAGAAAATACGGAACACTAAAAAAATCCTATGTTCTGACATCTTCAAGAAAGTTCGACGAATTCGGTGACTGGTATCTTATAAAGAATCGCCGGCTCACCAAACGCATTTTCACAGGCAAAGACAGACAGGCAGCCGACAAGTTCTATTACAATGTAAGGTAAAAACTAAGGGCGTGACATTCAAATCACACCCTCTTTTTATTATCAGAAAACAGCTTTCTTTATCATATCCAGCTCTTCGAGAGAAATACAATTCGGTATATCCTCATACTTCATTATAGACAGAAGCTCGTCTATCTCTGCCCAGCATACCTCTGATACCTCAGATGACTGCAACGTGAGATCTTCAATATTAATACTCTCACGACAGATATATACAGCTACCAACTCGTTATCATGAATATCTCCCTTTGAGTACTCCGCCCTCTTCAAACCTATGAACTCGAGCTTGCTGCGTTCGATGTCAAGGCCAAGTTCTTCATGAACTTCTTTTAGCGCAGTGTAGCGAAACTCATCTCCCTGCGAAACATGGCCTGCAGCCGAAACATCGAAGCAATCCGGATTTATTTCCTTATTATGTGCGCGCTTCTGTAAAAGCACGAATACGCCCATATCACGGCGCTTTATCATCCATATATGCACCGTAGGGTGAAGTTCACCATCTCTGTGTACCAAAGAACGAGGCTTGCTCTCAGAGGTTATCCTCGCACGGTCATCTATTATATTCAGAAACTCATCAGAAATGAATTCAACATTCACATCCTTGTCGTTTTCAGCAGCTTCCGCAAATACCGCCTTAATTTCGTTTATGGTCTCATTAGGTAGATCCTCGTCGGAAATATATATCTTATACGAAACTGGAGAGACCTTATCGGCAACAGCTCCTGCAAGTGTGAATTTGTCTGTAATTTCATGGGATCCTAGTTTTTTTGCAATCTCCTCATAGAGCTTGTTCTCAGAGGCTAGTCTACTCAAAAAAATCTCAACATCTTCCATACTTATCTCCATTTATACATAATTCCCTTATATTGCCTTTATTCTGCGGTATTCATTATATACCCACAAAGCTAAAATGTCAAGTCCTTTTGCTAAATTCAGCAAAAATTAATTTAATTTCTCCTTTCATACCCGTTTTTGGCTACTTGACATTTATTATTCAGTAATATATAATTATCACATCATTGTATCACAGGAGGATATGTATTTGAAGAACTACTACGAATATTGGGATGGTTTTTCTGCTGAGTGTGATGCTTTTCATGAGTACGCATGCTATCATCTTGAAGAATTTAAAACTGAATTTGAAAACAAAAAAATCAGAAAGGTTATGTCAACATACGCAGATGGATTAGGAATTGTATCGCCGAGTAAGATGACAAAGTATATTATCAAGAATTACAGAAGCGGCAGAGTAATTAAAACTGTAAAACCGGGTCAATTATATGAAGTAGCATATTATGACAATGAGGATAATCCACTTGCTATTGAAAGCTATTCTCAGCTTACGCCTGACGGAGGTTATACCAAAAGAAGTGAAACGAGATACTTTGTAAATTACGATGATTCCGTTTGGACTGCATCGTTTTCTGAAAGAGGAATGATTTATTATGAACATTATAAAATAGTGTATGATGAAAATCATCGCTTAAAAGGCTTATATCAAATCAATGCAGGCAACTCCTTACAGGTAATGGCTGAAGAATACGATTACAGTGAAATCGAACAAGGTATTGTAACCTGTCTTTTCACTGACTATGTTGGTAAAGCAAGCGGAACTTCAAAAGATATTCCTATTGGGTATAAAGGTTCGCCAGCCATACAATGGAAATATGTTGTAAATATTGATGAAAAAGGGAAGCACAAAGCAATAACAGTATATAAAAACATAAATGGAGAATTTGTTTTTAATGAACATGTAGACTTTTAACCTAACGGGCAAGAAGTCTCCCGCCTGTATAGGCGGCGGGAGTATGTCACTTAATTACGATACATAGAAAGGAGACTTCCCTCAATGAAGTTCTATATGCCCACGAAACTATATAGCGAAAACAACTGTGTTGAAAAGCATTCCGAGGAGCTTGCAGCTTTTGGATCCCACGCGCTCATAATTACGGGAATGAATTCCTCAAGAGAAAATGGATCACTCAATGACGTTATATCGGCTCTTGAAAGACACACTATCAAGTATACTATATTTGACAAAACCGAGGAGAATCCAAGCATTGAAACTGTTATGGCTGCACGGAATAAGGGGCTTGAATGCGAAGCCGACTTTGTTATCGGTATCGGCGGAGGTTCACCTCTTGACGCTGCAAAAGCTGTAAGTCTAATGATGAAGAACAGTGATAAAACGTGGGAATTTCTCTATGAGAATACCTTAGCTGAAGCTCTACCAATTGTCGCTGTTCCCACCACTTGTGGAACAGGATCAGAAGTAACTGGAGTCGCCGTTCTCACGCGACATGACATCAAAACAAAGCTCTCAGCAAAGCATAAGATTTTCCCTAATTTAGCACTTATTGACGGAAAGTATCTTCTTAATGCTCCGAGAAAAATAATAGTGAATACAGCCATAGATGCTCTTGCTCACCTAATAGAAAGTGCTGTAAACACCTGTGCGGATGTCTACAGCGATATGTCTGTATTTTCTGGCCTTTCTATGTGGAAAAAGTGTCGTCCGTATATCAACGGCTCGAAGGAACTGAATGCGGAAATAGCACAGCTTCTAATGGATACTGCTACTCAAGCAGGAATATCAATTGCTCAAACAGGAACGACTATTCCTCATTCACTAAGCTATATGCTCACCTATAATGCAGGCATTCCACACGGTGCAGCTGTAGGAGCTTTTCAGAGCAAGTATCTGAAGTACACGGAGAAAGAACGCAGAAACGCTGTCCTCAGTGCCGCTGGCTTCAACAACACAGATGAACTTGGTGAATTTATCACTAGTCTTGCACCTGTTTCATGTGACAGTGAGTTACTAGAAAAATCAGCTGAAGCATTAATGAAAAACAGGGCAAAGCTTGCGCTCTGCCCCTATGAGATAACGGAAACTATTATGTCGGATATTATAAAACTCTGAAGCTGTAAACGCACCACGGCATAGTTATTGAGTCCATTTCATAATTACCCATTTTTTATTATGCAATCAATAAGCTCGGGGAGTTCACTGAATTTCCTGAGCTTTAGTGTTTTCTGCTCTATTTTCCCAAAGCCGTAGGCAGCATGGATAAACTCCAGTCCAGCCTTCATAGTAGCGTCGTAGTCCCCCTGTATATCGCCTATATACCAAGCTCTTTCAAGGCCGTTGCGTTTTGCTAAAAGTGCTATATTATCCCCTTTTTCCTTAAGATTATTGCCATAGCACTCGATGTCTTCAAAGTATTTACCAAAGCTGTAATGCTCAAGAAAAGACTCTATATATCCGCTCTGACAATTGCTTACAATGTAGAGAGAGTATTTCTCACTAAGCCTTTTCAAAGTCTTTTCAAGATCGGGATAAAGAACTCCTCCGTGTTCTAGAAGGTATTCGTTCTCATAGTCACCGCACTTCTGCAAAAGCTCCATGCGTTCCTTCTTTGGCAGGTCACCGAAGATGATATCTGCTATCCTGTCCATAGTCAGTCCCATAACACTCATGATATCTTCCTTGGTTATATCAGGACGAACATATCCAAGCTGCTTAACCTTTTCAGTCCACGAAGCTGCAACGTTTTCGGACGAGTCCCAAAGCGTTCCATCCATATCGAAAATAAGTCCAATTTTCATTTTCCATCCACCATTCTTGAATATATTTCATTAAGTTGCGCTTTGTCATGTTTTATTTCATCGAGTATAGTTATCCTGCCCTTTCTGACAGTTCTAGCTTTCAGCCATATATCTGCAAACATTTCTTCAGAAACACCATATGATTTTGGATTTACATCCAGTCCATATGTTTTGTAAAAAACAAGAAGTCCATCTATGGTCTGCCCCTGAAATATGCATGCTGGAAGAGTCCCAAGAGCAACAGCCATGCCATGTGATAACTTTATTTCAGGGTAGTATTCCTCTATAGCATGTGCAAAAAGATGCTCGCTTCCGCTGCACGGACGGGACGAACCTGCAATTTCCATAGCTAGTCCTCCCATAACCAAGGCACGTGAAAGTATCCTAATAAAAACACGGCTTTTCATATTCTTCTCATCACAATGATACACTGAATCATAACTCATTCTGCTTAAAGCATAAGCAAAGTCATCAACCTGAGTTGATGTTTTTGAAGCTGACAGTTTCCAGTCATATAGAGCCGTGTGCTTAGCAATTGTATCACCTATACCTGATAAAGTCTGCACTTCCGGCGCGTTAATTATCATATTAGTATCAACTATTATAGCTGTGGGAATCTTGCATGACAACGTCATACGAGTTTTTTCATTTGTCTCAAGAACAGAGAACGGTGAAGCCAGAGAATCGTTGCTAAGGGATGTAGGCATACATATATATACAGCTTTGCTTATATGAGCAGCATATTTTGCAGTATCGAGAACTCTTCCGCCACCTATTCCTATAATAACCTTTATATCCTCAGTACATACTTTTTTAGCAATTGTTACTGCCTCGTCAAAGCTAGCACTCTGCATCGCCAGTATCTCTGCATTTCCAAAATCACGACTGATATCTGTTATCTTATCTTTATAAATACCAATAAGGAACTCCTCAGAAATAACAATTGTCTTCTGGCCAATAATATCGGGGATATATTTTTTTATAATCTCATCCGAATGAAAAAAAGCATCTTCCTCAACTGCAAGACAAATAGGAAGATTAAATCTTGTATGCTGGTTCATCTTACCGCCTCCATCCACTATAATAATTGTCCGATTATGATAAGAATATCTTTGATCATCAAATCTATACGGAACCATTGTATTTTTCATTATGTGAATATTATATCATATAAAAATCAAAATATCAACCCATTTATCGTAAATACGTTGTTTTAATGTATTCAAAGTTGCAAAAGCTACACTAAGAAAATAATTATTAAACTTTTCTGTGAAACAAGAATAATTTTGAATATAATCGGCTGTAAGAACAAAATCTCATAATATAGGGAAAAGCATATAAAAATGTAACTTATAATACGTTGAATCTGCTATTTATAAAAAGTTGTCCTCCTATGACTTCCGACTGTCATAGGAGGATTACATTTAAATCATATTAACATTTAGACTATTATTTAATAGATGAATCTAAAAGAATCTGAGAAAGCGCCACTGCATCATCTGTGATATCTGTGATATTAATACTATCAGATATCTGGCAGTCATTACTGAACGCAGACATATTTTCTGCTAGTATCACCGCCTGAACAATTGAAATATCAGATATTTCGTTCTTATTTTTACCTATGATTATGCTGTTTGAATAGCAGGATTCAACTGCATTCTCAGCTACAAGTTTGTCACTGAACAGTTCATCATTATATAGATTGCTAAGATACTCTGCATGTATCTGCTCAACAACTTCTTCTGTCTCAGCAATATCAACTATTATCTCACCATCATCTGTGTTGATATGAGCTGTTTCAGCATCATCAAAAGCTAATGTAAAGTTTCTGTAGTTTGAATTGTATCTGAAGTTTTCAAGAGTAAGGGTTTCATCAGAACCGATAAAATGAATAATAGCATTATTTCCTGTTGCTGGATACTCAACATATACATCTGTTGTTTTTAGTTCATTTAATACAATCTTATTATTTCCATTGCTGTCACTAATAATATCACTGCCGTATCCCTTTTCGTAAATATAGGTATCATTTCCAGCACCGCCATCCAGTCGGTCATTTCCTTCTCCACCTACCAGGATATCATCTCCTGCTTCTCCATACAGCGTGTCGTCTCCTTCCTGACCATAAAGTGTATCATTTCCACTTCCGCCCTGAAGATTATCATTTCCTTCTCCTCCATCCAGAAGGTCATTTCCGTCCTGTCCATACAGCATATCATTTCCAGCTTCTCCATAAACCTTGTCATCTCCGGCGTTTGCATATATAACGTCATTTCCTTCTCCCATATAGAAGATCTCATCTGCCGCTGCTCCGTCTACATTTCCAAGGCCGCTAATGTTATCATTTCCACTTCCACCG
>JAEEGJ010004876.1_pt1 | contig 43848 bp, 36 predicted proteins | sample 8958761 | NCBI WGS metagenome assembly JAEEGJ01 (sample SAMN16246546, study PRJNA631951) | gut metagenome | biome: gut microbiome; feature: rumen; material: RS-attached | host: Bos | place: Iran: Karaj | collected 2018-10
CCGATTCCAAAAGTGATTTAAGTGATTGTATTTTCTGTAAATCTATATATTACTAAATTAATTATCCCCATAATTATTTTTGCTATATATATAATTCGTGTATTATAGAATCACTTAAATCACTCGATGTGGTTGAAACGCCGATAAATAAAGGCTTCAAACGAGGTGATTAAAGCCTCCAAACGAATTAATTAAAGGCTTTAAATGAATATAGAAGCAAATATGTCATGGGAGGGGTAAGGGATGTAACTAACAATATCAATTTTTAGGTACACATTTTGTCTTTTCAGATAAAATGTGTACCTTTGCATCCGTTTTATGTGATAATTATATTAATAAGGTATAAGGAATATATGATAACAGTTACAAATCTCGCTATTCAATTTGGCAAGAAAACACTTTATAAGGACGTTAACCTGAAGTTCACCAGTGGTAATATCTATGGTATCATCGGCGCCAATGGTGCCGGCAAGTCTACCCTGCTCCGTGCTATCAGTGGAGAACTGGAACCCAACAAGGGTACTGTGGAGCTGGCTCCTGGCGAGCGTCTGTCAGTACTGGAACAGGACCACTTCAAATACGATGAGTTTACTGTGATGGACACAGTACTGATGGGTCACCAGCCCCTGTGGAAGAACATGAAGGAGCGTGAGGCACTCTATGCCAAAGACGAGATGACGGAGGAAGACGGAAACCGTGCCGCCGACTTGGAGATGGCTTTCGCAGAGATGAACGGTTGGGAGGCAGAGAGCGAGGCAGCACAGTTGTTGCAGAACCTCGGTGTGCCAGAAGGACAGCATTACAAGCAGATGGCAGAGATCTCCAATAACGAGAAGGTACGTGTGATGCTTGCCAAGGCACTCTTCGGACATCCCGACAACCTGTTGCTCGACGAGCCTACCAACGACCTCGACCTCGACACCGTACAATGGTTGGAGGAATACCTCTCTAACTTAGAGCAGTGCGTCCTGGTTGTCAGCCACGACCGTCACTTCCTCGATGCCGTATCGACCCAGACAGTAGATATCGACTTCGGAAAGGTCACCCTGTTCTCAGGAAACTACTCTTTCTGGTATGAGTCGAGTCAGCTCGCCCTGCGTCAGCAGCAGAACCAGAAGATGAAAGCCGAGGAGAAGCGCAAGCAGTTGGAGGAGTTCATCCGTCGCTTCTCTGCCAATGTGGCAAAATCCAAGCAGACGACATCCCGTAAGAAGATGTTGGAGAAACTGAATGTCGAAGAGATCACCCCATCTACCCGTAAATACCCTGGTATCATCTTCTCGATGGAGCGTGAGCCTGGTACACAGATACTGGAAGTGGAAGGACTGAAGGCTGTAGACGCTGACGGCACCGTACTCTTCGACCATGTGAACTTCACGATAGAGAAAGGACAGAAGACTGTATTTTTGTCGCATAACCCCAAGGCGATGACCGCGCTCTTCGAGATTATCAACGGTAATCGTGAGGCAGACGCCGGTACTTACAAATGGGGTGTCACCATCACGACAGCCTATCTCCCACTCGACAACACCGCTTTCTTCCAGAGTGAGATGAACCTGGTAGACTGGCTCAGTCAGTACGGCACAGGTAATGAAGTGATGATGAAGTCCTTCTTAGGTCGTATGCTCTTCAAGGAAGAGGATGTGCTGAAGCATGTCAACGTGCTCAGCGGTGGTGAGAAAATGCGTTGTATGATAGCCCGTATGCAGTTGAAGAACGCTAACTGTCTCATCCTCGACACACCTACCAACCACCTGGACCTGGAGTCTATTCAGGCTTTCAACAACAACCTGATTTCCTTCAAGGGTAATATCCTGTTTGCATCCCACGACCATGAGTTCATCAATACCGTTGCCGACCGTATCATCGAGTTGACACCTAAAGGTACCATTGACAAGCTCATGACTTACGATGACTACATCTATGACGAGGCTATCAAGGAGAGGAAAGCAGAACTGTATTCATAATCATGGCACGGAATTTGCTGTATAACCTATAAATAATATTAAGCTATGAAAGAAGAAGAAAAGAATCATCTGGAAGAGGAAGAGGTAGAGAATTTAAAGAACTCCGAGAACTCTGAGAACTCTAAGAATTCCGAGAACTCTGAGAGCACTGAGAACTCTGAGAGCTCCGAGAGCTCCGAGGAGAAAGACCCTTTAGAGGCTGCACAGGAGGAGATCGAGCAGTTGAAGACACAGATACTCTATAAGACCGCTGAGTTTGACAACTACCGCAAGCGCACCCTGAAAGAGAAGGCCGAACTGATCCTGAATGGCGGCGAGAAAGCTGTCAGCGCCATCCTGCCCGTCATCGACGATATGGAGCGTGCGATGGAGAATGGAGAGAAGACTGACGACCCCGCCGTGCTTCGTGAAGGGATGGAACTCATCTATCATAAGTTCATGAAGGCACTCGAAGGACTGGGTGTGAAGAAGATAGAGACTGAGAATGCAGATTTCGATACCGACTTGCATGAGGCTGTCGCTATGGTACCTGGAATGGGTGACGACAAGAAAGGCAAGGTGATTGACTGTCTGCAGACAGGTTATCAGTTAAACGAAAAAGTAATTCGCCACGCCAAAGTGGCAGTAGGACAGTAAGATGTCTGATGTAAGATGTCTGATGTAAGATGTAAGAAGTAAACGTAATCTATGGCACAAAAAAGAGACTATTACGAGGTGCTTGGCGTTGATAAGAACGCTACAGAAGACCAGATCAAGAAGGCGTATCGCACCATCGCCATCAAATATCACCCCGACCGCAATCCCGGCAACAAGGAAGCTGAGGAGAAATTCAAGGAGGCAGCCGAGGCATATGACGTATTGCACGACCCACAGAAGCGTCAGCAATACGACCAGTTTGGATTCAACGGACCGCAAGGCGGTTTCGGAGGATTCAATGCCACCAGCATGAATATGGACGACATCTTCTCGATGTTCGGCGATATCTTTGGCGGTCGCGCAGGTTTCGGCGGCTTTGGCGGCAGTTCCCATCGTGGTCCTCAGCAGCATCGTGGTAGTGATCTTCGCCTGAAGGTTCGTCTTACCCTTGAGGAGATCTCCACTGGTGTCACCAAGAAGTTCAAGGTCCGCAAGGACATCCCCTGCTCTCACTGTCATGGTACTGGTGCGGAGGATGGCAGTGGCACAGAGATCTGTCCGACATGTCACGGAAGCGGTGTGATCACCCATACCACACAGAGCATCTTCGGAATGATGCAGACTCAAGGCACCTGTCCCAACTGTAACGGTTCCGGTCATGTGATCAAGAACAAATGTCGTCAGTGCGGCGGTACTGGTGTTGAGAAAGGTGAGGAAGTCGTTGAGATCAAGATTCCCGCAGGTGTGGCAGAGGGTATGATTATCAATGTTCCAGGCAAAGGAAACGCCGGACACAACAAAGGTATCAATGGTGACATCCAGGTGTTTGTCGAAGAGATAGAGGACGAGCGTTTCATCCGTGATGACAACGACCTTATTTATAACTTGCTACTCGATTTCCCGACAGCCGCACTGGGTGGCGACGTAGAGATACCTACCATACAAGGTACTAAGCTGAGAGTCAAGATGGAGCCGGGCACACAGCCTGGTAAGACGCTCCGACTGAGAGGTAAGGGACTACCTGCCGTACAGGGTTATGGTCGTGGTAACGGTGACCTGGTCGTCAATGTCAGTGTCTATGTCCCGAAAACTTTAAGTCGTGAGGAGAAGGAAGCTATTGAGCGTTTCAAGCACAGCGATCATTTCCAAGGAGACGCCGCTACCAAGCGCTCTATCTTCCAGCGTTTCAAGAACTATTTCAATTAATCCGCTTTCACCATGAATTACCAAGAGACCTGCGAATATCTTTATCACCAAATGCCCATGTTCGAACGACAAGGGGCAACAGGATATAAGGAGGGCTTGAGTAATACATGGACATTGGACGAGCATTTCGGACATCCGCATCAGCAATATGCTACCATCCATGTGGGTGGAACCAACGGAAAAGGTTCTGTTTCCCATACCCTTGCCGCCTTCTTACAGGAATGTGGCTATCGTGTGGGACTGTATACTTCCCCCCACCTGGTGGACTTCAGGGAGCGTATCCGTGTCAACGGGGAGATGATTCCTGAGGAATATGTGATAAACTTCGTAGAACAGGAGCGTGGCTTTTTTGAGCCCCTCTCCCCTTCTTTCTTTGAGGTGACAACGGCACTTGCCTTTAAATACTTTGCCGACAAGAAGATAGATGTCGCCGTCATAGAGGTCGGACTGGGCGGACGACTTGATTGTACGAATATCATTACCCCCCTCGTCTCTGTCATCACGAATATCAGTTTTGATCACACCCAGTTCTTGGGCGACACCCTTGCGAAGATTGCATCAGAGAAAGCTGGTATTATTAAGAAAGGTGTCCCCGTAGTCATTGGCGAGACCCACGAGGAGACACGCTCTGTCTTTGAGAAGAAAGCCCAGGAGACAGGTAGTGACATCTTATTCGCTGATGATAACCCAGAAGTTCTCAATGCGACACCCCTTGCAAATGGCAAGATGCACTATACCACCCGTCATTGGGGAGAGATAGAAGGAGAACTAGGAGGTATCTACCAGGAGAAAAACATGAATACTGTATTTGCGGTATTGAAGGTGTTGTCCCAGAAAGGATTCCTGTCCGCATGCTCCACGCCACAGAGTCATGAGCAATTCAGAAAGGAATTGGCTGACGCTCTGGCTCATGTCTGTAAACTGACAGGACTGACTGGTCGCTGGCAAGTTGTCAGCGAAGCCCCATTGACTATCTGTGACACTGGACACAATGTCGGAGGATGGACATACCTGAGCCAACAGATAGCACAAGTGGAGTGTGCCAAACGCCATATCGTGTTTGGCATGGTGGAGGACAAAGATATCAATCAGGTGCTGGATATGTTACCCAAAGACGCTTGCTACTATTTCACACAGGCTGCCACCAAACGCGCCATTAATGGAGGTGTCGTAAAGACGATGGCTGCCCAGCACGGACTATCTGGAGAGTGTTATCCCACTGTGGTTGAAGCATATAGAGCTGCCAAAGAGGCAGCAACCCTCAAGGATTTCATCTTCATTGGAGGCAGCAGCTATCTGGTGGGCGATTTCCTGAAAAAGTGCATTTAGTTGTTTTTAACACTCCATTAAACGTTTTTTTCCTCGTTTCTTTCGTTAAATTCGATTTTTTTCGGTTACTTTGCACGTTAGATACATATATGTAACTAAAAACAATCAATTATGGCGAACACAACCGAAAATGCGAATTTGTGTGGTCTGAACCGTAAAGATTTTCAGGCCACTATCAATGGTAAGAAAACAGACTTGTACATCCTGCGTAACCGCAAGGGCTATGAAGTGGCTATCTCTAACTATGGAGGTGCCATTTGTGCTATTATGGTACCAGACAAAGATGGTAAGGTCGCTAACGTCATCCAGGGACATGGTAGTATCCAACAACTCACTAGTGGCAAAGAGCCTTATCTTTCCACGTTGATTGGTCGTTGGGGCAACCGTATCTGCAAGGGACAATTCACACTGAATGGCAAAGACTATCAATTAGCACTGAACGATGGTCCAAACCACCTGCACGGTGGTACAGTGGGATTCAATGCCAAAGTATGGGACGCCCGTCAGATGGGACCTCGCTCCCTGGCTTTGCATCGCAAATCCTCTTATGGTGAGGAAGGATTTACTGGTGAATTGGATGTTACGGTAGAGTTTACCTTCACTGACGAGAACGAGTTGGTGATTGAATATCTTGCCACCACTAATAAAAAGACTATTGTCAACCTGACACATCACGCTTTCTTCAGCTTGGCAGGTACTGCAGATCCTACTCCCACTATCGAGGACCAGATTTGCGAGATCAATGCAGACTTCTATCTTCCAACTGACGCGACAGCTATTCCTACAGGTGAGATCCTGAAGGTAGAGGGTACCCCATTCGATTTCCGTACCCCGAAGTCTTTTGGTCAGGACATCAATGCCGACAACGAGCAAATTAAGTTCGGAAAAGGCTTTGACCATAACTATGTACTTAACAAGCGTGAAGAGGGAGAACTGAGCTTTGCCGCCAAGATCACCGAACCAAAGAGCGGTCGTACGATGGAGTGTTACACCACAGAACCGGGTCTGCAGCTCTACACGGCAAACTACGCCAGTGGCTATAAGGGTGCCAACGGGTGCACCTTCCCATTCAGAAGCGCAGTATGTCTGGAAGCACAGCACTTCCCCGACACACCAAACCGTCCCTACTTCCCATCTGTAGTCCTTAATCCTGGTCAGCAATACAAGCAGAAGACAGTATATAAGTTTGGCGTGGAATAAAGGACCATAACCATTAATTAGTATATATAAATATGAGTAATCAAAAACAGAATGGAAGTATCATTGCCATTATCACAATGATGTTCCTCTATGCCATGATTGCGTTCGTCACCAATCTGGCAGCGCCCATCGGTGTCGTGATGAAAAACGACCCTGAGGTAGGTGGCTCTAACATGCTTGCCATGTTAGGTAACTTCATGAATTTCTTCGCCTATCTGTTCATGGGTATCCCTGCAGGTAAGATGCTGACACGCATCGGCTATAAGAAGACGGCTCTTCTTGGTATTTTGGTAGGTTTCATCGGTGTTACCATCCAGTGGATTTCTGGTTTCGAGGCACTGGAAGGTTATCAGGACAACACCATTTACCTGTTGGGTGCGTTTGTATCAGGTCTTTCCGTCTGCTTACTGAATACCGTCGTCAATCCCATGTTGAACCTGCTGGGTGGCGGTGGTAACCGCGGTAACCAGTTGAACCTGATGGGCGGTACGCTGAACTCACTCTCAGGAACACTGACCCCCATGCTGGTAGGTGCCCTGATTGGTACATTGACCAAGGAAACAGACTTTGTACAAATCAATCTTGTTCTGTATATTGCGATGGCTGTCTTTGCTTCCGCGTTTATCGCACTGGCACTTATCCCCATCAAAGATCCAGAGATGGGTAGGGTTACCGCTGCCACAACGTTCGAGCACACCCCATGGTCGTTCCGCCACTGCACACTGGGAGTCATTGCTATCTTCTTATATGTTGGTGTAGAGGTCGGTATTCCTGGAACACTGAATTTCTATATCGCTGACACCACAGAAAAAGGCGCGGGATTACTTGCTAACGCTGCTGCCATCGGTGGTTTCGTTGCAGGAACCTATTGGCTCCTGATGCTAGTCGGTCGTCTGTGCTCCAGTTTCATCGCTGATAAGGTTTCATCAAAGACCATGATGACGGTGACCAATGGTATGGGAATGATCCTGATCCTTTTGGCAATCTTCATTCCTAAGACCGTCATGACATCAATGCCTTTGTTCACTGGCTCTTCATTCGAAATGACAGAGGTTCCTGTCAGTGCTATGCTGCTGGTTCTCTGCGGTCTGTGTACCTCCATTATGTGGGCTTCTATCTTTAATCTTGCCACAGAAGGATTAGGTAAGTACACCGCACAAGCCTCTGGTATCTTCATGATGATGGTTGTCGGTGGTGGCGTACTTCCATTGATTCAGAACTATATTGCCGACAATACTGGCTATATGATTAGTTATTTCGTACCCCTTCTGGCTATGGCGTATATGTTCTGGTACGCTCTTATTGGCTCAAAGAATGTGAATAAGGACATTCCTGTGGATTAAAACAAAAATTATTATGATGGATATTGAATTTGTAAGAAGCCGTTTTATCAAGCATTTTGATGGTAAAACAGGAAATGTATATGCCTCACCGGGTCGTATCAACCTGATTGGTGAGCACACTGACTATAATGGTGGGTTTGTATTCCCTGGTGCCGTAGATAAGGGTATCATGGCAGAGATGCGTCCTAACGGGACTGAAGATACAGTGATGGCATATGCCATTGACCTCAAAGACCGTGTGGATTTCAAGCTCTCCGATCCTAATGGACCAAAGGCGTCATGGGCACGTTATATTTATGGTATCTCGTTGGAGATGAAGAAATTAGGGGTTCCCGTAAAAGGTTTTAATATTGCCTTTGCCGGTGACGTACCTCTTGGTGCGGGAATGTCATCCTCTGCCGCTATGGAGAGTTGTTTCGCCTGTGGTCTGAACGACCTCTTCGGTGACAACAAAGTCAGCCAATGGGATATGGTTCTTGCAGGACAGGCAACAGAGCATAACTATTGCGGTGTAAACTGTGGCATCATGGACCAGTTCGCCTCTGTATTCGGAAAGGCAGGTTGTCTGATGCGCCTTGACTGCCGCTCCCGCGAGTTTGAGTATTTCCCCTTCAAGCCCGACGGCTACCGTCTGGTATTACTTGACTCTGTTGTAAAGCATCAGCTGGCTGGTTCCCCATACAACGATCGCCGCAACTCCTGCGAGAATGTTGTTAAGCATATTGCCGCCAAACATCCAGAAGGTAAGTATGAGACCTTACGCGACTGTACTTGGGAGCAGTTAGAGGAAGTGAAGGCAGAAGTTGGTGACGAGGATTACAAACGCGCTAAGTTCGTCCTAGGTGAGAAAGACCGTGTCCTCGCTGTATGTGATGCTCTGAACGAGGGTGACTACGAGAAAGTAGGAGAAATGATGTATAAGACCCATGAGGGACTCTCAAAAGACTATGAAGTCTCTTGCGAGGAGCTTGACTTCCTGAATGACATCGCAAAAGAGAACGGTGTTACTGGTTCACGTATCATGGGCGGCGGTTTTGGTGGCTGCACCATTAACTTAGTACGTAACGACCTTTATAAACAGTTTATCGCAGATGCCAAGCAGAAATTCAATGCTAAATACGGACATGAACCAAAGGTTTATGACGTGGTCATTGGAGATGGCTCCCGTAAGCTTTGTTAAGTAGCTGATTCGCTAATAAAGGTTAAATATACAGCCTAAAGTGTTATTTTTACACTTTAGGCTGTTTCTTTTCATTGTTATATCAAAAATAAGTAGTAACTTTACACACAAATTACTAACATATATAATATCTAAAACATACTAATAATGAAGAAACTAATGAAAACTATGATGGGATGTGGTATCGCATTGACCATATTCTCCGCATGTGGTTCGAAGACCGAGTCAACATTGACATTATCTGGTCTTGATCCAGCAAAATTTGACACTATCATCAACGAGAAGCCTGTAAAGCTTTACACGCTAAAGAACCAAAATGGTATGGAAGTCTGTATCACCAATTACGGTGGACGAGTCGTCAGTTTGGTGGTACCAGACAAAGACGGTAAGCCTACGGATGTGGTATTGGGCTTTGACAATATTGCCCAATATGCAGATACTTTGAACTCACCCTCAGACTATGGTTCTTCTGTTGGTCGTTATGCCAATCGTATCAAGGATGGTAAGTTTACACTGAACGACTCCACCTACCAGTTAAAGAAGAACGATGGTCCCAACTGTCTTCATGGCGGTGGGACAACAGGTTGGATGAATCAAGTCTATGACGCAGAGCAGATTGGTGACTCTATCCTGAAACTGACCATTGTGGCAGAAGACGGTGAGAACGGTTTCCCAGGTAAGGTGACAGCTGTCACCACGTATAAAGTGACATCCGACAACACATTAGATATGACATGGGAGGCTGAGACAGATAAGCCGACCATCATCAATCAGACCAACCATAACTACTATAATCTGAGCGGTGATTTCACACAGCCAGGATATGACATGATTTTGTATGTGAATGCAGACAACTTCACACCCAGCACCAAGCTTTATATCCCGACAGGAGAGATCAAGTCTGTAGAGGGCACACCAATGGATTTCCGTACTCCTCACGCCCTTGGCGACAGTATTCAATCATCTTTCGATCAGATTCAGAATGCTACAGGTTATGACCATAACTTCTGCTTAAACACCTATAAAGACGGAAAGGGAGATGACACACAAGTATGTGCCAGCCTCTATTCCCCCAAGACAGGCATCTTCATGGAGATGTTCACCAATGAGCCCGGTGTTCAAGTATATTCCGGAAATTTCCAAGGTGTTGGTCGTGATGCTGAGATTATCCGCAAACACGGACTCAAGTATCCCAAACATGTCAGCGTATGTCTGGAGAGTCAGAAATATCCTGACAGTCCTAACCAGAAAGACTGGGTACAGCCTGTGCTGAACCCTGGAGAGAAATACTATAGCCACGCCGCTTATAAGTTCTCTGTGAAATAAATAACAAATCATAACATAGATAATAGTAAATAATATGGCATTATTAGACTGGATTGTCATTGGCGTTTTCTGCTGTGCGCTGATTGGTATTGTAGTATGGGTCGTTTCACAGAAGAACGACAACTCGGCAGATTATTTTCTGGGTGGTAAGGATGCAACATGGATTGCGATTGGTGCATCCATCTTTGCGTCGAATATAGGTTCAGAACACCTCATTGGACTGGCTGGTGCCGGTGCTTCGTCAGGTATGGCGATGGCACACTGGGAGATCCAGGGTTGGATGATCCTGATTCTGGGTTGGGTCTTCGTACCTTTCTACACCCGTTCCATGGTGTATACGATGCCTGAGTTCCTTGAGCGTCGTTTCAACAAAGAGTCACGTACCATCCTGAGTGTCATCTCGCTCATCTCTTATGTGCTGACCAAGGTTGCCGTAACAGTATATGCTGGTGGACTCGTATTCCAGCAGGTCTTTGGCATCAAGGAGCTCTGGGGTATTGATTTCTTCTGGATTGCCGCTATCGGTCTGGTGCTTATCACCGCCCTTTATACTGTCTTCGGTGGTATGAAGAGTGTGCTCTACACCTCTGTGCTCCAGACACCTATTTTATTATTAGGCTCACTCATCATCCTGGTATTAGGACTGAGAGCACTCGGTGGATGGGATGAGATGATGACAACATGCTCCATCCAGACCGTCAACGAGTATGGCGACCACATGACCAACCTGATGCGTGACCTGCGCGATCCGCAGTATCCTTGGTTGGGAGCATTGGTAGGCTCCGCTGTCATTGGATTCTGGTACTGGTGTACAGACCAGTTTATTGTCCAGCGTGTCCTTTCTGGTAAGGACGAGAAAGAGAGTCGTCGTGGTACTATCTTCGGTGCCTATCTGAAGCTCTGTCCCGTATTCCTGTTCCTTATCCCTGGCATGATAGCCTATGCGATGTCTACCAAGGGTATCACACTCCCCAATGGTGAGGTATTTACACTGTCAACTCCTGATGCTGCCTTCCCCACCCTTGTGGCAAAGATTCTGCCTGCCGGTGTGAAAGGTCTCGTTGTCTGCGGTATCCTTGCCGCCCTGATGTCATCACTGGCTTCCCTGTTCAATAGTTCAGCGATGTTGTTCACCATCGACTTCTGGAAGCGTCTGAAGCCTGAGACTCCAGAGAAGCAGCTTGTTCATATCGGTCAGGTGGCTACAGTGGTCATCGTGATTCTTGGTATCTTGTGGATCCCTATCATGCGTTCTGTTGGTGATGTACTTTACAACTATTTGCAAGATGTACAGTCGGTACTGGCTCCTGGTATCGCCTCAGCCTTCCTGTTGGGTATTTGCTGGAAGCGTGCCTCCGCCAAAGGTGGTATGTGGGGACTGCTCTCAGGTATCATCATCGGTCTGACCCGTCTGGGTGCCAAGGTTTACTACAGTAATGTAACAGATGCTGCCGACAACTGGTTCAAGGCAGTATTCTACGACTTCAACTGGCTCTATTTCTGTGGAGTCATGCTGGTTGTCTGCTGTCTGATTGTCATCATCGTCTCCCTCTGCACCGAGGCTCCTGACGAGAAGAAGATCCAAGGTCTGGTGTTCGGTACCTCTACCCCTGAGCAGATTGCCGCTACCCGTGCCAGTTGGAACAAATGGGATATCATCCACACCATCATTATCCTTGGCTTTACAGCCGCTTTCTATATCTATTTCTGGTAAGATAAGAGATGACATCTTTCTATTTAGAATATCAAAAGATATACGTGTCTGTCGACTGTATCATCTTCGGTTTTGACGAAGGCAAGCTGAAGATACTGATTGGCAAGCGCAAGATGGATCCTGGTCGAGATGAATGGAGCCTTTACGGAGGCTTCGTTCACATCGACGAGAGTATTGATGACGCTGCCAACCGAACCCTTTTCGAACTGACAGGAATGCGTAATATCTATATGCGACAGGTCGGTGCTTTCGGAGACATCGACCGTGACCCTGGAGAGCGTGTCATTTCCATCGCCTATTATGCACTAATCAATGTAAAGAACTACGACAGTCTTTTACTTCAAGAGCATGGTGTAGAATGGGTGAATATAGAGGAAATGCCTCCGCTCTATTCCGACCATCGTGAAATGGTCAACAAAGCCCGTATGATGATGAGAGAAAAAATCAAGACAGAGCCTGTCGGTTTCCGTCTGCTTCCCAGTCTTTTCACCCTCACCCAGTTGCAGCGTCTCTACGAGGCTGTCAACGGCGAAGAGCTTGACAAGCGTAATTTCCGTAAGCGCGTCAAGGAAATGGATTTTATTGAGAAGACGGAGTTGATTGACAAGACAAACTCCAAACGCGGTGCTTTCCTATATCGCTTTAACAGAAGAGTATACGACGAAGATCCCAACTTTAAATTATAATATTATGTTAGAAGAACTGAAAGAAAAAGTATTTCGTGCCAATCTTGACCTCGTGAAACACAATCTGGTGATTTACACATGGGGCAATGTATCTGGTATTGACCGTGAGAAAGGCTTAGTAGTCATCAAGCCTTCAGGTGTTGAATATGACGTGATGAAAGCATCCGACATGGTCGTTGTCGACCTGCAGACAGGTCAGGTTGTAGAGGGAGACCTGAACCCCTCGTCCGACACCCCCACCCATTTAGTATTATACAGGTCATTCCCTGAAATCGGTGGTGTGGTACACACCCACTCTACCTATGCGACAGCATGGGCACAGGCTGGCAAGGACATTCCCAATATCGGTACTACCCATGCCGACTATTTCCATGATGAGATTCCCTGTACTTTCGATATGACAAAAGACCAGATGGCGGAATATGAGTACAACACTGGTGTGGTCATTGTCAACCGCATCGAGGCAGGTAATATCAATCCCGTCCACACCCCCGGTGTATTGGTCAAGAACCATGGTCCTTTCTCTTGGGGAAAAGATCCTGACAATGCCGTTTATAACGCTGTCGTCATGGAACAGGTTGCCAAGATGGCATTTGTCTCCTTCTCGGTCAATCCGGACACGACTATGAATCCCCTGCTCATCGAGAAGCATTTCTCTCGCAAGCACGGACCTAACGCCTACTATGGACAGAAGAAAAAATAAACAATAAAACCAAAAGTAACTAACAAAACAATGACAAAAGCATTTAATAATTATGAGATATGGTGGGTAACTGGTGCCCAGCTGTTATACGGAGGTGACGCTGTCGTACAGGTGGACGGTCACTCCAAGGAGATGGTAGAAGGTCTGAACAACAGCGGTATCATCCCTATTAAGGTAGTATATAAAGGAACGGCAAACAGCTCGAAAGAGGTGGAAGACGTCATGAAAGCTGCCAATAACGACGAGAAGTGTGTGGGTATCATCACATGGATGCACACCTTCTCACCTGCTAAGATGTGGATCAAGGGTCTGCAAGACTTACAGAAGCCGTTGCTTCATTTCCACACCCAGTACAATGCGGAGATCCCCTGGGAGACGATGGATATGGACTTTATGAACCTCAACCAGAGTGCTCATGGTGACATCGAGTTCGGACATATCTGTACTCGTATGCGTGTTCCCCGTAAGGTTGTTTGCGGCTATTGGAAGGATGCCGCTGCCCAGAAACAGATTGCCGTCTGGGCACGTGTCGCCGCCGGTGTTGCCGATGCCAAGAACGTACGCTGTCTGATGTTCGGTATGAACATGAACAATGTTGCCGTCACGGATGGTGACCGTGTGGAGTTCGAGCAGCGTCTCGGCTATCATGTCGACTACTACCCCGTCAGTTCCATGATGGATTACTGGAAGAAGGTCACCGACAAGGAGGTTGACGAGCTCGTGGAAGTCTATAAGAAAGAATATACCATTAAGATTGACGAGAGTGGCGAGGAGGTTTACTGGCAGAAAGTCCGTAATGCCGCCCGTGCAGAGATAGCCCTTCGCCGTGTCCTGAAAGACGAGGGAGCCACCGCATTTACCACCAATTTCGATGACCTTGGTGATGCTGATATCAACCAGCCAGACTTCTGCGGTTTCGACCAGATTCCGGGTCTTGCCTCCCAGCGTCTGATGGCTGAGGGTATTGGTTTTGGTGCAGAGGGCGACTGGAAGACCGCTTGTCTCTATCGCACCCTTTGGGTCATCTCACAGGGACTGCCTACCGGTTGCTCGTTCCTGGAGGACTATACCCTCAACTTCGCCGGCGACCGCAGCTCCTGTCTGCAGAGCCACATGCTCGAGGTTTGTCCGCTGATCGCTGTCGACAAACCCAAACTGGAGGTTCACTTCCTCGGAATTGGTATCCGCAAGCAACAGACCGCCCGTCTGGTATTCACTTCCAAAGTAGGACGTGGCATCAAGGCTACAGTGGTTGACCTCGGCAACCGCTTCCGCCTGATCTCTCAGGAAGTAGAGTGCATCGAGCCGAAACCCATGCCTAACCTGCCTGTCGCCTCCGCTTTGTGGGTTCCACAGCCGACCTTCGAGATTGGCGCCGGCGCATGGATCCTCGCAGGTGGTACACACCACAGTGCTTTCTCCTATGATATCACCGAGGAGTACTGGGAGGACTTCGCCGAGATTCTTGGTATCGAGTATGTCAAGATCAACAAGGACACGAAGACCTACGAGTTCAAGCAACAGTTGCAAAGCAACGAAGTATACTATATGTTAAACAAAGCATTGCGTTAAACTATGGATATCAAACAAGCAAAACAAACGATAGAAGCTGGTAAGGCGACTCTCGGTATCGAGTTTGGCTCTACCCGTATCAAGGCCGTCCTCATCGACGAGCAGAACAAACCCATCGCACAGGGAGCTCACGAGTGGGAGAACCAACTCGTTGACGGACTGTGGACTTACTCCATTGATGACATCTGGCAGGGACTTCAGGACTGCTATGCTGACCTTCGGAGAAGTGTGATGAACCAATACGATTGTGAGATCACAAACCTTGCCGGCATTGGTTTCTCCGCTATGATGCACGGCTATATGGCTTTTGATGAGAACCAGCAGATCCTGGTGCCTTTCCGTACCTGGCGTAATACGAACACTGGCAAGGCTGCTGCCGAGCTCAGCAAGCTCTTCAACTATAACATCCCCCTCCGTTGGAGCATCAGTCATCTCTACCAGTGTATCCTTGACAACGAGAAGCATGTCAAAGACATCAGGTTCCTCACCACATTGGCAGGATATATCCATTGGCAGGTAACAGGTCAGTTTGTCCTTGGTGTCGGTGACGCCTCTGGTATGATTCCCGTTGACCCCGCCACCAAGTCTTACGATGCGGAAATGGTCAAAAAGTTCGATGAGCTGGTAAGTTCGAAGAACTACCCCTGGAAACTGTCAGACATCCTTCCTAAGTCACTGAGTGCAGGAGAGGATGCTGGTTTCCTGACGCCCAAAGGTGCTTCGATGATTGACACCAGCGGACACCTGAATGCAGGTATCCCTGTCTGTCCTCCAGAGGGTGATGCCGGAACAGGTATGGTGGCAACCAATGCCGTCAAGCAGCGCACAGGAAATGTCAGCGCCGGTACCTCCTCCTTCTCAATGATCGTCTTGGAGAAACCACTGAGCAAGCCTTATGAGATGATTGACATGGTGACGACACCTGATGGTTCCCTCGTGGCAATGGTACACTGTAACAACTGCACCAGTGAGCTCAACAACTGGGTGAAGATGTTCCGTGACTACGAGCAACTGATTGACAAAGTACAGGAGAAGCACCTGGTTTATCAGGTATTGTACACCCATGCTCTCCTCGGTGACCCCGACTGTGGTGGTCTCGTCGCCTACAACTATATCTCTGGTGAGCCCGTGACAGGTCTTGCAGAAGGTCGCCCGATGATCCTCCGCAGTCCTGATGACAATTTCACCCTTGCCAATGTCATGCGTGCCGAGCTCTATTCCTCCATCGTCGTGCTGAAGATCGGTAATGACATCCTTCTTAAAGAGGAGAAGATCAAGGTGGACCGTCTCACAGGACATGGTGGACTCTTCAAGACGAAAGGCGTAGGACAGCGTTTCCTCGCCGCCGCACTCAACACCCCCATCTCCGTTATGGAGACTGCCGGTGAGGGTGGCGCATGGGGTATCGCCCTGTTGTCGGCATTCCAGACCCGCAACCCACAACATCTGTCTCTCGAGGATTATCTGGAGCAGGTTGTCTTCGCAGGCAACAAGGGAACATCAGTTGCCCCCATTGCCGAGGATGTTGCCGGCTTTGAGAAATATACCGAGAACTACAAACGTTGTCTGCCCGTAGAACAAAGTGCCGTTGACCATAAGAAATGATTGGTAAACGGATCATATCTGTCATGATGCTTAGTGCCTTCACGGCACTAGGCATTCATGCCCAAAAGGATTCATGGCTCTCCCGCAATCTGCGGAAGGGCATGAATTATATTGACTCCCTCTGGGAGAACAAGGCTGACCCCAATTATATTGAGGTACCTAAAAAGCCTTGGCGTGTCGTCGTCTATCCAAAGATCAACGAGGTATATGTGAAAATGAATTCCGATTTCGATTTAAACAATATCACTTCAGAGATATGGAAAGACGCGACTCAATTATCATGGTCCATGCATATCAATCCACCACTGGCTACCTATCTGGGAGTGTGGGTTGGCTATCGCGGATTAGGTATCGGCTATTCCATCCCTTTAATCAGGAATGCGGGACGCTACTGGACGGTGAGCTCAACAGGTACCAACTACGGACTCATCTTCAGTCTGCGACGTTTTAAGACACAGGACATCAAACTTGATGCCTATGCAAGATTATATGATGCAGAGATGGATGAGAAAGGGGTGCCCTATCAGAGCTACGCGCCCATCTGGGTCCGTTCTGTTTTTATCGACGGCTATTATGTATTCAATGGGAAGCACTATTCGCAGGACGCTGCCTACAATCAGTCCGTCATCCAGCGACGCTCAGCAGGTTCCCTGCTCTTAGGACTCTCCTGGTACCAGTCGTCTCTTGATTACTCTGACAAGTTGAACGGTGAGTTCATCACTGCAGCCAACAATATCGGTAAAATCAAGGTCCAGCAGGCAAATATCGGTGTTGGCTACGGCTACAACTGGGTTCCAGCCAGAGGATGGTTATTCAACATCATGATTATGCCTACCATTAGTGTCTATAACCGTGTGAAGGTGACTAAATATGACAGCAATTACGAGTTCATGGAATCGTCTTATGATATAGAGGATTATGGCACATGGAATGCTGAGACACATCAATGGTCGAATGGTAAAGCGAAGAAACCCATGCCTATAGATGAAAAAGACTTGTCCTGGCAGAATGATGTCGAACTGTGGGAGACGGGTGAGGAAATCAAGAAGACCCGCTGGAAACTGAATATCAACGGACGCGCCGGTATTACCTATAATACCAAGAATTTCTTTGTGAATGTCTATGGACAGGTACACCGTTTCACCTATAACCACGACAATACGAATGTGAAGATGTACGACTGGTATGTCAACACCCAATTCGGTATAAGATTTTAAACCTACAACAACAATAACTAAAATGATGAAAAAGTTACTGACAATGATGGTCATTGCCTCTGCGATGACTCTTTCCGCATCAGCGGCTGACGCTGTCAAGGCGACCTTACATGCCGACCAGCCTGGTGCGAAGATCAACCGTGAGATTTACGGACAGTTCTCTGAGCACCTGGGCTCATGTATCTATGGCGGTCTCTGGGTGGGAAAGGACTCCCCTATCCCCAACATCAACGGCTATCGCAAGGATGTCTTCGAGGCCTTGAAAGCTTTAAGGATTCCCGTGATGCGCTGGCCCGGCGGCTGCTTCGCCGACGACTATCACTGGATGGACGGCATCGGTCCTCAGAGTCAACGTCCCTCTCTGCGTAACAACAACTGGGGCGGTACCATCGAGGATAACTCCTTCGGTACCCATGAGTTCCTGAATCTCTGTGAGATGCTCGGCTGTGAGCCTTACATCAGTGGTAATGTAGGTAGCGGTACCGTCAAGGAGATGGCCCAGTGGGTGGAGTATATGACCAGTGACGGTGATACGCCGATGGCTCGTCTGCGCCGTCAGAACGGACGTGACAAGGCTTGGCACGTGAAGTACTTCGGTATCGGTAACGAGGCATGGGGCTGTGGCGGTAACATGACACCCCAATACTATTCCGACTTATTCCGTAAGTATAACACTTACCTGCGTGACCAGGGGAGTAACAAACTCTACCGCATCGCCTCAGGTGCCAGCGACTATGACTATGACTGGACGAAGGTGCTGATGGAGAATATCGGCAACCGCATGCAGGGAATCAGTCTGCATTACTACACATGCTCTGGCTGGGATGGCTCGAAAGGCTCTGCCATCAATTTCAATACCGACCAGTACTACTGGGCTTTGGGTAAGTGTCTGGAGATTGAGGAAGTCATCAAGAAGCACAAGGCTATCATGAATGAGAAAGACCCGAAGAATACGATAGGACTGCTCGTCGATGAGTGGGGCACCTGGTGGGACGAGGAGCCTGGCACCATTGCCGGTCACCTCTATCAGCAGAACGCCCTGCGTGACGCTTTCGTCGCTGCCTTGTCGCTCAATGTCTTCCATCGTCATACCGACCGTGTGAAGATGGCGAATATCGCACAGGTCGTCAACGTACTCCAGTCGATGATCCTCACCGACCAGGAAGGTACTGGCCATATGGTACTCACCCCGACCTATCATGTCTTCGAGATGTACACCCCGTTCCAGGAGGCCACCTATCTTCCTATCGACATCGAGAGTGAGATCATACAGGTGAGCAAGGCATATTTCAAGGAGAAGGAAGGTGCCAAGGATGCAGGCTATCGCCCCTGCCCTCTCCTTTCTGCCTCTGCTGCCAAGACAAAGGATAGCAGTATTATCCTCTCTTTGACGAATGTCAGTCTCGACAAAGACAAGACCGTTGACATCCAGTTGAACGGTTTGAATGCCAAGACCGTTAGCGGACGTATCCTTACCTCTAAGAATGTTGCCGACTTCAACGACTTCCAGCATCCCAATGTGGTGGCTCCTAAGGAGTTCAAGGATGCCAAGTTGGCGAAGAACGTTCTCACTGTGAAGGTTCCTGCCAAGAGTCTTATTGTGCTCACGCTGAAGTAAAACAAAATATTGAATAAAATGAAAAAAATCGTAACCCTTATCCCATTACTGAGCCTTACACTCATGGTTAGTGCTCAGAACTTTCAGACAGAGGTCGCTTTGGTTGAGGTGCCCAACTTCAACGGTAAGACATTGGCAAAGGCGCCTGCCGGAAAGAGTAAGACGCTGCAACTGGTGCGCACTAAGTATTCGAGATCGATGGACAGTTATACAGAACTGGCTCTCCCTTCGCTCAAACTGGGCAACATCATCGGACATCCAACACTTGGGTGGGATGACACTGATTTCAAGGTGCCTGAGGGTGTTCCTCAGGTATATGACGAAAAGTGGACGTTGAACGACGTATTTACTGATGGCGACTTCCCCGTGGCTACCTATGGCAGAATGCCTAAAGAAGAGAAACTGCCCTGGGGGCAAACGGAGAAGGAGATTTCTTGTCGAGGCAGAGACCCGCATCTGATTATGCTCCTTGACCCTTCCAAGGAGGTCAAGAAGGTATATAATACCCGCAATCTGACCTATCCGCCCAATGAGAACAATGCCCAGTCAGTGGATTGGGCTGTGGTCAAGGACGGCGTATTGTATTTCTCTGTTTCCCATGGTGTTGCTCCTAGCAAGAATTCGAAGGGATACTATCTCGTTGCTGTCGATATCCAAACCGACAAGACGATATGGATGAGCAAGCCGAGGACAGTGAACTCTTCTAATTTCCTGATTGTCGACAATTCCATCATCTGTGGATTAGGAGGCTCTGGAATCCCCGACTATGTCTATGTGTTGAACCGATATACGGGTGTCAAGACGCATGAGTATTGGATTCCGACGGCTGCCAGTTGGTTTGCCATTGGAGAAGATAACAATCTCTATGTCACGCTCTATGATAAGCACATTTCTTTCAAAATAGTCAAATAGGACTCACAGGGAATCTGTTCTCCTTTGCGATATTCATGGAACAAATAACAAATCGGGAGCCTTCGGACTCCCTTTTTTTATGCTCAATTCTTCGCAGTTACTAACGCATAATCGTTAACCATATCATCGTGTTCTTGAAATGCTGTTACTTTCACTGTAAAAAGAGCCACTTTTCAGACCTTTTTCCTTTTTATTCCTCTCAGATGTCGCTGGTACGACCTGATAATTTTGTCAGACAGATCATCAGGTTGGAAGAATAGAGAATCATCACCAAACATTTCTGCTAAATGTTTTACGTATTCCTCATCCTGTTCATATATCCAGTTATTCCGAATCCACATCCCAAGCGAGAAATGAAATTCACACGAATCACCCTTTGTCATTTTCTCCTTATCCTCTTCGCTAAGTATAGCATCTAACTTAGCAAATGCATCTTTCTTTTTATATGGAATATGCGTTGCGTTGAATATCTCCGCACCACATTTACTACACTGCCATTCAGGATCGTCTTCAGAGATACAACAACCACCATAGATGACGTGCTCATGATAAGTCTCAAAATACTCTTCTTCAGACATTACTGGTAATCCATATAGTATCTCATACACAGGAGCCCCACATCTAGGACATTGGAACAAGTTGTTCCAGGGCTTGGAATACCCCCTAAGGAGGCTTTGGAATGAAGTATAGAAGGCATTAGCGTAGAAAGTACATGGAATTCACATAGAAAGTGCCTAACATTTACATCGAAAAGTGGCTAAATTCGAGTCGAAAAGTGGCTAAATTCGAGTCGTTTGAACGAAGCAAACGGGTCGTTTGGAGTTATGAAATAAATCTCATTTTACAATAAACAACTTGGAGTTCTTTAGATAGATGCCTGGCTTGAGACGTTTTCCATCCACACGGCGACCCAATAAGTCATAAATGGCAGCCTTATCGGACTGTTCCTGTGTGAACCGATTATGGATGATACCTGTAGGGTCGAAGCCCAGTTGTGTGTCAATCCATGCCAAGCGGTCCTCTATCCATTGGCGCAGGTTTGCAATTTCTTCAGCATAACTTTTTGCCGTGGTTGGTGCCAGAGGGATTTCTTTGTCCCAAATGGGCCATGCCTGATAATTACGGTCACATGCCCCTTCAACGTTCAGTACGTTAACCAACGAGTCAATGAGTGCTGTTATTTGCCCATTGCTATAGTTGCTCAATCGATATTCGGTCCATCGCTCCTTCATGCTGTTCAGGTAGGCTTCGTCTTCAGTCAAACGATCCCACCAGAAAGGCACGGGCGCTTTGTTCATCTGGGCAGCCAAAACCTTACCCTTTTTATACATCCATTCATTGTGGAGAAGATCCTCGGCGATGTTATTACCAAAAGACATATTGAAGTCCCAGAGTGTCGTCTTAAAACGAGGATCTACAGAGTCACGCCGTTTATAGATATTGGTACTCAGACGATAGGCATCAGGATTTAAGGCGAACTCGGAAGAGAGTTGGTAATCGATGAAGGAACCTACATCGATATATTTCCTATAGCCGTCCGTACTGGCAAATTCGTCGCTGTTGAGCGCATCCTCCATGTCATCAAAGCGTTGTTTGATATATGCCACCTGCGCTGGATGGTCGGGCATCATATCATCATATTCAGGGAAACTATATTGCACGGCAATGTCCTTGTCGAACATCTGGTACTTCAAAAAGAAATGCGGCTCATCGTCACGATCCACTTCCACCAGATAATCGCCCGTCAACTCGTCACCGCTATCGCCTGGCTCGGTCAGGTTCAGACGGTTCTTGCCCTTGCCTGGCTTCTCACAGAGGATGTAGACACCATAATAAGTGCCATCGATAATCATCTCGCAGAACTTTGCCTTGGGGATATATTCGAAGTAAGGGCGCGCCAACTGGAACATCATTACGTCACGAATCATGCTACGGTCATGATAAGGTGCCAGCAACACCCAGGAGTTATCCTCGGGCATGCCGAGCAGTTTCACTTTTTCTTTTTTACCATCCACATCGGCTGTCTCCAAGGTATTGAAGCCGTAAGGCTTTTTATCGGAGTCGAAAAACGAACTGAAGCCCCTGTACTTGATGGCTACCCAGCCCTCATAGTCCACAGTCTGTCCCTTGTGCGTCACAGTGTCTGCATAGTTCAGCCCCTCGGCATTATTGATAATCTTCATGCGCACTGCCACTCTATAATCCTTATGGATGGCTGTCGTATTCTTCTCCTCGTCACGCGTGTCAATAAAAATAATGGGCAGATTGGTCTTTTCCAACACCACCTCAGTGTTGTATGGCTTATAGTTCTCTGCATCCCAACTATCTGCCTCTATCCCCTGCACGAACGCAAACATGAGGAAGATGATGATATATAGAATCTTCTGCATGATGATTTATTATATTATTCTTTCATCTTCTTCTCATACCAATTCCTTAGGACATAGAAGGCTTTCTTTTTCTCACCTTGATCGGAGAAAAGACCCTTGCGGTTGTAGTAGTCCTGAATGCCGTTGAGGACACGACGGGGCGAACGGAAGTCTTTCAGAATCCAGGGGGTAGTGCCAGCCAGTCCGTCAATCTTCTCCAGCATAGCGATATTCTCACGATAGAGGTTCTCCTGAAACTCCTCCGTCCACCGTTGGTTCTTGGCTCCATGCAGCCCATATTTCGCACCACCACCGAACTCACTGATGATGACAGGTTTGTCGTAAGGTATCTCCCACTCCATCTTCGATGCGTCGTTGACATCCCGATACCAGCCGATATACTCGTTGAAAGAGATGACATCGACATACTCGTTCATATTGTCCTGTAGGCGGTTCTTATAGTTGGAAGCTGAGGTGACCTCCATCGCCATCGATATCAGACGTGTATTGTCTAATGAGCGTGCCTTCGTGGCAAGCCGGCTGAGGAAAGTGTCACGCTCCGCACTGTGAGGTGTCTCATTGGCGATAGACCAGATGATGACATTGGCACGATTCTGATCACGACGGATCATATCCGTCAACTGCCGCTCCGCATTCTGATAGGTCTGCGGATTCGTCCATGCGATGGTCCAGTAGACAGGTATCTCCGACCACACCAACAGTCCCATACGCTCTGCCTCACGGACCGCATACTCATTATGTGGATAATGGGCAAGGCGCACGAAGTTACATCCTAACTCCTTCGCCCATGAGAGTAAGGTATGGGCATCGGCAGTGGAGTTGGCACGACCACCGCCATAGGCTTTCTCCTCATGGATACTGATACCACGCAGATAGACAGGTTTGCCGTTGAGTAGTATCTGCTTACCACGTGTCTCTATGGTACGAAAGCCTATCTCGTCACGGATGACCTCATCACCCATCTGGATCTCCACCTTATATAATATAGGGGACTCCGGAGACCACAGTTTGAGTTGGGGACTATGGACTGTGAATTGTGAGCTATGAACTATTCCTTCAGCATTCGTCTTGAAGGTTTTCTTGATTCTCAACTCTGGAATGGAGAGTGTTATTTCCTTGTCAGACTCCTTGTGATTCAGTTGAACAGAGAAAGACAACTCTTTGGTTTTCAGATTGGTAAGTTGCAAGCTATAGTTCTCAATATATACCGGGTTCACCTCCGCCAACAAGACATCACGGGTGATACCGCCATAGTTCCACCAGTCGAAAATCAAGGTCGGCACATGTGCTGCCCGGCGTTTATTATCCACCTTTACAATGACGACATTATCACCATCTTGCAACAGGTCTGTGACGTCGAAGTTGAAAGGAGTGAAACCACCCTCATGATGACCAGCTAACTGACCATTGACATAGACATACGCTTCGTAGTTGACGGCACCGAAGTAAAGAAGTGTTCTCTTCCCTCCTCTCTGTTCTTTCCTCTCTAACCTAAACTGTTTATAGAACCACACGGTGCCTTCATAGAAGAACAACTGAGAGTCCTGCGTGTTCCAGTCGCCAGGCACCTGCATCACAGGAGCCTTGTCGAAGTCATACTCTATCAGATCCTCTAGACGCTGTGGCTTGGCATTACGGAAGAATCCCCAAGGTGTAGGATTCATCCGATAGTCATAATAGCCTTCCTCCTGAACATCCACGATATAATGCCACGCTCCGTTCAGGGAAGTCACCTGACGAGAGAGGATATTAGCCACTTGAGGTACCTCCTCCGCAACAACCGTTCCACAGGCAAGCAGCCATAGGAAACAGAGGAAAAATCTTCTTCTCATACACGTATTCTTTGTTTATAGCGCATCAAAGGTACGAATAAGTGAGCAAAATACCAAATATATTTGAGGATTTTCGAACGTGGGGCACTTCGAGACGCAGTCATAAAGATACGAAAAATATTGGTAATTTTGCTAATTATTCCAAAGAAAAGATGAACCATTGGATAATTATGAGTATATTTGTCATTGCTTATTATATCCATCATCATGAAACTATACAGATTATTACTACTGATTGGTACATTAACCATGAGTGACTTCGCTTCTGCACAGACACTCAGACTGACAGAGGGCTGGCAAGTAGAGACCGTCAACGGATGGATACCGGCTCAGGTACCCTCTACCCTGATGGGGGTGCTGACGGCAAATGGTATGGAGCCTGAGGCGCTGACAGCTGCCGACTATGCCCGCATCGACAAGAAACAGTTTGAGAAGAGCTGGCGCTATCGTACCACCTTTCACATACCGTCACTGAAGAAAGACGAGCACGTATTACTGAGCTTTGACGGTATCTGCTATCGCGCCAATGTATGGCTCAACGGAAGACTGATTGCCGACAAACAGGAGATGGCAGGACCGTTTCGCCAGTTTGAGTTTGATATCACCAAGGAGACAGCCAAGGAGAACGAGCTTACTGTGGAGGTGTTCCGCGCCCAGCCTGGGGAGCTCAGTATTGGTTTTGCCGACTGGAACCCGCGTCCTGCCGATGAGAACATGGGCATCTTCCGTGAGGTGAGGGTGAAGGTCTGTGGTAACGTGGCGATATCACATTCCGCCGTCCGCTCAAGAGTAAATACCCAAACCCTTGATGAAGCGTGGCTCACCATTGCCACCGAACTGAGGAATCTCACTGACAAGGAAGTATCCGGCAGTATCCAAGGAACAGCCGACGGACAGCCGTTCAGCTATCCTGTCCGTCTCGCCGCTGGTGAGAAGTGTCGTCTCACCATCCCCACGGAGATCCATATAGAACACCCCCGTCTATGGTGGTGCCACCACATGGGAACACCTGAGCTCTGCGACCTGCATCTGGAGTTTGTGGAGAATGACAAGGTGTCTGATGCGGAGGATATCCGTTTCGGAATCCGTGAGATCCGCAGTTATCTGACGGACGAGGGCTATCGCGCCTTCCAGTTGAACGGTAAGGAGGTACTGCTCCGCGGAGCTGGTTGGACTGACGATATCTATCTACGCGACACCCCTTCCACCAACCGCCTGCAACTGGAGTATGTCCGCGACATGAATATGAATACCGTGCGGCTGGAAGGGTTCTGGGGTAACTCACAGAACCTCTATGACCTCTGTGATGAGTTAGGACTGATGATTCTCGTCGGCTGGAGCTGCCACTGGGAGTGGGAAGACTATCTCGGTTCTCCCACCGAAGAACCTTATGGCGGTATCATCAGCAAAGAGAATATCGCACTCGTCGCCCAGTCGTTTGAGGACCAGGTGATGTGGCTGCGCCGCCATCCCTCCATCATCGCTTGGTTTGTGGGCAGTGACAGGATACCCAAGCCAGAGCTGGAACAGTGTTACCGGCAGTTTCTTAGCAAGGAGGACGACCGTGACTACCTAATATCTGCCAAGGGACAGGTCAGTGAACTGTCTGGTCCGTCAGGCACTAAGATGGAAGGTCCCTATGAGTATGTCGGTCCGTCATACTGGTATCTGCCTGAGGCTCCCGGTGGTGCTTTCGGCTTTAACACAGAGACAGGTATCGGAGCACAGTTGCCTGTGAAGGAGTCCCTCCAGAAGATGCTGGGTGACCAGCTGTTTCCCGTAGACCGGCGTTGGGACATCCTATGCACTGCCTCCTCCTCGGAAATGAACTCCCTGAAGAAACTGAACGAGGTCATCCACTACCGCTTCGGAGATGCCAAAGACATCGACGAGTATCTGTACAGAGCCGACATGCTGAGTGCAGAGAGTACCAAGGCGATGTTCGAGTCCTTCCGTGTGCGCCGCTCCCATACCACTGGTATCATCCAATGGATGTTGAATGGAGCGCGACCAGGGATCTACTGGCAACTCTATGACTATTACAAGCAACCCAATGCCGCCTATTACGCCGTCAAGAGAGCCAATGCCCCGCTACAACTGATTTATGATTACCATAGCAAGGCGGTATATGCTGTCAATGAGACCTTATCTCCCGCCCGCCTCCAGGCTTCCATGAGATTATTGAAGGGGCAGCGGGCAATACAGGAGAGCCGACAGACAGAGGTTTCTCCTGCTATGGCTGTGAAGGTGTTCGACATCGACCTGACTGGTTCTCCCGCTGCCTTCCTGTTCCTCCAACTGACGGATGACAAAGGAACCGTCATTGCCACCAACGACTATTTCCTGCCAGTGGAGGATGACATTTACGACTGGGCTAAAACAAACTGGGTACATACGCCCATCACCCGATATGCCTCCTATGCCATGCTTGACAATATGTGCGACAAGTCTTGCCAGATGACCACCAAAAAAATTGCGGAAGGAGTCTATGAGGCAACCGTCATCAACCGTTCCGACAAAGTCGCCTTCATGACACGCCTGACAGCGAAGAACCCACAGGGAGAACTGCTCTGTCCTGCCTACTGGTCAGACAACTACCTGACACTGGCTCCTGGTGAGACACGCACGGTGACCTGTCGCATCCCTACTGCTCCCAAAGAGGTGCTTTTCTCCTGTTTTTGAGATAAATCTTTCGCTAATTTGCTAAATATTCCAAAGAAAAGGTGATTATATGAAAATAAATGAGTAAATTTGCGGCTACGTTACTCTCTAACGCAATACAATTATAACTATATTTATATTATGAACGACAACAAAGTTATGAACATGGCAGCGGACAATATCCGAATCCTGGCTGCCTCGATGGTTGAGAAAGCAAAGTCTGGTCACCCCGGTGGTGCTATGGGCGGCGCTGATTTTATCAACACCCTTTACAGTGAGTTTCTCGTTTATGACCCAGAGCATCCCGAGTGGGAAGGTCGTGACCGTTTCTTCCTTGATCCCGGCCACATGGCTCCTATGCTCTATAGTCAGCTTGCCCTCATCGGCAAGTTTACTTTAGAGGATCTGAAAAACCTGCGCCAGTGGGGCTCAGTGACTCCTGGTCACCCAGAGCGTGAGATTGCCCGTGGTATTGAGAATACCTCTGGTCCTCTCGGACAGGGACACTGCTTCGCTGTAGGTGCCGCTATCGCCGCTAAGTTCCTGAAGGCAAAGTTAGGTGACGTGATGGGACAGACCATCTATGCCTACATCTCTGACGGTGGTGTACAGGAGGAGATCTCACAGGGTGCCGGTCGTATCGCTGGTAACCTTGGACTCGACAACTTGATCATGTTCTATGACGCTAATGATATCCAGCTGTCTACCAAGACAGAGGTGGTAACCTGTGAGGATACCGCCAAGAAGTATGAGGCTTGGGGCTGGTATGTACAGAAGATCAATGGTAACGACGTGGACCAGATCCGTGAGGCTATCAAGAACGCACAGGCAGAGAAAGAACGTCCAAGTCTGATCATCGGTCACTGTGTTATGGGTAAGGGTGCCCGTAAGGCTGACGGCTCTTCTTACGAGAGCAACTGTGCTACCCACGGTGCTCCTCTCGGTGGCGATGCTTATATCAACACCATGAAGAACCTCGGTGCTGATCCTGAGAATCCTTTCCAGATCTTCCCCGAAGTAAAAGAGATGTATGCTAAGCGTGCTGAGGAATTGAAGAAGATTTGTGCTGAGCGTTACGCTAAGAAAGAGGCATGGGCAAAGGCTAATCCTGAGAAGGCACAGCAGTTGAAAGACTGGTTCAGCGGCAAGGCTCCAAAGATTGACTGGAGCAAGGTTGAGCAGAAGGCAGGTGCCGCTACCCGTGGTGCCAGTGCTACTGTCTTGAGTGTATTGGCTGAGCAGGTTCCTAATATGATCTGTGCATCCGCAGACCTCTCTAACTCTGATAAGACTGATGGCTTCCTGAAGAAGACTCACGACATCGTTCGCGGTGATTTCAGCGGTGCTTTCTTCGAGGCAGGTGTGGCTGAGTTGACAATGGCATGCTGCTGTATCGGTATGGCACTGCATGGTGGTGTCATCCCTGCATGTGGTACCTTCTTCGTATTCTCCGACTATATGAAGCCTGCCGTACGTATGGCAGCCCTGATGGAGCTTCCCGTGAAGTTCATCTGGACTCACGACGCATTCCGTGTCGGCGAGGATGGTCCTACCCATGAGCCTGTTGAGCAGGAGGCACAGATCCGCCTGATGGAGAAGCTGAAGAACCACCACGGTAAGAACTCCGTCCTCGTTGTACGTCCTGCCGATGCTGAGGAGACCACCGTATGCTGGCGTATGGCAATGGAGAACACCGAGACTCCTACCGCACTTATCTTCTCTCGTCAGAACATCGACATGCTTCCTGCCGGCAATGACTACAGCCAGGCAACAAAGGGTGCTTACGTGGTAGCTGGCTCTGATGCCGACTATGATGTTATCCTGCTTGCTTCTGGTTCTGAGGTATCTACCTTGGAGGCTGGTGCTGACCTGCTCCGCAAGGATGGTATCAAGGTTCGTGTTGTCAGCGTTCCTTCTGAGGGACTGTTCCGCAGTCAGTCAAAGGAGTATCAGGAGAGCGTATTGCCCGCTGGTAAGAAGAAGTTCGGTATGACAGCTGGTCTGCCCGTGACCTTGGAAGGTCTTGTTGGTGCTGACGGCTGTGTATGGGGTCTGAACAGTTTCGGTTTCTCTGCTCCTTACAAGGTTCTTGACGAGAAACTCGGTTACACTGGACAGAATGTTTATGAACAAGTTAAAAAGTTGCTTGCCTAATGGAGATTAAGACTGTTGGAGTAGCCTGCGACCACGCAGGTTACCCCCTTAAAAAATATGTGCTCCAGTATCTGGAGGAGCATGGTTATCCTTACAAGGATTATGGAACATGGAGTGATGCCTCCGTCGACTATCCCGACTTTGGTCATGCCTTGGCTGAAGGTGTGGAGAGCGGTGAGGTATATCCCGGCATTGGTATCTGCGGCTCTGGCGAGGGTATCGCTATGACGCTGAACAAGCACCAGGGCATCCGTGCCGGATTGGCATGGATTCCTGAGATTGCCCACATGATTCGTCAGCATAACGATGCTAACGTACTGGTGATGCCAGGACGTTTCATTGATAATAAGATGGCGGAGAAAATCATGGATGAGTTCTTCAAGACGACTTTCGAAGGAGGTCGTCATCAGAAGCGTATCGACAAGATGCCGGTTCAACCAAAGTAATAACAAACAAAAAGGAGCGTTAGTCACGCTCCTTTTTTCATATATTCCGCACACATCTCCGCACACCGTTCCCCGTCGACACCTGCCGAGACGATACCACCGGCATAACCGGCGCCCTCGCCACAGGGGAACAGACCCTGAACACGGACATGCATCAAAGTATCTGAATCTCTGATGATGCGCACTGGTGAGGAGGTACGTGTCTCCACCCCGATCATCACTGCCTCATTGGTCAGAAAACCATGTGCGTGTTTCCCGAAGAACTTAAAACCCTCCTGTAAACGTTTGGTAATGATCTCCGGCATCCAGAAATGCAAAGGTGACGAGATGAGTCCCGGAGCATACGAGCTTTTAGGCAGGTCATAGCTTAATCGATTATTGACGAAGTCTGCCATCCGCTGGGCAGGAGCTGTCTGTTTTCTATTACCCTGTTGCCAACAGTCCTGTTCCAGCTGTTCCTGAAAAGCCATCACTTTTAGAGGAGAGGAGAGAGGAGGAAGATCCTCGGGACGAATTTCCACCACCATTCCGCTATTGCTCCACTGTCCACCACGATTCGAAGGCGACATGCCGTTGACCACAATCTGTTGCTTGTCCGTAGCAGCAGGTATCACAAAACCACCTGGACACATACAGAATGAGTAAACACCACGACCATTCACCTGGGTGACAAACGAATATTCGGCAGCTGGCAGGTACTTGCCCCTACCCTGTTTGTTGTGATATTGTATCTGATCAATAAGCAGGGAAGGATGCTCCAGTCGGACACCTACGGCAATACCCTTCGCCTCTATCTCTATCTTCGCATCGGCAAGATAGCGATAGACGTCACGGGCTGAATGACCTGTGGCAAGGATGACGGGACCACGGAAGGTGAGTTGAGAATTAAGAGTTGAGAGTTGAGAGTTAGTAACTGCCTCCACACCAACAACGGTATCATCCTCCAATATCAGGCGTGTCATCTTCGTCTGGAAATGAACCTCTCCACCACAACGAAGGATGGTGTTACGCATATTCTCTATAACCCTCGGCAACTTGTCCGTACCAATATGCGGATGGGCATCGGAAAGAATACTCGTGGATGCACCATGCTGACAGAACACATGCAGGATCTTCTCGCTATTACCACGTTTCTTACTGCGGGTATAAAGCTTGCCGTCAGAATAAGCACCAGCACCTCCTTCTCCGAAACAGTAATTGCTTTCAGGGTCTACCTGTTGCGTCTTGGTAATCATGGAGAGGTCCTTCTTGCGCTCATGCACATTCTTGCCACGCTCCAAGACAATGGGACGGAAGCCCAACTCTATCAGTCGCAGGGAAGCGAAGAGACCACCAGGTCCCTCACCAACCACGATAACCTGAGGACAGTCAGAGACATCGGGATAGTCCGTATGCTGGTAGGCGTCATCCTCTGGCATCTCGTTGACATACACCCGTACCTTCAGATTGACGTAGATGGTACGCTGACGGGCATCGATACTCTTCCGAAGGACACGGAGGTGTGTGATAGTACGGACATCAAAACCTTTCTCCTCGGCAAAATAATCCTTCAGCGACTGTTCGTTGGCAGCCACTTGCGGAAGAACCCTAATGTCGTATTCCTGCGTCATTCGCCTTCCTTAAAGAGATCATTGATCTCCTCTATCTCATCCTCGTCGAACCACTTGGAGAGTTTGCCTTTTGCTTTCTCCTGAATCTCAGGATCCACCTCCGTCCATACCTTTTTCAATACATAAAGCAATACGGCGAGGTCGTCTGTCAGTCCTACAATGGGAATGGCATCGGGAAGCACATCCAGTGGACTAATCATATAACCCAGTGCACCGATAATCATCGCCTTGTCCTTCTTGCTGATCTTATCACTCTGCAGCGTATAGTACAGGATCAATGCCGCATACACCAGTTTTGAGCCTGCCCGCCTGGCAATGCGGGAAATCTTCTCAACGAAATCCGACTGAGAAAACTTATTGGCATAACTCATAAAATCAGGTAATTCCATGTCTGTTCTTGATTTTTATTGATTATTCTTTATTTTTCTTCTTTTTATAGGGTCCGCGAGGACCGAAGTTCAAACCCACATAGATACTCAGGTCGCCAAAGATATTATTGGCGGCGAAACGTGACTTACGATAATTGTAGGCACGAACAATGGCACTAGCACCTGCATACCATTTTGTATTGTTCCATACGACACCAAAGCGACCAATACCATCTATATTGAAGTTGCCGAAATCGAATCCCTCGTCTTTCTGAGTGTCGTAATTTCTCTCCGTCTCACCCATTGATGTCTTATAGGCAAGTGCCATCGACAGACTGGCACATAACAGCCAGTTACGGGCAAAGACCCAGTTATAGGCATATCCAACAGAGGCATTGATGTCAGTATACTTGATTCTGTTGAACATCAGACTGCTATCCAGTTTCACATCCTGTCCTAACCGTTCCTTGGCGATGGTCTCCAATCGCTTATAGTCGAACTCGATGTCGTTCTTCAGATATCCGACACCCACCATCCAGGAGCCGCAACTGATTTTCTGACAGGTGCTCTGTGCAAAGGCTGCCGGGTAAGAGAACCGCTTGTGATTGAAGATGTAATAGAAGTTGACTCCTGTGATACTCACGTTCAATCCATCAAAGTCAAGACCCTCCAATGGTTCGGTATTAATACCCTGCCCTAAATTCACACTCCTGATCTTATAGTCGTCCACAGAACGTCGATAGAACACATCGGCACAGAAACGTGAGCTATAGATACTACCATCTATCTCCAATTTACGGGCTCCACTGAAGAAGTGTATGTTACGGAGGTCAACGGTATATCCTAAGAAAATCCAGCGCCATCCGAAATACGGTCCCATACGGATACCTATCGTCGGAGCGAAGGAGATAGACTGGCTGGCACTCCCGGAAGTACTCAGCCGATAATAGTCGTAGGTGTTGATAGACTGGAGCATCAATGCCCAGTTGTAATGCTGCGGCTCCACATAATTGGTGTCCACCTCACTGAAACTGTCGATCAGTCGTGAGAACCACCCCTGACGGGGTTTCTCCACACTCAATGAGTCTGTGGCACTCACCCCCAGACATATAAACAGTAATAACAGCAATATGGTTACCGCTCTTCGCATCACTCAGAATTTTCCTAATATACGGTCTAACGCCCAATTGACTGGTGTAGCAGAAACACTCGTACACTCACAAATGCCAAGTCCCTGCAAATGCTCTATCACCTTCTTGATCAGAGGATATTGCACGTATGGAGGATTCGGTACAGAGATACTCTCCATACCGTCACTGGTATGCAACCTGATAGGCTTGTAATCAAATACCGAGAAGCTCACAGATCCTTTCTCACCAATGAGTTCAATATGGTCCTCACGTGCCGACTCATGAGCGACGAAACACCAGGATCCACTACCTGGGAGCCCGTTCTCAAACTGAAAGCAGGCACTCACGCTATCCTCTGCCTGATAGAGTCCTCCACGGTTGGCACAGATACCACGTGCCTCAATAATCACCCCGAAGATATCCTGCAGGATATCCAGCTGATGAGGTGCCAGGTCATAGAAATAGCCACCACCCGCAATATCAGGTTGTAAGCGCCAGGGCAGTTTCCCGGTCTGGTCCTCTTCACGGGGAGGAACGGCAAAGCGGACATGTACATTGACAACCTTACCTATCTGTCCGCTATTCACGATATCCTTTACTTTCTGAAAATAAGGTAAGTAACGTCGGTAATACGCCACGAAACAAGGAACCCCCGTTTCCTCACTGACCCGATTGACCCTCGCACAGTCCTCATAGGTTGATGCCAATGGCTTTTCCACATAGACAGGTTTCCCTGCCTTCATTGCCATAATGGCAAAGGTGGCGTGACTAGAGGGAGGTGTTGCCACATAAACAGCATTCACATCGGGGTCGTCAATCAGTTCCTGTGCATCAGTATACCACTTAGGGACACCATGTTTGACAGCATAGGTGCGAGCACGCTCCTCCGTCCTGCTCATCACAGCAACGACACTGGAGCCGTCAACCTCCGAGAAGGCGGGTCCGCTTTTAATTTCCGTTACCTCGCCACATCCGATAAATCCCCACTTGATATAGTTCATAGTTCAGTGTTCATAGTAAACCTTTAGTGCTGGGCAGTTCATAATGATAGATATCACGACGCACTGCCATCTTCAGGGAGCGTGCCAATGCCTTGAAGATACCCTCAATCTTATGGTGCTCGTTCTCTCCCTCCGCTTTGATATTCAAGTTCATCTTGGCAGCGTCACTCAGACTCTTAAAGAAATGCAGGAACATCTCCGTGGGCATCTCCCCAATCTTCTCACGATGGAACTCGGCATCCCATACCAGCCAGGGACGCCCCCCGAAATCGAGAGCGACACTACAGAGGCAGTCATCCATCGGCAGACAATAACCATAGCGCTCGATACCTCGTTTGTCACCTAATGCCTTCAAGATACACTCACCCAGTGCAATAGCGGTATCCTCAATGGTATGATGCTCATCGACCTCCAAATCTCCTTTGGTATGGATGGTAAGATCCATCATACCATGTTTTCCTATCTGCTCCAACATATGGTCGAAGAAGCCCAATCCCGTGGAGATATCACACTTCCCGGTGCCGTCAAGACATACCTTGATATCGATATCCGTCTCTTTGGTGGTACGTCTCACCTCCGCATAACGCTCTCCGGCAAAAAGGGTCTCTGCAACCTTGTCCCAGCTACCTATCTGCAAAAACTTACATCCAATGTTCTCCGCAAACTGACGGTCGGTATCCCGGTCACCAATCACATAACTATTGGCGATATCGTATTCTGAGTCATTCATGTATTTCTCCACCAGTCCCGTGTTAGGTTTGCGGGTCGGTGCGTTGTCTTCTGGGAAATGCGGGTCTATGAGGATGTCGTCAAACTCCACCCCCTCACCTTTCAATGTCTGAAGGATAAAGTGATGTACGGGCCAGAAGGTTTCTTCCGGAAAGGAGTCCGTACCCAGTCCGTCCTGGTTGCTGACCATCACCAACTCAAAGTCGAGTCGCTGACGGATGAACACGAGATTGCGGATGACACCCTCTACGAATTTCAGTTTCTCAAAAGAGTCTATCTGCTCGTCTGCTGGTTCCTCAATGATGGTACCGTCGCGGTCGATGAATAACAGTCTTTTCATATATCTAACTTATTTTTCTCTTGTTCATAGGTCTCTATCGAACCATACATATAATAGATCATCAGCAGTATCGGCATGCAGAGATAGACCAATACGAAACCTGTCAGTAAATAGGTAATGAACGACAGGCTGTTGATATAGTCGGGCATTCCCTGCGGGTCACCATTCAGGACACCTTCCTGAGAGATCCAGTGTGCTTGTGCCAAGATGATGGCAGGCATACAACAAATACCCGCTAAGACACAGACAATCAGTCCGCCTATCAGACAGGTGGTGAAGATATGTCCCCAATGGCGCAGTCCCGTCGCATAGGAGGAACGAAGCAGGGAGAAATACGACTTTCCCTTGTTCATCATGTATTTCATAAACACATACAGCATCGGGAAATACAATAGTCCCAACAATATGCAAAGCACACCTGCTACCACCATCATCGTCATTGAGGCAGCAGGCATCAATTGATGCAACACAAATACCACGACCATTATCAACAGTACTGGCACCATCACAGTCAGAAACGTGAAGAAATACCCTTTCAGCGTACGTCCCATCATACGACGGGAGATGGCGAACCAACGTTTGGGAACAATCATTGTATTCGTGTCGTGATGCTCCTTTAACTTATTCAGTACCGTCGCTGCCGTCAGAGCTTCCACTACAGCATACAACAATATCAGGAAGAAGGTAATACCTAACGTTGCCAAATACTGCTGGGCGACCTCTGGTGATAACGCGGTCTTCAACACCAGCTCCTGTCGCATAATCGTCGCCGACAGTGCCGGCAACTGGATGGACAACAACGTCTCCATAGCAGCAAAGACAATCGCAAAGACTATCGCCATCAACCATGACGCCTTGAAAAACAGGCGGAAATGAGTAAAATATAAACCGAGTCCCTTGGAGATTACGCCACGATAACTACGATTTTTAAATAATATATAATCCATTCTTCTTTCTAATTTGGCTACAAAAATACACAAAAAAGACGAAACAGACAAAACCCTTGACAATATTTTGCGTGCCGTTTGGCTATTTAAAAGGTTTTTACTATTTTTGCAGAATCACAGGAAGAATTTAACTGCGAGAAGATGGAGAAAAAGATGAGATTCGTGACAATGGGTGAGATCATGCTACGCATGACACGACCCGACTACCAACGCATCATACAAGGTAATAAGATAGACGGCTTCTATGGAGGCAGTGAGGCGAATGTTGCCGTTTCACTCGCAATGATGGGTAATGACGTCCAGTATGTGACACGCCTGCCTGACAATATGCTAGGTGTTGCCTGCAGGAATGAGTTACGCCGCTATCAGGTGGGCACAAGTCATATCCTCTGGGGCGGTTCTCGAGTAGGCAAGTATTTCTACGAGCAGGCAGCATCACTCCGTGGCTCCAGCATCGCCTACGACCGTGACCAATCATCTATGATGACACTGCAACCCGACATGATTGACTGGAAGGATATTCTGAAAGATGTGGACGTGTTCCATTGGACGGGTATCACCTGTGGACTCTCTGAGGGTGCCAGTGACACGACACTCAACGGACTCAAAGAAGCTCAGCAAAGGGGTATCTGCATCTCCTGCGACATCAACTATCGCAAGAACCTTTGGAAATACGGGAAAGAGGCGCATGACGTGATGCTTCCCGCCCTCAAGGCCAGTCATATCATTTTCGGGGATACGGGGGAATGGAAACTTATTACAGGGATGACACCCCCACCCTTTGATGCCAAAGACACTTCCTATGAGTTAGACATCGACGCTTACAGGAAGTATTTCGAAAAAACACAAGAGCTATTACCCCAAGGCAGGTCTTTTATCATGGGAATCCGTAACGTCCTGTCGGCAAGTCATCACTTGTTGACTGGTGTGCTCTATGCGGATGGCAAGCTCTACCATACCGGTATTGTGGACATCAACCCCGTACTCGACCCGATAGGAGTCGGTGATGCGTATATCGCCGCTTACCTGCACGCCCACTTCCGTTGGCATGGTGAGCATCAGAAACATTTGAACTACGCATTGACTGCCGCAGCGATGAAGAATACTGTATTAGGCGACTTCAACCTGCTGACGGAACAGGAGGTCTTGGACACCATGAAGGAAGTGCTGTAAACATTAAATAATAAAAATGCCGCCTTTATGGGAGGCGGCAAAAGACCTATTTGACAATAACGTCCTCTTTCTTGACGAAGAGATAGTCATGTCCTGTCTTCAGGACATAATAGCCTTCCACCTCATCGGCGTCATACTCATCGGCAATGATTGTTCCCTTCCTCACCGTACCAAAGGGGATGAACTGAGGACCCTCGTCCGCATAATTATCTGTATAAAGAGGTGTATAGGCCCATTTGGCGATGAGCGTGGGTTTCCCATCTCCAGAATACCATGTCTGATAACCCAGATATTTATTATATACCCAGCCATCAACATTATTGTTACTCCTGACCTTGCTCCATCGCTCTCCGCTTTCCAGCAGTATACCCCGACCAAGACCATGGAACTGCAGGGGCAGTCGATCCAATATCTTTGCTTTACTGGATGGACGCTCACGAACATTGAGGAATCCGTCATCAGAAGTAGCATAGACTACTGTTAACACATCGGGTGTGATGGTCTTCTGTGACCATAAGGCACTACACATCAGCAACAAGCCAAAAGAAAGGAGTATTCGTTTCATCATTGTTTAAGATTTATATTTGACGATGCAAATATAGGAATTTATGATGAATTTTCCAAATAAATTTGGTGTTTATCATGAAACTTTGTAACTTTACACCCCATGAGGGAATTGAAAGTCACCATATACGAGCACGCCAAGGAGTTGCCGACCATCCTTGAGGGCAACTATTTCCACAGTCCGGAACTGATGGAACTCTGCGAGCATACGCCTCGCCAAAAGCCTTTGATGGCTGTGGTGACAGAGAGTGACGGAACCGTGGTAGCTCACCTGCTTGCCGTCGTCTACCACAGGAGGTCATGGCTTCCACCTTATATATATATGAATGTCAGGGTGATGGGCGAAGGTGTCTATCATGTCAAAGACGAGGAGCATCACGAGCAACAACTCTTTGGACTGATGGCGGAAGCGATTACCGAACGGATGCAGAACAGGGCGTTGTATATCGAGTTCAGTCATTTCTCCCAGAAGATGTTTGGCTATAAGGAGCTAAAACGTATGGGATTCTTCCATGTGAAATGGATGAATATCCACAACTCGCTGCACTCCCGTACACCAGAGGAACGTATCACAGAACGCCAGATGAAACGTATCGAGGCTGCCCAGGAGCGTGGTGCCGTCACCAAACTGGTGGAGACCAATGAGGAGTTCCGGGAATTCTCCAAGCTGTTACGCCACCACAATTGGTTGAAACCACGACGTTACCTGCCTGCTGATGATTTCTTCCGAGGAATGATGGAAAGTAAACGATGCCGGTTGTTTATCACGAAATACCGCGAGAAGGTGATTGGTTGTTGCGCCTGTGTTCATTCCGATGGGGATCTCTATTTATGGTATTCCGCTTCAAGAAGAAAGAGTTACGCTATGTTGCACCCTAATGCCATCACGATATGGAATGCCATGAAACATGCCCATGCGGAAGGGATGCAGCATTTCCGTTTCATCGATGTCGGTCTACCCTTCCGACGTAACATCTACCGTGACTTCATCCTCAGTTTCGGCGGCAAGGAAGTAACAGCCTTCCGTTGGTTCCGTATCAGTATCCGCTGGGTGAACACCCTTGCTTCCTGGTGGTGGAGAGAGTAAGAAACGGTTAATGGTTAAAGGTTAAGGGTTAAGGGTAAGACAAAGTAATAAATCTGGATTTTATGCGTTATATAGGAGTATGAGTCGACAATTTCATATTCTGACACTATGTATGCTGCTCTTCGGCAGTATCATGTTGCATGCGCAGTCGTTTACCCTCTCAGGTGTGGTGAGCGATGAAGAAGGTAATGCCATTGAGCTTGCCACGGTAAGTTGTCTGGAACAAGGTGCTGTGACAGTAGCAAACCTTAAAGGCGAATACTCGCTGAATCTGAAATCAGCCGACTCGGTCGTCGTGAAATTCTCGATGATTGGTTTTCAGACCCGCACCCGTGTGCTTCGTAACCCCAAAGGTAAACAACGCCTGCTCGTCACCTTGTATCCGATGAAAGAACTCGATGAGGTTGTCGTAACTGAGAAACGCAGACAGACAACAGGTACGGACCAATTAGACACGAAGAACCTCAGGAACACCCCCTCGACGACAGGTAATGCCGTGGAGGAGCTGGTACAGCAACAGGCTGGTGTGTCAACCCATAACGAACTGTCCAGCCAGTATAACGTAAGAGGTGGTTCCTTCGATGAGAACTCTGTGTATATCAATGGCACAGAGGTATACCGTCCCCTACTCATCCGCAGTGGACAGCAAGAAGGTCTCTCCGTCATCAATAGTGACATGGTAGAGAAAATCGGTTTCTCGTCAGGTGGCTTTGAGGCAAAATACGGTGATAAGATGTCAAGTGCCCTGGATATCCAGTACCGTAAGCCCACACGTCTGGAAGGCAACATCCAGGCATCCCTCTTAGGAGGCAGCATCTTTGTGGGTTATGGTAATAAGAAGTTCTCGATGAGTCATGGGGTGCGTTACAAGACCAACCGCTACCTGCTTGGTTCCCTGGAGACGAAGGGTGAGTACAAGCCAAACTTCCTTGACTACCAGACCTACATCACCTGGAGTCCCAACAAGCGATGGGACTTGGAGGTAATTGGAAATATTTCGGAGAACCATTATAATTTCTCGCCCAGCGACAGAGAGACCTCCTTCGGTACCATGCAGGACGTGAAATCATTCAAGGTATATTTCGACGGACAGGAAAAGGATATTTTCCGCACCTTGTTCGGGACGGCGGCTATCACCTACCATCCCACGGAGAAGACACACATCAAACTGCAGGCTGCCGCTTTCCATACCAAGGAGCAGGAGACCTACGACATCCAGGGACAGTATTGGTTGGACGACACACAGACCTCGGAGAACCTGGGTGTAGGAACCTATATGGAGCATGCCCGTAACTACCTGACCGCTAATGTGGCAAGTGCCAAACTGACTGTCAACCACAAGATGAGACATCATGACATTGAGGGTGGACTGACCATGAAATGGGAGGAGATAGAGGAGAACGCCAGAGAATACGAGATGCGTGACTCCAGCGGCTATAGTATCCCTCATACGGGCAAGCGACTGGATATGATCTATTCCCTTGTCTCCAACCACAAGATATCATCGACAAGACTGGAGGCTTTCCTGCAAGACACCTACCGTTTCCAGACGGGTAATGCTGAGAAGCCTAACCTGTGGACGCTGAACATGGGTGTCAGACTCGCCAACTGGAGCTACAATAAGGAGACCATTATCTCACCACGTGTATCACTGGCGATGATTCCTGGTTTCAACGAGAACATGACGTTCCGTCTGTCTACGGGACTCTACTATCAGGCACCATTCTATAAGGAGTTGCGTGACACCACTACTATTAACGGAAGAACCATCGTGACCCTGAACAACGACATCAAGAGTCAGCGTTCCATCCATATCGTCGGTGCTTTTGACTACCGTTTCCGTATGGCAAACCGTCCTTTCCGTTTCACTGCCGAGGCTTACTATAAGATCATGAACAACCTCGTGCCGTATAATGTCCAGAACATGAAGGTCGTTTACTATGGCGAGAACCTTGCAAAAGGCTATGCGGCAGGACTGGACCTGAAGTTGTTTGGAGAGTTTGTACCAGGCACTGACTCTTGGCTGACATTCTCTATCATGAGCACTCGTCAGAAGATAAACGGGGTCAGCATACCGATGCCTACAGACCAGCGATGGGGTGTCAACCTGCACTTCACCGACTATTTCCCTGGCACAGAGCGATGGAAGATGACCCTGCGACTTGCCATTGCCGACGGACTGCCCTTCGGTGCTCCACACCGGGGACTGGAATACCAGCAGTTCCGTGCTCCTGCCTATAAGCGCGCTGATATCGGTATGAGTTTCCTCGCCTACCACAACGAGAATCGCAGCAACTTTGGACTGCGTCGGGTATGGGTGAGTCTGGAAGGACTCAATATCCTCGGTATCTCCAATGTCAACAGCTATTACTGGGTAACCGACGTGACCAACCAACAATATGCCGTTCCGAACTACCTTACCGGCAGACAAATCAACGGAAAAGTCATTGTCGAGTTTTAATAATGCTTAATTCTTAATTATCAATTATCAATTGTCAATTAAATTGTGTACCTTTGCACCTTAGTAATTTAAAACTCAATTTATTGACATATGAAGATTTCACACATTGAGCATCTGGGCATCGCTGTCCAGAGCATTGAAGAGAGCCTTCCATTCTTTGAGAATGTACTGGGGCTGAAGTGTTATGCCGTTGAGACGGTAGAGGACCAGAAAGTAAAGACCGCCTTCCTGAAGTGCGGCGAGGTTAAACTTGAGCTGTTGGAGCCCACATCTCCAGAGAGCACCATCCAGAAATGGCTGGACAAAGGCAACAAGGGAGTACACCATGTTGCTTTCTGCGTAGAGGACGGTGTTGCCAACGCACTTGCTGAGGTCAGCGAGAAGGGTGTCCGTCTGATTGACGAGAAGCCACGTAAGGGTGCCGAGAACCTGAATATCGCTTTCCTGCATCCCAAATCAACAGCTGGTGTGCTGACAGAGCTCTGCGAGCATCCTGAGTAAATCATCATCTCGTAATATCGAAATAAATTAAAAAACAACAATGAGTAAGCAATTAGAGAAAATCAAGCAGCTTATTGAGAAGCGTGAACAAGCTCGTCTCGGCGGTGGTGAGAAAGCCATCCAGAAACAGCATGACAAAGGAAAATATACAGCACGTGAGCGCATTGAGATGTTGCTCGACAAGGGTTCTTTCGAGGAATACGACATGTTCAAGGAGCACCGTTGCCATAACTTCGGCATGGAGAAGAAACAGTTCCTTGGTGATGGTGTCGTAGCAGGTAGTGGTACGATTGACGGTCGTCTGGTATTCATCTTCGCACAAGACTTCACCGTACATGCCGGTTCTCTGTCAGAGACCATGAGCCAGAAAATCTGTAAGGTCATGGATATGGCTATGAAGATGGGAGCTCCCGTCATTGGTATCAACGACTCAGGTGGTGCCCGTATCCAGGAAGGTATCAACGCCCTCGCCGGCTATGCAGAGATTTTCGAGCGCAACATTCTTGCATCAGGTGTCATCCCACAGATCTCAGGTATCTTCGGTCCCTGCGCCGGTGGTGCCGTTTACTCCCCTGCCCTCACCGACTTCACCTTGATGATGGAAGGTACGTCATATATGTTCCTCACAGGTCCGAAAGTGGTGAAGACCGTTACGGGTGAGGATATTGACCAAGAGCATCTGGGTGGTGCCAGCGTTCACGCCTCCAAGTCTGGTGTGACACACTTCACCGCCAAGACGGAGGAAGAGGCTGTTGAGATGCTGAAGACCCTGTTGAGCTATATTCCCTCTAACAATATGGAACTGGCTCCCCGCAAGAAGTGTACAGACCCCATCGACCGCCTGGAGGACTCTCTGAACGAGATTATCCCAGAGAATCCCAATGAGGCATACGATATGTATAAGGTGATCAGTGCCATTGTCGACGACAACGAGTTCTTCGAGGTACAGCCTAAGTTCGCCAAGAACATCATCGTAGGTTTTGCCCGTTTCAACGGTCAGAGCGTAGGTATCGTTGCCAACCAGCCCTCCTGCTATGCAGGTGTGCTTGACGTGAACGCCAGCCGCAAGGGCGCCCGTTTTGTGCGTTTCTGCGACGCCTTCAACATTCCTATCGTCAGTCTGGTCGACGTACCCGGTTTCCTCCCCGGTACAGGTCAGGAGTACAACGCTGTGATCCTGCATGGTGCCCAGTTGCTCTACGCCTACGGTGAGGCTACCGTGCCCAAGGTGACCATCACCTTGCGCAAGAGTTATGGTGGCAGCCATATCGTGATGGGCTGTAAGCAGTTGCGTACAGACCTCAACTACGCTTGGCCGAATGCAGAGATCGCCGTGATGGGTGCCTCAGGTGCCGTGGCAGTGCTCTGTGCCAAGGAAGCCAAGGCCAAGAAAGACGCCGGTGAGGATGCGAAAGCCTTCTTGGCAGAGAAGGAGGAGGAGTACTCAGAGCTCTTCGCTAATCCCTACCAGGCAGCCAAGTATGGCTATATCGATGACGTGATTGAGCCTCGGAACACCCGTTTCCGCATCTGCCGCGCCCTCGCACAGTTGGCCACGAAGCGTGAGAATCTGCCTGCCAAGAAGCACGGCAATATTCCTATGTAATGATACGAGGCTGTCTGGCACGACAAGGCCAGACAGCCATTCTTTTTACATACCCAACCAATCAAGAAATGGCAACATCAAGCAACGAAGTGTATGCGGCCATTGCCATGGCCCTGCACGAATTCAAGGGCAACAATGTGCATGACAAAGAATCGGGTATCATCACGATCCGGAGCCACCACACCGAGTGGAACGCCCATCTCCCGATGACCACCATGCATCCATGACAAATCCCTCAAAAACAACCCAACAAGCATGAAGACATATAAGTATACAATCAACGGAACACAATACGAGGTAGGTATCGGCGACATCACCGACAACATCGCCCAGGTCACCGTCAACGGAGAGTCTTTCCAGGTAGAGATGGAACCAGAGGCAGAGCCAGAGAAGAAGAAGGTCGTGGTGAAGACCGGCGCAGCCAAAGAGTCTGCTCCCGCCGCCGAATCCAGTGCCCCATCAGGAGCCGTGAACACCGCCAACGCGCTGAAAGCTCCCCTTCCCGGTGTCATCACCGAGATCATGGTGGCTGTAGGTGACGAAGTGAAAGCAGGTGACGTGGTGCTGGTGCTCGAAGCCATGAAGATGGCCAACAACCTGGAAGCAGAAAAAGACGGTAAGGTAACCGCCATTC
>JAEEGJ010004878.1_pt1 | contig 43844 bp, 36 predicted proteins | sample 8958761 | NCBI WGS metagenome assembly JAEEGJ01 (sample SAMN16246546, study PRJNA631951) | gut metagenome | biome: gut microbiome; feature: rumen; material: RS-attached | host: Bos | place: Iran: Karaj | collected 2018-10
CAATGACACGTTAGCGATCCTTCTTCTCCACAAAATAGTTTTCTATCACCGTCGCGCCGAGTTCCATTTTCTGGCGCAAAATTTCAACACGTTCGTCCAGGCGCTGTTTCAAAAGGGTCAACGGGAAGGCCACCAAAAGCCCGCTCTGCGTCGAAATCAACGCTTCGGAGATGCCATCGGCCATAAGCACGGGATTCTGGTTGCCGTACAGCGTAATCACTTCGAAGGTCGACACCATGCCCGTCACCGTGCCGAGCAAGCCAAGCAGCGGAGCGGCAGACGCCATCACGGAGACAACGTGGTTCCCCTGCTCCATGTAGCGCACCGTCTTGGCGAGGCGCACCTGCATATAGTCACGGAAGCCTTCCGGATTGTCTTTCGCCACCTCGATCGCATAGCACAGTTCCCTACCGAGGAGCCCGCCACGTTTGCGGAGCCTGCGCAGGGCCTTCTCGACGCTCGGTGGTTCAGCGTTCTTCTCGTATTCCTCGATTCCACCATTCAGGTCAAGGCGCATACGCTTGATGACCTTGTGGATATCCTTGCGGAAGAAGTCGCTACCGATACGGAACCAGCTGGAGAACAAGAAGTAGAAGCCGATGACGCCCGCCAAGAGAATGGGGAGCATCACCACGCCGCCTGCTTCGTACGTGTTCTTCAACGATTCGATGAATATGTAGAAGGAGTTGTTCAATTTCTTTCTTCCACGACAGGGTGTTTAGAGGCGGTACTTTTGGAAAGGTCAGTGAGCTTGCCGAACTGACCCTGGATCAAAGCATCTTTCTTTAAATGAGACCAACCTTGAACCTGCTTTTCTCTTGCAAAGGCGTCATCTACTCTTTGGAATTCCTCAAAGTAAACTAATTCCACAGGAAGTTTCTTTCGAGTATAATTTGCTCCCATGCCCATGTTATGTTCCATAACACGCTTTTCCAAGTCTCTTGTACTACCTGTGTAGTAAGAGCCGTCAGAACACTTTAGTATGTACATGTAGCTACTCATTGTTTTTCCTTTCTGTCACTTCGGCCCTTCGGCAAGCTCAGGGGCCTTATCAGCGATCTTATAATTCTTTCCATTTCCACCGCTTCAGTTGATTCAGCAAGCCAAGGGAACTTAAACGGTCTCCTTCCCAAAGATCCTATTGAGTAATGCTGTGCTCTGGACGTACATTTCGCTGGTGACTTTTTCAATCTTTTCGCTGAGGAGGCCGTGCAGGATCATCACGGGGATGGCGATGACAAGGCCTGTTTCCGTAGTCACGAGGGCTTCGGAAATACCGCCAGCCAGCACGCGGGCGTCGTTCGTGCCCACTTCGGTAATCACGGTAAAGAGCGTGATAATACCCGTCACCGTACCCAAAAGGCCGAGCAGCGGAGCAATCGTCCCCATGGCAGCAAGCAGCCCCATACGGCGTTCAAGTTTCGGCTGTTCGCGAAGCAGGGCTTCCTGCAGGGAGCGTTCCGCATCCTCGCGGGTTTCGCGGGCGCGGTTGAGTACTGCAAACAGCACCATCGAAAGGCTCGTTTCCTTCTTGAGGCAAAGGTTTGCCGCATCCTCGTAACGGGAATCCTTCACCATGCCGTTCAGCTTCTTGATGAAGCGACGGCTCAAATGTCCGCGGTAAGAAAGCACGAGGAAGCGTTCCAAGCAGAGCAGCAAAGCAAAGATTGCGACAAGAGCGAGCGGGTACATCACGATGCCGCCCTTCTTGAAGAACGCGTAAAGTTCCTCGGTCCAGGTGAGTTCCTTCGTATCGGTAATCGCATTCTTGATGGCCTTGTTCTGCAAAACATCCAGCGGAATGTTCACAATGGTATGTTCCGGAGCAAGCGTCACGGCCTGCTTCACATTCGCGGCCATTTCGGGAGGAAGATTCGCATTCCATTCGAACACCTTGCCCTGCAAGGCACCCGAGCGGAGCAATGCCTGCACTTCGCCATTGTCCACGGCGACTTCGCCCAGGAACACCGTACCGAGACGCAAGCGATTCACGTTCACGTCGGGGCGGTTGCCCACCTGCGAAACCTCGCGGCCGTAAGACTGCGTGTAGGTCAGTTCCTGGCGCAAAAGCAAATCCGTCAAGTAACCGCGGGCAGCACCCAGCGTATTCGGGGTCTGCGCATCGGCCTCTGCGGCGGCCTGCTTCAAGCGCAGCAGACGCCCGTTCATACCCACGGGATAGTCGCCCGTCACCTCGCCGAGCGTCTTGTCGATAGAAAGCTTCACCTGCGTGTTCAGCGCATCGTAGGCGGACTCTTCGGCCTTCGCATTTTCTTCGGCTTCGCCCGTCACGTTCTTGCTCGCCATCACTTCTTCGTTGACGCGACCCAAGTCCGTCGAGAGCTTGGAATAGCGGCCATCGAGTTCGCGCGTTTCTGCCTGGTGTTCCTCGGTCAACTGCGATTCGGCGTAACGCTTTTTCCAGTGTTCCGCTTCCAGCTTTTCGAGCGAGTCGGCTTTCTGCAAACGGATGCGGGTCAGCGTCTCGACCTCGCGCTGCAACGAGCGGACTTCTTCGAGCTGTAGGGAATCCTTGATGCGTTCCTGATCTTCGGCAGTCGGCTTTTTCTCCTTCGACGACCACGGCCAAGCAAACGCCGACGAAGCAAGGAGAACCAAAACCAACGACATCTTCATAAAACCTTCGAGCAACTTGACGGACCCTTCGGCAAGCTCAGGGCCCTTATTAAGGTCGGTGAGCTTGTCGAACCGCTCGTCTCTCGTCTCTAATCTCTCGTCTAAAATCATTTCCCACCTCCCACAACGGAAAGGCTCACCGGCAGTTTCACGACCTGAGGCGGCTTTTTCGCCTGCTTCACATCAATCGCGAGCTTGACAGCGGCACGTTCTTCCAAGTTCAAATCTTCGTTCCATTCGTAAACGATATTGCCGTTCTCGATTTTGCGCACGAGGCTACCGAAAACAGTTCCATTGTCGTCACTGTAGACCATCCACTGGTTCCCGATGCGCAATATCGAGGCGTTGATGAGTTCGCCGTTCTTGCGCGTGAGCGGACTATTGATGATTGCCACCTCGTCACCGAACCGAGTCTCCTCGGCGATGAGCGACTTGAGGCGAGAAAACGCTTCTTCTTCGCTGGCGTTCCCGCCCTCGATATCGCGGGTCAGGGATTTTACGCGGTCGAGCCTCGTGTCGCGTTCCCAGGGGAGCGTCTGGGCCACCTGGGATTCCAACTGGCGGCAGACGGCGGAAAGCGCCGAGCGCAAGGCCTTGCGCTTTGCCGCGACGTTTTCGCTACGGTTCTTGGCGCGCGCCTGCTTGCCGCGTTCGTCTTGCAACTGTTCTGCGACATTGCGGATTTTCGCGTTCAAGCTGTCGATTTCGGCACGGCGGCGCTCCGTATCGGCCTTGTAACGCTGCTGCAGCGTCTTGTAATGGGAATCGTCTGCCTTGAGCATCGAATCCGTCGCGGCAATCTGCCGGTTCAGCTTCTGGATTTCGGAATTCAGCTTTTCTTTTTCGAGTTTGAGATCCTGAATTTCAGAGGCACGGTCGGCAAATGCCACCCCCGAAAGCATTAGGACCACAAACGCAAACAGCAATAATTTCAATCGTTTCATATTTTTCCACAATGGTTTAATTTCAAAATTACATTATTATAACACACGAACCCTAAAAAAGTGTCACCCAGCCAGTACAATAAACGAAAAGAAAAGTCATTTGCATTTCACATTACCATCCTTGTCCTTCTTACACCAGTTTTCACATGTCGGATACATAAACTTCTTTTCATCATTAAAATAATCCATACTGCTGCATATTGCTTCAACATTGCGCTTAATAATCGAAGACTTGATTTCTTCAAGATAGTAGCGGCTTACCAACGCATTTTTGCACTGGTCACTAGAAGGCCATCCACGATCGGCACACCATATCCACATATATTCCTTGCAGTTGTTCTTTTCGCGATCTTCAATGCACTGTTTTTCGAGTTCACTGCAATCTGCAATGTGGTTACTTTCGAAATTGGAAGCGACGCAGTAGCGCTTGAGCCCATCTCCATAAGCTTCCTCCTTGGCCTTCTCGTTTATCGTATCGGGCAAGAATAGCGACCATTTCGTGGTATCGAGCATCATCGCCGCCTTCACGTGGGAGGCATAACAGGTCTTTACACCTTTATTGTAATTATTTGTGGAGTCCCTATAATATTTATAAGCATTTTCATTCGCCTCATCCAGATAGTCTTCAGTGTAATAGTCTGTGTCAATGTTCGGGTTTCCGGCGCAAACGGCATCTTGATAAAGTCGGCACGCTCTGGAATCCCAACTACTCGAAAAGTCACCTTCCGTATCGTTACAATTTCTAGTCGCAATATGCTTCATCGGCACACCCGAGCCTTTTACATTCAAATAAACCGTTGTCTTAGACATCCCAGTGAAAACACCCATTCCATTCTCTATGTTAGATTCCGGGATAACTCTAGAATCATTTACCGATTCCTTCACTTTGTCAACATAGTCGATATAAGCTGCATCGGTTGAGTACAAGTCCACCGAGACACTGCCCAAAGGCAACATCATATTCATGAGATACGCCGTATCAAGAGCGTTGTAATTGGCAATTTTCTGATACGCCGTAAAGCCCAATGTCTGGCGCCTTTCCAGGGGGTCGTGCATGGCGATTCCCCGGTACCCTGTTGAATCCTCTTCCGTCAAGCCACTCAACATCGAATTAATCGTCGTATTTTGTGATTCCTCGTTGTTAATATCATAGTTCAACACAGCCAGCACCCCGCGCACCGTCTTGTCGTAGTCCAAGGCACATTTTACGAATTCCATGTCCATCGGGAATACCAAGAAATCAACATTGAAAGTGGTATGCGTCTCGTTGTACGCCATCCACTTGTAGCTGCCATCTTGCTGAGGCACGCTCAAACCCTTGACCTTTACTGGGTTTGGAACCGTCGCGACAGCCTTATACCTCGATTTTGCCTTGTGGCCCGAACTATCCCACTCAAAGTAGGCTTTCATAGTATAGGACTCACCCGCAACACCATCAAAATGCCCCTCGAAACAGTTGGGATTACGGGAGGAACGACTCAAGACAAAAGTCGAATCGGGATCAGGATCGTCTACATTGCTATAATGGCTAGTAAAACGCCCCTGCACCGTCACATAGGCACTATCGTAAAACGCGAAGTCCTCTGCAGACGATTCATCCAGTTCATACACTTTTGAAAAGCAGACATAAGGAGAGGATCCGTCCATGACATAGCCATAAGTGTATATGCCCGTATAGACCTCGCGCTCTTCGGGATAGTAGTCCCATGGTCCGTGAAAATCACTACAAGCCGCAAGCACGAGCGCAAACACAAGAAGCATTCTAGAAATAATATTCATAGCTAACCATTATCGGTAAAAAGGGGAACTGCGCAATAGAAGTCTTCTCGGGAGGGTTCTTGCTCGTGTCGTAGAATGTATAGAACATGTTCTCGTGGTCGGTCAAGTTGATGATGGTCCAGCTGAAATTCCACTTGTCTTCGCGACCAATATCAATGGGTTTCACGTCTATGCGGAAGTAGTCCGTCTGACGGCCCGCATTACGACTGCCGGGTAATACCGTAATATGGTCCGAATACTGTTGGTTTCCAATTTCTTCGGGATAGTAGTACCCTAGATATTCGCTGATGGGCATACCCGCGGAATACCTGAGAATGATGGACGAGCGGAAATAGCGCCCCTTCTTCCTATGCTTCCGGAGAGAGTTCTCGTCACCCTTCCAGTTGATACCTGCATCCATCTTGAGTGCATAAGGCTGATGCCAGCTGGGGTAATACGCCTTGGTGCCGTCGTTGGTGCGTGCCACGCTGATACTCTGGCTCCAGTTGATTCCACCAAACCACCAGCCCTTATCTTTGCGCAGGGAGAGTTCGTAACCAAAGGAATAGGCTTCTGCCGTGCCGAATCCGTCCGCCAGCACAAAATCATCCGAAGTCGTTTCTTCGTTACTGTCCAGTACCGCCTGGAACGTGTTCAGGTTATTCTGTGTCTTGTAATAGACACCCACCGTTGCATCATAATCCTCGAAGATGCCGCGCTGGCTATATTCTGCCGCAAACAGCCATGACGAAGCCGGATCGATATGCTTGCCCTTGGTCGTCGTTGTTGCCGGGTAATAGAATTCGTTCAACGTTTCCTGGTCGGTGTAGACAATGGAATTCAAATACTGCAGGTAGTAACCTCCATAGAATTCGAGCGTCTTGGAATCGTCCAGATTGATGGTAAGCGATGCGCGGGGTTCCACTCCAAAATGTTCAGCTGCCGTCTGGTAATTGAATCGCATACCGTATTGCAGCAAGTAATCGGGAGTAACTTTCCAAGCATCCTGCAAATAGGCCACATGGTGGAAAGGTTCCTGGATATCGGCAATCTTGATTGTAGACATCTGTTCCTGGTAACGTTCGTAATCGTATTCCAGTTCGTAACCCAAAGTAATCGTGTGGTTCGCGATGCCACGGTAATTCAACCACTGCTTGCCGGCAAAGGTGTAGAGATACATCTCGATAGACATGAGGTCGCTGATTTTCATGGTCTGGTAGAACTCGCTGAAAGCGAGAGTCATATTGTAATCCCAGTTCCCGTTAAAGCGATGGTAGAAATTCAAGGGGATAGCGATATTGCCCCAGTCCATGTAAAGCGGATCAAAACTCAAGCGGTCCTTGCCCGTGTAAAAGCTGAACTTTATGCGCGTATCGTTGGAAAGGTCGTACATGACCGTGCCTTGCAAGTCCGTAAATTCGTAATCCAGATCAAGGTCCAGAATACCAATGGCGTTGCAGAGGTCGAGCATGTAACCAATGTAGGTAGTACGCCCGGCGAACACCCAGCGGGCAGGACCTTGGTGGCCTTCGGTGTGGGCCTGGGCGGCGAACGTACTTATCTTGAGGCTCGACTTGCTGAACCACTCGTTGACCGTATCCTGGCCACCGGCGCGTCCGTCCATCTTGAGTACAGAACTTAAACGGTTGCCGTACTGCGCCGGGAAACCGCTCTTGTAGAACTGCACGTCGTCGATGCCTTCCACGAGGAAGGTGCTGAACAGCCCGAAGAAATGCACCGGGGAATACACCACCGCATTGTCGAACAAGAAAAGGTTCTGGTCGGCGGCACCGCCACGCACGTAAATCTTGGAACTAAAATCGGAACTTGCGACCACGCCCGGGAGCGCCTGCACGCTCTTGATGACGTCCGCTTCGGCAAGGCCCGGCATGCGCTTGATGGACTTCGCCGTAACAACAGATTCGCCAGGCTTGCGTTTGGGACGGCGACGCAGTTGCACCACGACTTTCTTGAGCTCAGTGACCTTCGTGTTGTCTCCCCCAGCAAGAAGCGCATCCACATCCACGTCTTTTTCGGGCGCCGCAGCCACGCTATCATTCGAGCCTCGAGCCACGGACCCCGAGCCCTCCGTCTTGGCAGTGGTCGGTTCAGCAGGCTCACCGACCTTGGCGGAATCAGGTCCCTGAGCCACGCTCTCGTCTTTCGTCTCTGCGCTCTCGTCTACAAATGCCTCCCCCAATGCCTGCGAAAAACTTCCTTCGTCCCCCGTGTACACGAGCTCGTAGCACTTTTCCTTCTCGGCACCCGCCGTATCGGAATTGGTAACGCAAATGTTCCAGAGAGTGTCTTCGGGGAGCACGACGCTGAAAGGCGTTCCGACTGTCGTCTGCAAAGCCTCGCCCGATTCCAGGATTTCCACGTTCAGCTTTTCGCCTGCGGCAAAAGAGGAATCCTGCACGATACCATTAAAGACGATTCCCGCCGTCTTTGCGGAATCTTGAACGCCGGCCTCCGAACCATCCGAAGGTTCCTGAGCCAGGGCGGCAACTGCCGCAAACAAAACGATAATGCCAGTATAGAACTTCAACAAACTTCTCGTATTTAAACAAAAAATAGCAAATAGGATTCCCTATTTGCCATTGTAACACCCAAAGGAGCAAGAAGTGTCACTTTTTATTTAGAATCTTCCCACTGTGATTCCGGCATAGAATCCCGGCCACCAACGAGTCTTTTGCCCACCGGTTTCATAATCGTCGTGGTATTCAGCCAGCGGTTTCAACATCAATTTGTCTCCATAACCGATGAAAGCCCAGTTAAGCGTTCCACCCACAGAAAGCCCGAGGAAGGAGAACAGCCGGCTCGTGTAGCCCAAGCGCAAACGATTGAGGAAATTAGTTCCGCCATAATCATCAAAAATAACATCCACGGATTCACCATATTCTCCATAAGTGACCTCAGGCCTTGAAGCCGTCAGGAACATATATTCCAGCTCGAAATGGCTTCCGTACTTGCCAAACTGTGTCCCCAAACCGGCACCCCATTCGTACACATCGTCAAATTCCTCAAACTGCGTTCCTTTTTTGATCAAGCGTGCAACTTCAAGTGCCGTGTACAAATTGGCGGTTCCCAAATGGAACGAAAATCCGAGTGCGCCCATCTCATTGATATAACTTGTCGCGTTCCACACGCCATTGCCGACAATGTTAAATAAACCGATTGGCGTCTTCTCACATGTCGCACAGATGTTCATAAAACCAATCTGGCGTCCCTTGGCGTGCGTCTCGTAGTTAAAGAAACCTATCTGCATCCCGCCAACACCACCATTCACATTCGCAAAACCGATTTGCATATTCGAGGAATCCCTAGTCACATTGGTGAAACCCACCTGCAACATCGACGAAGCCACTGCTACGTTGAGGAACCCAAAGCCGAAACGACCATACTTCATGTAGTTCACGAAGCCCGCCTGCATAACACTCACTGTGTCGGCACCAATGTTCACGTAACCCAGTTGCATACCGCGGGAAGCGTCACGAGTAAGGTTCACAAAACCCGCCTGCACACCTTCGAATTCGCCTGCAATATTGACAAGTGTAGATGCCTGCACACCTTCAATCCTGTCCCGTACATAGTTCACGCCAAAGGTCAACTGCATACCATGAATTTCTCTTTTAGCGCCATTCGCAAACAAGCTTACCTGCGAACCGAGCATGTAATCGTGCGCACTAGCTGCAAAGAGACCGAACTGCATACCCTTGCGGGGTTCCTTGTCGGTATCCACAAGATTGAACGTCACACGATATTTTCCGTTATGATCCAAGGAGTCCAGGGAATGTTGCACAGAATCGGTACGGTTCGCCTTCCCGATTTCGCCGCGGAGCGTCGTCTTTTCGGTAGAAACCTGTGCAAACTGCTTCTGCGAAAGACGGGCACGGTAGTTGTCCTGGAGAGTAACGCTCGCTTCCTTGTATTCGGCAGGGCGTTCCAGGCGAATGTTGTACTTACCGGCCGGGAAACCGAGGCTCATGGCGCGTCCGCCCTTCTTGTAAAGTTCGGCGACCAACTCGCCCTTCTCGTCACGGATAAACAGGCGGCCATCTACGTCTTCGTCCAGTTCCAGCCCAGCGCTTGTGCTGCGCAGATCCGTCATCACCACATCGCCCGTACCCGCGAGATTCATATCGCGGCTCGGATGCTGGGCACCGCCCAATGTCGTCTCGGTCTTTTGCAAAGTCTCGTTGAAAGCGAACTGGTAAGCCTCGGACAAAGTCACCTTGCCGTCACCACTCAAATCGCCAGCACCGCGCATACCGCTCACCAAGGAGTGCGTGAAGAAGGACCCCTTCAACTTGTCGCTTTCCTGGCTCGATTCGTCTTGCGTACTGCTCGTGATAAAGGCGTAGCCCTTCATGTCGCTGCTCTGGTCCACCATGAACGCAGGCACAGCCACACCGCCCTTGAGGCGGGTAATCGCACCGGAACCGCATGCATCGATAACGGCAATCTTCACGTCGGCATGCAAGGCATCAATGCGCTTGCGGAATTCCTGCCAACCGTACAGTTCGTTACCGAGGCGCAGGCCCTTCTCGTCGGCATGGCCACTGTAGTAAACCAACACCTCTTCGCGAGAACTACCGGCACCCGCCGTTTTCTTCTTGGCACGCGCAGCCTGAATTTTCTCATCCAAGGCATTGAGCTCGCGCTGCAAATCGGCGACTTTCGGTTCCTTGACCATCATGATGTTCTGCTTCGATACACCGCCCATCTGGGAAAGCACATTTGCAAAGGAACGCGCATCGGATTCAGCATAGCGCAGTTGCGGGCGGTCCTTGCCACCATTATTCGCACTCACCGCAAAAACGTAGCGGTCAATCGCAATCGGCCCCTGCCCTTCCGAGGCATTCGCCTTGCCAGCAAGGACGAGCAACGCCGCAAGGCACACAAAACAGATGACTATCGACTGCGTATAAAAATCACAACAAGCAATTTTCTTCAACAAATTCTTCATACATCCTCCTACTTCGCCACCTTGCGCAACGTGATAGACACGTTACTTATATCCTTATTCTTGAGCACCGCATCAATATTGTCGACATCGACAGCAAAATCAGCCTTCGACGTCAGCAAGAAGAACTTTTCGAATTTCGGAGCATTGTCCAGTTTGTATGCGAACGGGAGAGTCGTCATCTTGCCAGGTTCAAGTACGATGGCACGATTATTGTCGCCCATGTGCATCGTGATAGTGCCGTTGCCGTCCATGCTAAAGAGGAGCCCGTAGCATTTTTCGGGTACAGAATAGCGCAACTGGATTTCGTCGCCTTCGCTGGCAGCGTCCAGATTCTGCATCTGCACGGCACTGTCCCCCGTCTTTTTCCAAACTTCCATACGGGCGTCCATGCCCTTGATGCGCATACCGTTATCTTCATCGGCCATCGCGACTTCCATTGCAGATTCCGCAGAGCCATCGCTTGCGAGCTGCCCGCCAACACCTTGGCTGGCAATCTCACGCTGGCTGAACAACGCAACAGAAACCACCGCAAGCACAAAGGCCGCAGCGGCAGCGAACTTCACGAGCCTGAAATTCACATGCACCATATTGCTGGCGGAGTTAGAACGTTCCGGCATCGCATCCAGTTTTTCAGAAAGCCTTTCAAAAGGCATCTTGCGGAGAATCGCCGCATTATCTTCGCGCATGAGCTTTACGCGATTGGCGAAAACCTCGTCCTTTTGCTCGAGTTCGCGAATCTCGCGCATCTCGCTTTCGGGCAAATCGCCCGTCAAATATCGTTCCAGTTTCCAATCGGGGATCATCACTTTACCTCCAGATTTTTTACCTTGGCTTGCAAACCACGCAAGCGCTTGCGCACGCCACTCACCGAAAGTCCTACCTCACGGGCAGTTTCCTCGAGCGTCATGCCATCTACATAGTGTAACACCGCAATAGTCCTTGTCGATTCCTGTTCCCGCGAAAAAATTTTTGCGAGAAGGTTTTTCGCTTCGAAAGAGTCCTGTTCATCGTCGGCACAAGCAATCGAGAGAAGCAGTTCACTCGTATTGCAATCGAGCCCACGGCGTTTCTTGTCGCGGATACGGTTGAGGCAAAGCCTCGTCGCCGTATTCCACAAAAGACTCGACGGTTGCGATACATCCAGGCTGTCCCAGCGTTCGAACACACGCAAAAACACGTTCTGCACCATGTCCTCGGCTTCGGATTCGTCCTTCAAGAGCATCATGGAGCGGCGGAAAACCATCGGGGCGTAAGCCTCGTAGAGTTTCGATAATGCCATGCGGTCTGCGGGATTTGTCCTTTCCATGCCTGTGTAACACCAATGGAGGTCAAAAGTGTTACCTCAAATTTAGAAAATAGTGATTGGTGGTTAGTGGTTGGTGGTTAGGAGAATGGCGTCGGGTCTTAAACACAGCGCACACCCATATTATAGGCTTTCTTGCTTAACCGTTCGGGGAGTTCATGCAGCCTTCGCGTCCCGGAAATTGCAATTTTTCCGCAGATTTTGAAACCGGCCGTCCCCAAAATTTCCTTGAGGGCGCGAAAAACACCCGTTGTCTGCCCGCAAATCACGTCAAACGGGAACGGGGTCGTGCAGCTCGTGATGAAATAGGCCCGCTTGCCCTTGTGTTTAGGAATCGGGATCCCCACCTTGGTTTCGCCCATCAGCACATACACCAAACGGTCGAAAAGCGTCTTGAGCACGCCGGGGATGTTGCCCCAATAAACCGGAGCCGCCACCACGAGCACGTCGCAGGCGCGAATCAACTCTGCAACTTTGTGGGCATCGTCTACCGGTTGACAGCAGTTGCCATGCTTGCGGCAAAAGAGGCACGCCTTGCAAGGGGAAAAATTCAGGTCGTTCACGTTCAAAACATCCACATGGACCGATTCGCTAGAAAAATCATCGGCGCTTGCAGACCTGACGCCCTCAACAAAACACTCCGACGCCAGTGAAGTCATCCCATGCTTGCGCGGACTTGCATTCAATACTAAAATGTTCATTTTTGCAATCCTTTTTGGAGTTAAACACCGGAAGAGGGAGAAAGTGTCACTGTAGGAGGTCGGGGCTAAAGCCCCTTTGAGGAGTGAGGTCGCTCCCTTCGGTCGCTTTGAGGTGTGGGGTTGATAGTGGTTAGTAAACAGTGGTTGGTGGTTAGGCTCATTGCTCACTGCTCGAGCCTAAAAAAGTTGTCATTCGCAGGCGCATGACTCGCCGGCTCAGCCATGCCGAAACGCAAGCGTTTTGGCGTGGCATTCGCCTTGGTTGTCATTGCGAAGGGCGAAGCCCTGAAGCAATCTCTGTCAGAGAATATAGAGATTAGGATCTAGGATCTAGGATCTAGGGGCTAGGGGCTAGGGAGAAATATCACGGTTTCGCCGTCTGTTATTGACGCACGAAGTGCGTGATTCTTATTCACTAGTCTCTATTCTCTAGTCTCTATTCTCTAACCTCATCGCTCATAGCTCACTGCTCGAGCCTAAAAAAATCTCCCGCAGCATTTCTGCCACGGGATGATTTTAAAAGCTACGAAATAACTCGATTACACCTTGTCGAGGGCCTGCGTGAGGTCGGCGATGATGTCTTCGGCGTTTTCGATACCCACGCTGAAGCGGATCAGGTCAGGAGCGACACCGGCTTCGATGAGCTGTTCGTCGCTGAGCTGACGGTGCGTGTGGCTTGCCGGGTGCAGCACGCAGCTGCGGGCGTCGGCCACGTGGGTCACGATGCAGATCATCTTGAGGCTGTCCATGAACTGGATACTCTTTTCACGACCGCCCTTGATGCCGAACGTGAGTACGCCGCACGGGAGGCCGCCCTTGAACTGCTTCTGGGCAAGTTCATAGTACTTGTCGCCTTCGAGACCGGCATAGTTCACCCACGCCACCTTCGGGTGGTTCTTGAGGAACTTCGCGCAGGCGAGAGCGTTTTCGCAGTGGCGCGGCATGCGGAGGTGCAAGGTTTCAAGGCCGAGGTTCAAGAGGAATGCGTTCTGCGGAGACTGGATGCTGCCGAGGTCGCGCATCAGCTGGGCGGTAGCCTTCGTGATGAAGGCGCCCTTGCCGAAAGCCTTCGTGTAGGCAAGGCCGTGGTAGCTCGGGTCCGGTTCGGTTAAGCCCTTGAACTTGTCGTGCTGGGCTTCCCAGTCAAAGTTACCGCTATCGACGATGCAGCCACCGACTGCAGTAGCATGGCCGTCCATGTACTTGGTGGTGGAGTGCGTCACGATGTCTACGCCAAAATCAATCGGGCGGCAGAGAATCGGGGTCGGGAACGTGTTATCGACAATCATCGGAACGCCGTGCTTGTGGGCAAGGTCAGCGAAGCGCTTGAGGTCAAGCACCTTGCCTGCCGGGTTCGCGACAGTTTCGCCGAAGAAACACTTGGTGTTCGGGCGGAAGGCCTTCTCGATTTCTTCGTCGCTGGCGTCCTGGTCCACGAACGTGCATTCAATGCCGAGCTTCTTCATCGTCACGGAGAAGAGGTTGCTCGTACCGCCGTAAATGGCAGAAGTGCTGATGAAGTGGTCGCCCGCTTCGCAAATGTTGAACACGGCGTAGAAGTTCGCCGCCTGACCGGAACTCGTGAGCATCGCAGCCACACCGCCTTCGAGAGCCGCAATCTTCGATGCCACGGCGTCGTTGGTCGGGTTCTGCAGGCGCGTGTAGAAGTAGCCGCTGGCCTTCAAGTCGAACAAATCCGCCATGTCGTTGCTGGACTCGTACTTGAAAGTGGTGCTCTGGTAGATGGGGAGGACGCGCGGTTCGCCGTTTTTCGGCTGCCAGCCGCCCTGGACGCACAAAGTTTCGATCTTGGACATATATGCCTCTTGTTTGTTATAGCCTTAAAATATAGATAGGGGTTTGTTAGACGAGAGACGAAAGATGAGAGACGAGAGAATTTCCGGCCTATTCAGTCTTCCGAAACACGGCTTTAGCACACCTTTTCGATAGGTAAATATAGAAAAGCTCTATTACTTGTCAATGCGTTTATGCAGATACTTGCATAAACGCTGAGGTTTGCGCTAAAAAACTAGTCCCTGACGCAGCGGACGGGCAGGGTCTGGGTGCCGTCGGAACCTGCCTCCTCGCTGATGCTTGCGCTACGACCGTCATAACGCATGGGTTTCGAAGCATCGCAGCTGTCCGTTTCGCATTCGGGGCGCGAAATTGCCCAAAAGCCGAGCTCGTCGACTTCGTTCGTGACTTTCCACTCCCCTGATGCCTCAGTCAGCGAACGGAACTCCATATCGCTGGGCAGGTGCCAGCCCTGGGGGCACACCGTCTGGGCAGCATTCCAGGAATACATCCGGCCATATTCGGTGCAATACTCGTTCAAACCGTTATAGCAGCCACTCTCGCCTGTTTCAAACCGCAAGTTCTCTTCCATCCACATCCGATTTGCGATTTTGACCGTCTTGTACATCTGGCCGTCACGCGGGTCCTTCATGACATCGCCCTTGATACAGCGGACAAAGTGGTAACTGTCGGGACTCAGCATCGCCTCGCAGTAATCGCTACCGCCAAAACGGTAATGTTTCAGCGACTTCACCTCGACATTGCCTTCGTCATCCGGCCAAAGGGAAATTTTTTTGGAATCCAGCGTCCAGTAAGAAGAAAACGCCAGATATTCTCCGTGATCCTCGGAACATTCACCCTCGTAATAACGGCGGGTCAACGTGGAGAAATTCAGCCCATACGCATCGGTCGGATAAAAGAATATTTCACCATTTGGCGGAATGGGTTGACCACCGCTACGGCTGCCGAATATGGCATAAAAAGGTTTCAGCTTCGAAGTCGCAAAAAAGTCGTCGAAAGAGGCCGATTCAGGGAATTGTGCCCTGAGTCCCGCAAACTCCGCCGCTTTGGGCAGGCGCCAACCTTCGGGGCAAATTCCGCCGTCGATTTCCGATTCCGGGTATTCGTAGCCGGCATCTGCAGGCAGTTCCCTCATCTTCTTTTTATGGGGGTCCGTAAACGAGCGGCTTCCCGGAGTCCTGTACTGCAAATCCTGGGCCATCCAGACCTGGTCCCCGACCTTGACCGTATTGTAGCTTTTCCCGTCGCGAGCGTCCGTCATCTTGCCCAGTTTCACCTTACGCGGCATTTTGACAAAACCCCAGAACTTGACCATGGCGATACACACGTCGGTCCATTTCCTTCCCGGATAAATACTCTCTATTTCAATGATTATCTTGCGTACGTTTTCAATGGGCGGATCAAACACAATGACATCGGGATGAGTTTTCCCATGCCCAAGCCACTTTGGCTTTGCAAGCGTAACCGTTTTTACAAGGTTATTTTTCGAGTTCAGGTAAATCTTGATTGTTCTAGCAAGGCTGTTGTTCTCGTAAGCCGCCGAATCGCGCGTGTTCCCGTTAAACAACGTGATTACATTGACCTGTTGCGCTCCTACCGTGAATTCAAGAGCGACCGTATTGTCGTTAAACGGGGCTCCCCAAACCTGGTAAAACGGGGACACGTTCTTCTTCATGATCAGGTTTTCGGGCCTAAAACTCTCTTTGCCCTTATCCAGCAAGGTGGCCGAAGCCTTGACTCCGTCAATAGGGATAGACGTAATTGCATGGGAAAACGGGACGCACGCAATAAAAACACCAAACATCAATAAGGTCAAAAACTTCTTCACACGACCCAATATATTTTTTTTTATGGGTTCTTGGGCCCTAAACCCTAAGAAAACATTGACAATAACAAAAAAATATCAAAGTATGATAAAAAAATTTTATCTTTGCCCCCGATGACACCCTCGCGCAACAATATGGCCCTCTGGCACCTGCTCGCCGTTGTAACGGTCGCCTTCTGGGGCACGAGTTTCGTGAGCACGAAGGTGCTGCTGAACCACGGTTTTTCTGCCGTGCAGATTTTCACGATGCGTTTCGTGGTCACGTACCTGCTGTTGCTCATAGCTTCTCACAAGCAGTTCCGCAGCAAAAACTGGAAGCACGAACTCATTCTGTTCATCTGCGGTATCACGGGTTGTACGCTCTACTTCTGGACCGAGAACACGGCGCTTTCGCTTGCACCGTCGAGCAACGTCTCGCTCATCGTCTGCATCACGCCGCTGCTCATCATGATTTTTGGTGGACTTTTCTACAAGAGCGAACGACTCGGCAGGCGGCAGATTTTCGGTTGCATCATCACGTTCATCGGCATGGTGCTCGTGGTGCTGAACGGAAAATTCATCCTGAAGCTCTCCCCGTTCGGCGACTTCCTCGCCATCAGCGCGGCATTTGTATGGACCATCTATTCGCTTGTCGTCCGCAAGCTCAACGGCGAGTATTCCACACTGTTCATCACGCGCAAGATTTTCTTCTACGGTGCGCTCACGTCCATCCCTGCGCTGTTCATCGAGGCAGGCGGCAGCATGGCGAAGGTGGCTAATATCCCGTGGCAGAATTTCGCGGAACCCGTCGTGACGCTCAACTTTCTCTGCCTCACGGTTTTCTCGTCGCTGTTCGGCTACCTTGTATGGAATAAGGTAATGAAACAAATCGGCACGGTGCTGGCCAGCAACTACCTCTACGCCATTCCGCTCGTCACCATCATCACCGCTGTCATCGCGCTTGGCGAGCGCATCACCATCGTCGCTATCGCGGGCGCAGCAGCGACTATCACCGGAATGGTCCTAGCCGAATTCCGGCGGAAACAGCGTTAAAAAATTCTAGAAACTATTCCCTGTGTTCGTACAGGTACAGGTTCGCCTCGCCCACGGCAAGTTCGGAACCCTTGATATGCCATTCGTCATCCGTGCCGGTGCGGTATTTTACAACGACGCGGTATTTTTTATCGGTCTGCAAGACTTCCAGCGGAACCGTCCAGAAATTCTCCGTACCCACAACCATTTCGAGTTCATAGGATTCATCGGAATCGACGCCGTAAATCGAAATAGACTTTACCATGTCCTTCGGGTTTCGCACGTGAACAATACTCCAGAACGTACTTGCGCTTTCCTTGACCCAGAGCGACGTAGAATCGCCCCACACGCCCTCGACGCCTTCGCAGCTCACGAATTCCCATTCGCCGTAATAGCGGCCCACGGTATTGCCCATGATATCGGCCGCCGGAGCACCACCCAAGTCCACACCGCAATTCGCATCGGGGCAGCGGTCGGTAATACGCACCGTGACGCGCTTCCAGCCATCGGGAGTCTTCGCTTTCACACGCACGCAACCGCCACAGGCCGCACCGCCATCCCACGGGCCTTTATCATCCCCCGGCGAAACATTCACGTGGATAGCAGCATAATATTGGATATTAGTTTGTCCGTAGTTACAAGCGCCACCCAAGCTCGTTTCCTTCTCGGTAATGCTCCCGTAAGTCGTCACGGAACCCTTGCCCCCCTTTTCGGTGAGCGTCGGGTCGGCTGCGGTATAGCTATCGCAATCGGTACACTTGCCATCGTCGCCACCGTCATCGTCAGAGGATGCCGGAACCGCGCTAGACGCAGGTTCACTACTAGACGAAGGAGTTTCAGCACTCGATGTAGGTTCACCGCTAGACGATGATATTTCAGCACTGGACGAAGATGTGGTTGACGAAGCCGGAGCGTCACTCGATTCAGGCGCCTTACTAGATGAAGACTTTGCAGCACTGCTGTTCTCTTTTGCAGCTTCCTGCGAACTGGAAGTTTTGCCCTCTTCGGAAGAAGATGTTTCGGCAGAACTCAAAGCTGGCTGGGAACTCTCGATTGCAGGAGCACCCGTACTGGAGCCGGAATCATCACCGCAAGCAACGAGCACTACGCCCAAGCAAAAAAACAGGACTCTTAAACTGCAAAATCTATACATTTCCTAACCACTTCCTACTGTCTACTGCCTACTTCCTACTATCTACTTATTATAAATCGCTTCGAGCGCGGCGGCAAGGTATGCAAGCGGAGCGTTCCAATTGATAGCTACTTCGTTCGTCGCATAGCTGCAGCGATCATCAATATAGGCAAGTGCAGGCTTGTCGGCAGCGGCATAGTTCGGGCACTTCCAGTTTTCCTTGCCATCTAGGTTGATATCCTGCTTGCCCAAGTGCGGGCCACCCACGAGCATTCCCGGCACCGGATCGTCCACCATGTCCGATTCGCTTGGGCGGTGGTGCGGGTTGCGCGGGCTCCTATAACCGAAACCGGTCACGTACGTGATATCCTGCGGATTCTTGCCGAGCAGGTAGTCAAGGCACTGCTGCGCTCCATCCAGGTAGCTCTTGTCGCCGGTGAGCAAGTAGGCATGCACCAGCACAATCCCGTTGTTCGCCATCGCGCTGTTGCTGCCCCAGTTCCAACTCCACGGGAATGCAGGCAGGCGGTAAGCACTCGTGTCGCCCACGGCACGGAGGTTGTTCGCCTCGTTCAGCACGACCTTCTTTGCGGCATCGACGAGTTCTTTTTCAAAGTCCGCAGAATCCAGCGCCACGCGGAATGCTGCGAGCATGTTCACATTACCCCACCAGGCGCCATCGGGCGTAAACGCATTCGTCTTCAAGTCTTCCTGATAAGCGGCAGTCGCCTTGTCGGCTTTCGCACCCGCAGCCACCTTCGCGCGGAAGAGCTCGGCCGCAGCCCAGCGGAATTCGTCCTTGCCGTTCTCGTCGCCGGGCATATAGCTGCCCGTCTGCACGTCGTCGGGCTGCTTGTAGAAGGCTTCCGGATTCTTCTTGGCCCAGGCATACGCACTCTCGGCAGCCTTGAGCATCTTGTCGGCATAAGCCTTGTCGATATTCCTGTAAACCACGCTCGCCTGCGCCATCACGGCCGCAAAGTCAAGCGAAGCCGTCACATTCTTGATAATCGCATAACGCGGAGCCACATCGTTTTCGGGCAGCACGCTCCCGCCAAACTTCAGCGTCGTCACTTTGTGGTACACACCGCCGTCCTTGTCCTGCATGGTCAGCATCCAGTCCAAGTTGTAGCGCACCTCTTCGAGGAGCTCCGGGTATTTCGGGAATTCACGCGGGATGTTCCAATGAAGCGAATCCGCATATTTCGGGAAATGTTCATAAATTTCGAGCAAAGTAAACACGGTGATGCCGGAGTTCACGATGTACTTGCCGTAATCGCCCGCATCGTACCAGCCACGCGAAGACTTGATCGTCTTGCCAGCACCCTTGCCGCCCGTCGCCTTGTCGGAGCCGTAGACAATCACGTGATCGTCCTTGTGGCCCGCGGCACGCGCCCACTTGCCCGCATACTGCGGTTCCAGTGCCATGCTCGAACGCTGGTAATAGAACCACTTGAGGGCGGCCTTCACCAAATCGCCGTAGACATTTTTCCCGACGACAACGGGCGTGCCCACATATTCGCCACCACGGAAAAGCCGATAAGTTCCAGGAGTCTTTACAGAAGAAATATCGAAGGTCTGCACTTCCTCGCCGCTGTAATCCCAGTCGTACACTAGGGGTGCCTTGAGTTTCAGGACCGTTTTTCCCTTCAGGTCACGGACCTCGAGCCCGTTCGCATCGTTACCGGGGAAAACGACCGTCTTTTCGGCATCGGGATAATAACCCAGCTGGTTCACGAGGGGGCCAGCAAAAGCCACGGACAAGGACGCCGCGACAAGAGTAGCCGTACAAAAGCAAACATTCCAAGACTTATTCATGCCTAGAATATACTTTAAAATGCCCCCTGTAGGGCGTAACACGCATCACATTCCGTTTTCAGCGGGAAACAAAGACTATCCGCAAGCCCTTTTTTATATTTGAAAGCAGGAGGAATTTGCCCCATGAACATAGGTCGACACAAAATAGCCCTTTCTCTCGCCTGTTGTGCCCTGCCGTTTACGCTTATCGCCTGCGGCGACGATTCCTCGTCGGTCGACAGTCCTGAGGATGTCCAGATTTCCCTTTCCAGCTCCGAAGAAGACGACTCCTCCTCTTCGGAAGAAGCAGATTCCAAGTCAAAATCGTCTTCTTCCAAGGCTAAAAGTTCCTCCAGCACCGACAAAGAGGCATCTTCCTCTTCTCAAGATTCAAGCTCCAACAAGGATACATCTTCTTCTGCGAATAAGGAATCATCCTCGTCAGAAAGTTCCTCCTCGACTCAGAGTTCATCTTCTCAAGACTCGACAAAAACCGAGAGCTCATCTTCCCAGGAATCTTCCTCCAGCGCAAACATCAATGTAACAGCATCCTCCTTCACAGACTCCCGCGACGGCAAGACATACAAGCTGGTCAACATCGGCGGGCAAGTCTGGATGGCCGAAAACTTACAATACGGCGATTCCAGCCTTTATGTTTTCAACGAAGCCAAAGTAGTTTGCCCGGAAGGATTCCACCTGCCCACTCTCAAGGAATTCAGCAAACTCATTGAATATGTAGGCGGGGCAGATGTCGCTGCAAAGAAATTGAAAAGCACCAGTGGCTGGCCAAACGATTCTTTAGGTAACTGGAACGGCACAGACGATTACGGATTCAATGCCAAACCCGTCGAAAGCGGTGACGGAGCCGGCACCGACGAGAACTTCTGGAGTTCCACAAGAAACTCTAGAGACTACCCTACCGGAAATTTCCTAAAGCTTGACCCCCATCCAAAATCTGAATGGTTCTGCCAGGAAAGAGAGAATGCATCTGCATCACGAGCCTGCCTTGTCCATGGCAAACCAGAGACAAAACTTTCTATCCGTTGCCTAAGCAATATTGAAGAATGTGGCGGAAAGAATATCGACAACACAAAGCAATTCTGCCAAAATGGCGTCACCTACGACATCTGCCGTCAACGACTATACGACGGCACAAAATACGAATGCAAGAACGACACACTTTACGAAAGATCAAGCGGGACCGTCTTCAAATATTCATGGTTCCTGCTCAACCCGAACAAAACATACGGAACTTTCAAAGACGAAAGAGACGGGCAAATCTATAAGACCATCGATATCGATGGCGTTGTCTGGTTCGCAGAAAATTTGAACTACGCAAGTGCAGGTTCCTTGTGCCCCGGGAATGAAGAAAAATACTGCGACGTTTATGGAAGAATGTACACCATGAAACAAGCTTTAGAAGAAGATACGATCCATCTCGAAAAGAAGCAGGGAATATGTCCTAAAGGAACTCACCTTCCATTTTCGCCAGAATACCGTTTGTTATGGGAAAAATACAGTTTCGAGGAACTTTTCGTAGGCTATGCGCCTTTCTTTGAGGATGACGACCACGATGGCGCATTATCTAGATTGACAAACGAAAGCGGCATGAGCATGCTGGAAAATGGAGCCTATAATAGAGATTATGACTCATGGGGCGGTATCAACAGAAACACCCGGAACATCGGCTCCGATTTTACACACTACCATTATTACCGCTGGTCAGGCAGTGGAATTCAAGAATTTTATATGTATCCAGATGACGACAACTTCGGTGCCATCCGCTGCGTTGTGGACTAGTCGACTTTTTTCGTCCTTGTTCTCTTTTTCTCACCGATACAAATGCTCGTATTGCCCTTTGAGAACGTCAAGCCTCTCTTGAGGGAAATGACGGTTATTGCAATGATAAGTGCAATGAGAACTCCACAGAACGGCACAGAATTAAAATACACTCCAATATAATCTGGTAAATTTTTTGGTTCTTGGGCTTTTCCTAGATCTGTCTTTAGTCTTTCAATCGTGTCGCCCAAATCCCTTATACTATCCGTATTTTGTTGTTCAATTTTACTCAAATCACGTATTTGCCCATTCAAAGTGTCTATTCGATCACCCAAAGTATCTTTTTGCACTTCCAAAGTATCTATTACTTTATTCAAAGAATCTACTGTTACCTTAAATTGAGTAGAATCTTTACTTTGGCATAACTGTTTATCTTTTTTTTGACGAGAAAACTGTTTATTAGCACTCTTTAATTTATTATTCTCTTTTTTTAAATTGTCAATGTTTACCGTTAGCTTTCCTATCACCTGATTTAGCGAGTCATTTTTATTTTTTTCATTTTGAAGATTTTTTATTTCAACATTAAGTGAATCCCCGCGTCCGTGAAGCAATTGCACACATGAGTAATAACTATTACACTCCGTTGAAGATGGAATATCATGGCGCAACCCATTAGAAATGCATATGCTGTCAAACGCAACTTCATCTTTATACGGAATAAAGGCATTGACTTCTTTATCCATTTAGCCCCCTATCCCTTATTTCTGTTCTTCTTTCTTATTTTCACCGATAGCAACAACGGTCCCATTCTTCGAGAAGGAGAACCCCTTCTTGAGGGCGATAACCATTATCGCAAGGATAAGCACTATCAGCACAGCACAACCGCTCGGCGAAGTAATAGCCGCAATCGGAGATTGATGTTCTCTCAGATCTTGAAGCTGGGAATTCAGAGAATTTTTGTCCGCTTCCAGCTGGTTAATCTTCACCTGCAACTGGGCATTCTCAGCCTTCAGCACATCGACATCCTTCGCAAGAACGAGCGAATCCTTCTGGAGCTGAATGATGACGTTATGGACGCTATCCGCATGTTGCTTCGCCTTCTTGAACATTTCCATGCTCTTGAAGTCGCCCTTCTTAAACGCTGCAGATGCAGTCGTTGCGGTGGAATCGTTGTTTACCTGTTCTGCCATTTTGTTACCTGTTCCTTAGGTTGAGTTTTAAAATCGGTGATGTAAAGTGTTACTTCTTCAGCCCGAGCAGCTGGAGAATCAGCGAGATAATTATATCGAACAATGACGTCGGCTTGCTTGCCGCCGGCTTAGCCGTACTAGTCTGAGCAGGCTTCTGCGATGCGGGTTGTGCCTTCGGAGCCGCCGACGGTGCGGATTGCGGCGCGGGAGCGGGCTGTGGTGCCGGTGCTGTCTGTTGTGCGGGAGTCGGTTCGGCCGGTTTTGCAGGTTCCGGCGTAGGTTCAGCGACAGGCGCTGCCTCGACTTTCGGTTCTTCCACGGCAGGCGCGACACTTGCAGGCGGTTCGGCCGGCTGCGGTTCCGTCGCCGTGGCATCCGGAGCACTTTCGGGCACTTCGGGGAGCACCTCGGTGCACTTGGAGATAATGGCCTTTAGCGACGGCGTAAAGGGCCAGTCAAACTTGTCCTTCCGGACGTTGGTGTGGTAGAACACACCCTTGAACGCCAGCGCTTCTGCATCGGTTGCAAACGGATTATCGTCCGACTTGAAGTTCATCGGGATATTGTGCTTGCGGCCCAAGTACTTGACGAGAGTAGCGACAGCATCGATCTGGACATCCGTCATCGAGGCGTAGTAGTCGTAGCCCCTATAGGTGTGCTTGGAATAGAATTCCGTCTCCGACACCTTGCAGTATTCGTTCTTGTAGGCATCGACCAGGTTCTCGCCAGAAAGCTTGAGCGGGCCATAATTCGAAATCTCGATGCCGATAGACTGTTTCGACATGGCTCCGTTCCCGCCAACAGCTCCGCTCCCGAGATGGTAGCTCCATTCGGTGTCCGGGAACATTTCGTAAATCCTTCCCGAGCGGTCGACTACGTAAGAAACGGACACGTGGTTGTCCGCCTTGGAGAGGGAACTCGTATCGGACTTGATATAGCCGACGGTAAAGTGCAAGCAGATGCTCTTCTTTACGGTCCTGACATTATAATAGTAGCTGTTAAAATCTGGCCGGATGGAATAAACCTTCACGTCATTCCCGATATCGGTCGTTGCAGTCAATTTGTACTTGACTCCAGACGAATTTGTCAGGTTTGAAAAAAATTCATCCTCGCGTTTTTGAATGGTCTCTGGCCTCATGAAATATTTTTTCCTTTCTTGTAAAACACAATATAAATTATTTTTTCATTACATACATTTAATTTGTCATAAAAAGTGTAACTTGGATGCACTTTTTTTACTTCTCTCTAAAAAAAACAGGATTTCTGATGCAACAAACATCATTATTCCAGAATCAGTCCCATTTTTTTCGCACGAATACGCCCATTTGAGCTAAAAAAGCCCTTTGTTGACCCCTTTTAAAAAATTTTATTTTTTGTTGCTTTTTTTTTTCGTTTCGTTACTATATTTAATCCTGTAACCTTAAACCATAGGGGTATATACATGAAAAAAATCCTCCTCCTCGTAGCAGTTATGCTTCTCGCAGCAAGCTCTGCATTCGCTCAATTCAGCCTCGGTGGCCATGCCGCTGCCAACTTCAGCACCATGTGGGGCGATGACACTAAGGATGTTCCTTGGGGTATCGGCTTCAACGCCGGTGTTGCTACAAAGATTAGCCTCGGCCTGTTCGCAGTTGCACCGGAAGTCGACGTTGGTCTTCGCCGTCAGTCCGATGACGAAGAAACTTGGAGCACCTGGGCAATCGAAATTCCTATCCTTGCCCGCATCAACGTTCTGCCGATCCTCTTCATCGAAGCTGGTCCGCAGATTGCCTTCCTCCTGAGCTCCGAAGATGAAGTGGACATGGGCATGGGCTCGGTCACCTTTGACTACGGCGACGACAAGATCGACGCTCTTAACACGTTCGAATTCGGCGTGGCAGCTGGCATTGGTGTCACCGTCATCCCGAACTTGGACGTGAACTTCCGCTCTGTCATTGGCTTCACCTCCGTCATCGACTCCAAGAAGGTCGAACCGGAAGCCGACGATCGCTCCATCAAGAACCTCCAGTTCCAGGTGGGCGCCACCTACTGGTTCATGTAATCGAGCCTAAAGTTCTACGAACTTAAAAGGAACCCGCAAAAGCGGGTTCTTTTTTTATCTAGGCAAAAACACTGCAACAAAAACCCCGGCTCCGGAGAGTCGGGGTTTCTTAAATCCTTCGGCTAGTACACTTCGGCGAGCTCAGTGCACTTTTCCGGGAACATTACTTCTTGCTGCGGTGGCTGTTCTTGATCCATTCAGTCTTGTGGACTTCGGGGATGTCATCGAGCAGGCGGAGCGTATGCGGTTCATCCGTGTTGTCGAGCACCTCGGCAGGGGTACCCTGGTTCACGATCTTGCCGTCGTGCATGATGAAGATACGGTCCGAAACGTAGTTGGCAAGGCCGATGTCGTGAGTCACGAACACCACGGTCATCTTGAGCTCGTCTTTCAACTTGCGCAGGTAATCGAGGATGTTGGCGCGCACGCAGGCGTCCACCATGGAGGTGGCTTCGTCGGCAATCAGCACCTTCGGGCGGAGCGCGAAGATACGGGCCAGCAACATACGCTGCATCTGGCCACCGGAAAGTTCGAACGGGTACTTGCCTTCGATATCGGCAGGCGTCACGTTCACAGCCAAGAGGCCTTCGTCCACGCGGCGGCGGACTTCTTCCTTGCTCGGCTTGTCCTTCAGGATGTTCAGGGAATCTTCCAGCTGGCTACGAATCGTAAAGAACTGGTTGAAGCATCCGAACGGGTCCTGGAACACGGACTGCACTTCGTTCCAGTGGGCCTTGAGGTTCGTAATCTTGTGGTCACGGTAGAGGAACTGGCCGCGGGTCGGCTGGTAGAGGCCCAGCATGATCTTCGCGAGCACGGACTTGCCGCAGCCCGAGCCACCCACGATGGAGATGAATTCTTCGTCGTAGATATCAAAGGACACGTCGCGGACGGCCGTCTTCAAAGTCTTGCCGGCACCGAAATCCTTGCTGATGCGCTTGGCAGAAAATACAACTGGCTTATTACTGAGCATAATCGCACCTCACGTCACGATCGCCGACAATGCGGAGATTCTGGGTATTCTTCTTACAGTCGGGGCATGCCTTCTTGCAACGCGGGGCGAAGCGGCAACCCACAATCTTGTTCTTGAGGCTCGGAGGAGCACCTTCGATGGCCACCGGATGGCGGGTACGCTGGCTCGCTTCCGTGCTGAGCATGGCGCCCATGAGGGCCTGCGTGTACGGATGGCGCGGATCCTTCACGACCTGTTCTGCAGTACCCTTCTCGACGATTTCACCCGCGTACATGATGGCGATGTTGTCGGCCACGTGGTACAGGAGCGGAAGTTCGTGGGTAATGAAGATCATCGTGGAGAAGATGCCCTTGTCCAAGAGGTCGAAAATCAACTTGATGACTTCTTTCTGGGTGGACACGTCCAAAGCAGACGTCGGTTCGTCGGCAATCACCATCTGCGGGTTGAGCAAGGTGGAAATACCAATCACGGAACGCTGGCGTTCACCGGCGGTGAGCTGGATCGGGTAGGAGTCGAGCACGCGCTTCGTGTCCATGCCGAACAAGTCGAAACGTTCGCAAAGGCGGTCGTAAATTTCCTTGTGGTCGAGCTTCTTGCCCGGCTGCTGGTGGGCGGCAATCACGTCGGCTGCGATGTCCTTGATCTTGCGCACCGGGTTCAGGGCGTTGAAGGCGCCCTGCGGAATCATGGAAACCTTCTGGGCGAGCACGTTCGAGCGGACATCCTCGATGGAACGGTTCATGAGCGATTCCATCTTGTTGCCGTTCTTGACGCGCACATCACCGTTCTCGGGATAGAGCGGCGGGATGCACATGCCCATGAGGCCAGAAACGAGAGTGGACTTGCCACAGCCGGATTCACCGGCGATACCGAGGATTTCGCCCTGCTTCATGGTGAAGGACACGTCGGTCACGGCGTGCGTCTTGTCGCCGAAGCGTCCAAGGTAATAGAGGCTGAGGTTTTCTACTTCAAAAACATTTTCAGACATTTCGTTACCTCTTACTTGCGCAGGCGCGGGTTAAAGACGCCTTCCATGGAAGTATTGATCAGGTAAAGGGCAAACACCGTAAGGGTGATGATGATGGTCGCCGGAAGGAAGGCAATCCAAATGCCGTCCGAAAGGGCGCCCTGGTCCTTGGCCTGGTTCAGGATGATGCCGAGGGACGTGGAATCCAGAGGTCCGAGGCCGATCATGGAGATGGAGGCTTCGGAAAGGATACCGGAAGACACCTGCATGATGAACACCATGAACACGTACGAGAGCAAATACGGAAGCACGTGCTTGATCACAATCGTGAGCGTGGATGCACCATTAATGCGGGCGAGCGCGATGTGGTCGCGGCTACGCAGGGACGATGCCTGGGCACGCACTGCACGGGCAGACCAGCTCCACGCCGTAAGGCCGATGATAAGGCCGATGAGCGTGAGAGAACGGCCGTCCTTCACAGCGGAGCTGATGAGCACGAGAATCACGAACTGCGGAATCACGATGAAGATGTTGGTGAGCATGTTCAGCACTTCGTCGATCCAGCCGCCGCGGAAACCGCCGAACAGGCCGATGAGCACGCCGATGGTCGTCGCGATGACGCCAGCCACGAGGCCCACATAGAGCGAAGAACGAAGACCAGCAATCAGGAGCGACACGTAGTCACGGCCGAGGTGGTCGGTGCCGAGCAGGTGGTCGGCGCTGGAACCGGCATACGGGCCAGCCACGATGTCACGGGCGTTGATGTCCACATGGTAGAACAACGGTCCGAAAATCGCGATCAACAGCGTGAGAATGAAAATCGAGACACCCACGACAAACATCGGGGACTTGAGAAGGTTTCTTAAAAGCTTAACCATGATTACTTACCTCCCATCTGGAGACCGGCCTTGACACGCGGGTCAAAGACAGCGATCAAAACGTCAACTGCGAAGTTCGCGACGAGCACGCAGGTCGAAATCATCAAGGTACAACCCTGAATGGTCGCGTAGTCGTTCTGCTGGATTGCGGTAAGCATTGCCATACCGAGACCCGGGTAGGAGAAGATCATTTCGGTAATGAGAGCGCCACCCACCATGGTACCGAGCGACTGGGCGAGACCCGTGAGCTGCGGGAGCATGGCGTTGCGGAACACGTAGCTGATAATCTTGCCTTCACGGAGACCGAGCCACTTGGCGTACTTCATGTAGTCGGTACCGAGTTCGTAAATCGACATGGAGCGCATACCCGTTGCCTGGCCAGAAAGCAGGATCGGGAACACAGAGAAGAACGGGAGCACATAGTAGAACCCAACGCTCTTGATGCAGTTCCAATTGAACGAGAGATCCGGGATGTCGGGGCTGTAGGCGCCCATCGCGGGGAACCAGCCCAGCGTGATGGAGAACAGAGCCACCAAAAGCATACCGAACACGAAGAACGGGATACCGTTCAGGAACATGGCGAGCGGGAAGAATACCTTGTCGAAGATGCCGCGCTTGTAGGCAGCGAAGGCACCGAGGAGGTTACCGATAATCCAGCCAAGGAGAATCGTCGGGGCCTGGATGGCGAGCGTCCAAGGCACGGATTCCTTGATGATGTCGGCGACCGGCTTCGGGTACTGGCTGTAAGACAGACCGAGGTCACCCTTGAACACGTTGCCGATGTAGACAAAGAACTGGGAGATGCCGGAGGCGAGCTTCGGGTCGTCCTTCGTGACGACCTGATCGATCATGACCGTGTCCTGACGTTCGACCTGGAACTGTTCCATGACAGCGACCTTTTCGATCTTCTCTACCTTCTTCTTGGTCTTCGGGTCCTTGACCATGACCGGATTACCCTTCTTGTCGAGGACCGGCTTTTCTTCGAACACCGGATTGCCTTCGGCATCGACGGCCTGGCGTTCTTCCATGACCGGGTTGCCATCGGCGTCAGTCACCTTGACGGTCTTGAGCACCGGAGCGCCGTTCTCGTCGAGCTTCGGCACCTTGATGGTCTTCATCTGGCCCTTTTCGTCGACTTCAGGTTCATAGACAACGTTGCCCTGATCATCGAGTTCGGCCATACCGAAGGCCTTGAGCAGGCCTTCCTTCTTGAGCTTGGCTTCTTCGGGAGAAAGACCCTGTGCGGCCTTACCCATGATAATGTCCACCGGGTTGTTTTCACCCATACGCGGCAGAGTAAAGTTAATCGCGACAGCGACAACAAACGTCAGGAGATACCAGAACGCCTTCTGCAGGACATAGCGTAGCATAGGATATTGTTTAAGCATTTCACGTCCTTCTATTTAGCAAGCTTTAAGTTCCACAGGACCTTCGTACCCGAGGCAATCCACGGCAGCTGCGGCGGAGCGTACGGATTTTCGGCGGTGGGCCAGTTGGTCCACACGCGGTCGCTGAATTCGTAATACTGTTCCGGGAGGTAGGTCAGCGGGATAGACGGCTGGTCCTCCATGAAGATCTTGTTCAGTTCGCGGTAGGCTTCGGCCTTCTTGGCTTCGTCCGTCATGAGCGGAATGAGGCCCAGGAGGCTGTCCACTTCGGGACGGAACTCCGGAGTGCCCGGCTGGTTGTAACGGCCGATGTTGGTACCGGCCCAGGCGCCCAGCGGCTGCCAGTCGCGGCTGGCCATAACTTCGTTGAAGCGGCTCCACGGGAGAGACGGAGAAACGTCGGCAGTCGGCTTGTGCATGATGAGGTCGAAGTTACCCGTACCCATCGCAGGCCAGTACTGGCCACCGTCCACGAAACCTTCGCGGATGTCGATACCGGCCTTACGCATGCCTTCGACAGCGATGGTCACGATAGATTCCCAGTCGGTCCAGCCGGCAGGAGACGTGATGAAGAGGGTCGGAATCTTTTCGCCCTTGGCGTTATAGGTACCGATAAGTTCGCCACCGTCGGTGAACTTGGACGAATAACCGGCTTCGGCGAGCATCGACTTGACCTGGTTGATGCGCTGGGCTTCGTCGGTGATACCGAGGTTCACGCCCAACTTCTGGTCTTCGGCGTTGATATACTTGCCTTCGAGGTTCGTCGGCATGATGAGGCCCGGCTGCAGCGGCGTCGTGTAGTTGGACACGGCGAACATGCGGATAGCCGTATAGTCGATGGCCGTCGCGAGGGCGCGGCGGAAGCGCTTGTCGTTAAGCGGTTCCTTCATCGTGTTGATCATCATCATCGGCATGGCACCCGGAGCAAAATACGGAGGTTCGTTAAACCAGGTATGGACACCGGCGCCCTTCTTGTGCCAAATACGCGGGACAAAGCTCATGGAAGCGTCCAGGGCACCTTCGCGCAGCGCGATCGTGCTGTGGTCGTTGCTCTTGTAAATCGGGTGAACGATGTACTTGGGAGCCGGGAGCTGGCCGTTGTGGAGGGCGGCGTTGCCCCAGTAGTCGTCGCGGCGTTCAAGAATAATCTTGTTCGCGGAATAGTCCTTGATGTTGTACGGACCCGAAACCACCGGGTTCTTGTCCATCATCATCTTCTTGACTTCGTCGAGGCCCTTTTCGGCAATAAGCGGTTCGAAAACGTGGGCCGGGGCGATACGGATAGCCTGGAGCAAGTCGCGCACAGAAAGCGGGTTGTTCCTCTGGGCCTTGTTCACGATGAAGGCGAGGCGTTCGCCAACCATCTTGCGTTCGCCAGCCGTGTCCTCGGCTGCCGGTTCGGCATATATCGTGTCTACATGGATTGCGGAAATCTGTTCGGCGGTGTTGATGGAACCCTTCGTGAACATGAACTTCACGTCGTTCGAGTTCACCTGCTTGCCGTCGCTCCAGGTCGCAGCCGGGTTCAAGTCAACCACGATGCTGTCGTTGTTGGACAGTTCCTCGACCAGGTGGCCAAGGAGGTCCTCAATCTGACCGTTCAGAGTGTTATAAGTAACAAGCGGTTCGTAAACCAGGTTGAAGCGTCCGCCGACAGGCCACGCGGCCATCCAGCTTTCTGCAAGCGGATTAAATGTCGCAGGGGCGCCCCATTGCTGGCCGGACAGGTACAGGGTTTCCTGACGAGGCAAAGCCCCTTCAGCCTGATCACTGCCACCGCACCCTGAAAAAACTGCTCCACTTGCCGAAAGCACTAAAGCCGTTCTGGCAATCGATTTCAATCCAATCATTGTGTCCTCTTTTATAAAGCATTGATATGCTTGTGATTAAAAAATTCTTTCGTAATATAGATTTAAAATTTTTCGTTGTTTTTAAAGACCGAAAAAAAACTGTTTACAGCGCTACGACAGAAAGCGCCTAAACCGCATAAAACGGGCAAATCGCCTGCAATGTATCTCAAAATTTACAAAGAAACGCGAGAAACGCCCTATTTTCCGCAACAGCGGAAACACATTCTCAAGGGGAGACGCGAGACACGGCACCTTTCTATATTTTAGCGGCAGGCCACCATGAAATCCATACCGAAAGCCCTACTGCTGGTTCTATCACTCGCGGGAACATGCCTCGCCAGTGAACCCACGACGGGGAGCAGCCAGCAAACCGAGCAAGAACCCGAGATTTCGACCTTCCGCGACCGGTTCTCGCTCCGGTTCCTTGGCTCTTACAACTACATGTCGATACAGAACTCGGCCTACGGCGATGAACCGCTACGATCCAACCGTCCCTTGAACCTGGGTATCGGATTCGGCTACGACAGCCTGTTTACCTTGTTCAACAAGTCCTGGGACCTGTCGCTCGACATCCAGTACAACCTCCCGTACACGACATCCGGTGGACATTCCAATTTCCGTGCATTCGAGACGGGGCTCAACTTTTTCCCGGATGACTGGTGGCTTTCGGGAAACTTGCGCCTTTATAGCGGCTTCACGACAAAAATCAAGGACGAGCCCAGGGACAGAATCAAGTTCGTGGACCTCTCTGTCATTGACATGTACATTTCGGCCCTGTGGATGGCAACCGCCAACGGAAAATTCACCCCACGGAGCGCCTACTTTTTGGAACGGGTGCAAAAACATTCCGCAGGGAGCATGATTGTTGGCGGAAGGCTACAGCGCAACATCGCCAAGGACAACGACGGGATACTCCTTTACGAGAACAACCGGCGCGACATCACCACGACCTGGGTCGACATGGGCTACACCTATAGCTTTATTTTTAGAAGGGGCTACTTCTTAAATCTGTGGGGAGTCCTCGGGCTCGCCTACGGCCGCATCGTCACCGACGACGACAACGACAACGACGACAACGTTTTGCTTCCCGAATTCGACATACGCAGCGCATTCGGGTATCTTGGAGACAAATGGTCGTGGAACATCGTGCTCAAATCGGGTTACTCCATCGTCCTGTACGGAGAACACAGCGAACGGAAAAACACGAGCGCCCTCGAAACGCTCGGCGTAAGAAGGTTCTAGAAATTACGAAAAAGGTAATTTCAAAAATTTTGCATATAAAAGAAACCGTGCCTCTTCTTGTCATCCCCGCGTAGGCGGGGATCTCCATACAAAAGAAACCGTCCCGAGTGGGGACGGTTTCTCTTAGTAATTCTAATGGTTTAGAAAATTACTTGGCAGCCTTTTTGCAGCCGCACTTCTTGCAAGCGGGCTTCTTAGCGGCCTTGGCACCCTTGCGCGGGTCACCGGCATAGACGGCAGCCTTGCCGAGTTCTTCTTCGATGCGGAGGAGGCGGTTGTACTTGCAAACGCGGTCCGTACGGGAGAGGGAACCCGTCTTGATCTGGCCAGCGGCAGTACCGACGGCGAGGTCAGCGATGAAGGTGTCTTCGGTTTCGCCAGAGCGGTGAGAAACGATCGGAGCATAGCCTTCGTTCTGGGCGCGCTTGATGGCGGCGAGAGTTTCAGACACAGAACCGACCTGGTTCACCTTGATGAGGATGGCGTTGGCGATACCGGCCTTGATGCCTTCGTCGAAGATGGTCGGGTTGGTAACGAACAGGTCGTCACCCACGAGGTTAATCTTGGACCCAAGCTTGTCGGTCATGACCTTCCAGCCAGCCCAGTCAGCTTCGTCGAGACCGTCTTCAATGGAGAAGATGGAGTACTTGTCGATGAGCTTTTCGTAGAGCTTGACCATGTCGGCAGACTTGACAGTCTTCTTGGTGCTCTTCTTGAAGGTGTAGGTTTCCGGCTTGCCCTTCTTGGTGTTCTTGTCGCAGAATTCAGAAGAAGCAACGTCGAGAGCGATCTTGATGTCGGTACCGAACTTGTAACCGGCCTTTTCAGTAGCGGTCTTGAGGGCGGCGAGAGCCTTTTCGAGGGTCATCACGTCCTTGATTTCGTAACCGAACTTGTTCTTGGCGGGCTTGATAGCAACGCCCGGAGCAAAGCCACCTTCGTCACCGACGGTGGTGTCGAAGCCACCGTTCTTCAGCACGGACTTGAGGGCGTGGAAGATTTCGGTGACCATCTGGAGGCCCTTGGAGAACGTCTTGGCGCCAACCGGGGCGATCATGAATTCCTGGAAGTCGATCGGAGCGGAGGAGTGGGCACCGCCGTTGATCACGTTGCACATCGGGCACGGGAGCGTGAGCTTGGTCGTGCCATGGAGCTTGGCGATGTACTGGTAGAGCGGAAGGCCAGCGTCCTTAGCGGCAGCAACGCAAACAGCCATGGAAACGCCGAGGATGGCGTTTGCACCGAGCGTGTTCTTGAGCATGCGGTTGCCGTCGAGAGCGATCATGGCGTCGTCGACTTCGGTCTGCTTGGACGGATCCATGCCGACAATCTTCTTGGCAATCTTGGTGTTCACGTTCTTGACAGCAGTCTGCGTGCCCTTGCCGCAGTAAGTCTTCTTGTCGCCGTCGCGGAGTTCGCAAGCTTCGCGTTCACCGGTGGAAGCGCCGCTCGGAACAGCAGCGTGACCAACGATACCGTTGTCAAGAGTTACATCGACCTCGAGAGACGGATTGCCACGGGAATCCAGAATCTGACGAGCCCAAACTTTAGCGATTTTAGCCATTTTGTTAACCTTCTGTTAGGGTGAAAAATATTTGTTGCGCGAAAATATAGAAAAAGTGATTAGTGGTTAGTGATTAGTGGTTAGGAAAATGCGGGAAAAAGAGTTTACAACCTTCTTAATAGAAACACGAGATATTTCCAACCTTCTTTTCCCAAACGCCGTTAATCTTTTTGTACAAGTAATCACGGCACTTATCAACGTATACGGTCATTTCCCAATTGACCATATCCATATAAATAGGTCCAAATTCATTCCCATATAAAAGGCACTCTCTACAAGGAGAGTAATGTGTTTCAATAGGCAGGAACGCTCTCTTGATTTTTCCTTCTTCACGATCCATTTCACCGGTTAAACTATTGCAACCCATAAACACGTCCAAGACATCGTAATCCTCTTTTGTCAAGAAAATTCGTTTAGCCTTGGTGCCCTTGGTATCGATACAAAGGTACTTCACTTCAGAAAAATCACAATCCTTGGCGCCATCAATCTTACCCAGTGCCGATGTATCATCCACACAAGGTTTTGTCGTGTAGAGAATATAACTATTTTCAACAAAGTAATCCTTCCTGCGGCCACCCGTGTACAGCGAAAACATGAAATCGCCAAGCGCTTTCAAGGTGTCGTTTTGGACGATGCCATTTTTACATAACTGTTGAGAACGCTGGTGGAGCCGGTCAAAGAACGGATTCCTCAATGTTTCAACAGAATCAAGCACCTTCGCGTAATCCACCCCTTTTTTCAGCATCCACTCGCCCGCCGCGGCGTACCTCTTAAAAATTTCATAAGCCTGCACCATCTTGATATAGGCGGAGTCTTTTTTCAAGCGGGCTTTGACTTTACCAATCCTTTCTTTATAGGCTTTCTCTTCGGCCGCATCCCAATAGGGGCCACAATCAGCATGGCTATACACACCGCCAAAGCAAAAGAACGTCAGCAGGAAAAAAACAATCTTCTTAGGAATAATCACAACGACTCCTTATTCAAACCAAATAACGTCAACTGATGATTCCGTTCTTTTCCAATTTCCATCAATTTTTTCAAACGTTACCTCCAGGCCGCGGTTATAAAGTATGGCCTTGTCCTTGTTGACTAAATCTAGGTAAACAACACCAATCCATCCCCCGTATGAATAACAATTATCGCGGTCATCGTACGCTGATTCAATAGGCAAGAATGCCTGCTTATATCGGACCTCTTTAGCGTTCCTTTTTTCAGTCCAACTGTTGCATCCCATAAACACATCCAATATTTCCCTATCTTCGTCTGTCAAGAAAATCCGCTTCGCCTTGGTGCCCTTAGTATCAACGCAAAAAGTGTCCACTTTGGTGGTGGTCACACAATGCGGCACTCCATACGTATCATACACACAAGGCTCCGTCGTGTAGTAGACAGGGCCATTTTCAACAAAGTAATCATCCTTATATCCATTCGTATATACAAATAACAAAAATTCGTTGAGCGATTTCAGTGTGTCGTTTTGAATGGTCTTGCCTTTGCAAATAGGCTCGGAACGTTGATGCAACCTATCGAAAAATGGGTTTCTTAGCGACTCAAGAGTGTCGAGGACCTTCGCATAATCCACGCCCTTTTTCAATGACGCTTCAGTTTGTACAGCATACTTCTTGAAAAAATTGTAAGCCTGGGTCAGTTTGATATAGGCAGAATCCTTCTTCAAACGATTTTTCACGACCTTCACCTTATCGAAATAGGCTTTCTTTTTAGCTTCTCTTTCCTTACGGCGCTCTTCCTGCCATTCTTTGTCACGCCGGATTTGTTCTTGGGCAATAGAATCTTCCCTTGCCTGGAGGGCTTTACACCTTTTTGGATTACTCCTCGCTTTACATAGATCAAGCGCCTCTTTCAGCGAAGATAAATGATTTCGCTCATACTTTTCATAGCCAACTCTTTTTGTTCCACAATAGTATGCCATGCCCGCCGTCTTCTGGGCAGCATCGTCAGCAACTTTGGCCAAGACATTTCCCGTAATTTTCGCAGGCAATAGGACGGCCTTCATTTGACTTTTTTCTTTCTGCTGTTCCGCATACTCCGACAAAGCGTCGTAATCCCAACCGGTAAATTTTCCATTTGAATCAAACACTAAATTGACCCCTTCTTCTACCGTCTTGCACCCATTCGGCGTGGATTTTTTTGTTTCGCACGAATAGCACGGCTTCCACTCATTTCTACGTTGCCAGGAATTGTCCACATTTACGTAACAAGTGCCTTGCATACTGAAAGAATTCGAAGAATAGCGCAAACTAGGCAAATTAGAACCGACGACCATATAAGTTTCACCCCGAATATCGAAACAACCCAAACTTGCGTCCGTTCCCTCGGGCAGGCCATCCAAACCCATTGTGTTTGAACTCACATAATAATCCGCCTTTTTATAAGAGGGACTAGCATAATAATAACAAGCAGCAACTCCCTCAGGGAGTGATGTATTTTCTCCTTCCTCTGCACATTTCCCGTGCGCCGAACATGAACATTCCGAATATACCTCACTCTCTTTCTTCAAAGAACGAGCCTTAGCAGAACTTGCAGCCGGATGTGCACATTCCCCATCGATGACGATATCCAGTTTTGTCTCGAAACCAGGTATACCATACGAAGGGCACACGCACGAAAGTGCGCTACTCCATTCTGCGCTGAGTTTTTTCCCGTAAAGATCCTTGACAAAGGACTTGTCAAGCAAGCGCTTTTTACCCCTAGAAATTATATCGTAAGTGTAATACTGGTAAGCCTCCAATTCGTTTTCCAATGGTGCGGGCACAGCCTTTTTCCGAGAGCGTTCTTCGTCCGTGCATATGTTACAGATATTGCTGTCAAGATCGGCATCGTACCCCTCTTTAAATACAATTTGCTCGTTCTTATATTCCACGACTAATTTGTTTTTCCAAATCAGTTTGCCGCAGGTGAGCGAATCAGGCCATTTCGTATTTTGTTCAGGAACAATTTTGCCCACAGGCCGAATTACCAAGTCATAGCTATTTCTATCCTTTACAAAATCCTGAACACAAAAATGGGCCACAGGAGGGTTCTCCGCAAAAAGGGAAACCGAAACAAGAATCAAGAATAAAATGCCAATTCGATTCATTTTAACAGATCCTTCATTTCAACACATTCACCACTAGAAATGAATCTTCCATAAGACCGCATTTCACCCACTTGCCTCAGTTCAAAGACATTAAATTTTTCCCTTTTTTGCAAATCCAGAGAATCGCACGGGCCCACAATACGGGCACTAAAACGTATATCGCGCTTTATAGTTTCAAAATTGCATTTCAAGGCATTTTTCGATACTAGGGGAATTATTTTCCCATACAAATTTTTTGCAGAAATGCCCTTGAGTGATGTAGACGGAATATACCGGGGTATGGGTATATAGATTTTTTTCGAAACCTTGCTAGTCACATGGCAGGTATCCTGTTCCAAGGCATGAACCAGTTCCCTTTTTCCTTTTTTCCCAAAATCCATTTCAAGTGATTTTTCCATGCGCATCAACCCCTCGCAATCCATCGTCGTTGCTTCACCATTTATATCAGCAAGCAAAGGCATTGGCACATTTTCAAAGGAATTCGTCAAATGGAGCTCTATACTTTTGTCACCAACCACACAATACTCTAAAGCAGGAATGGATTCGGTACATTCACCCACCAATTTTGCTCCATAACTATATTGCATCGGCGGGAACATCGGCTCCATATACATTCTGTCGCCGTGATTCCATTCCCCTATCCACACACCATCAAATATTTTTCCATAAAAATTTTTTAAAGATTCCCGCGCATTGAGCAAAACCCATTGATTTCTCACGCAAGAATCCGGCCCCCATACCACGCCCCCTTGCAGTTTCATTTTTTCAATCCATTCCAACTTCCTCCGGGGTTCAGAATTAGAGGAAGCACGGACCCATTTTGATGAGTTGCCGCAACCATGTTTTTCAAGGCGACCACTATGGCACTCAATGTCATGAGGGAAATCAAGTTTAGCTTTCGTTACCCATTCCGGTTTGCTGATAGCAGGATACGTCTCTGGATAATTCCATTCTTTTATCGGTTCGTTCAAATCCTTGATAAGCAAAGGGCGGTAAGTACTGTCAGTCAAAATTTCGGCGCAGTATTCCGCTACAGGCAACGGAGCGGCAAAAGCACTTAAAACAAACCCAAAAATGATAAAGCAAATACTACAAGGTCTCACGCGTTTGTTCCCTCTTTAAACCCCTTACCGATAAATATAGTCTATCCCTCGCTATATCGCCAAAACTTTATGTAATTTGTCCTATTTCTCCACCACGTGGCCGGAGAGCTCCCGGAAATCGTTCGTTTTGTACAAGGTAACGCCAGGGGAAACCAGGTGGTACACCGACTGCACGGCGAGCGCTTCCAGGTTGAACTCGAAGGAATCCAGGCGGATGCGGTAGCTGTCCGTAGAATTGTCGAACGAGACCATGTAAGGCGGGCGCGGAATCTTGCCCTGGTTCGCAAGCGACATCAGCTCGACTCCGACCCTGTCGTTCGACACCACCCACGCATCCACCGGCGGGATTCTCTTCACGAGCGACATTAAAATCTGCCTATAGCGAGCGTGCGCATGCGGTTCCAGCGAAAAGTCATAAGGGCTCGCATGCGATGCATCGGTCGCCTCGAACACCTCGAGCCCCACCTTCTTGAGCCCTTTCAAGCGGTCCCTCGACCACATGCTCATGTGATACGGAGACACAAAGGCAATTCTCGTCAAACCTTTTTTCTTCAAAAAACGCCCGACAGTGCGCCCCGGGAATTCACCAAAGGCGAGATTAAAAAAAGCAAATCGCTTCTCTTTTTTCAGCGCACGCGGGATATCGTACAGCGGGTGTTCCCACCACACCGCTACCGGGAAGCGCGTACACGCCAGCTCCGCAAAAAGGCGATTCACGTTGAACACCAGCATCGTCGAGACGACCGCGCCAAAACACCCGCGGCAATCTTCCATATCCACACGGTTGCCCCCCGCATCCAGGAACACGCAGCCATCTTCGAAATAGCCGAGCAGCTTGACCTTGAGATTGTTGCGGTGCGCCTCCGCATACACCTTCTGCATGAACGTGAGCTCGCGTTCGCCGAGGCAGCTGAAGTCCCCGCCCGGGTTACAGCGCATGATCAGCAGGATCTCCTTTAGTCTCGCCTCCGACATGCGCCGCGCATTCGCGAACCAGTAGCGCCCACGCCCCTTGCGCTCGAGCACGCCCTTGCCCCGCAGCGCCTCGAGCGTGCGTCGCAGCGTGCCCGCCGAAGTCTCGAAAGCCGAACACAGGGCCTTTATGGAAGGCAGCGGACTGTCCGCAGAAATCTTCCCCGATTTCCAGGCGTCCAGCAGCAGGCGCTCCAGACGCACACCCTCTCGCTCGTGGACCGCAACCGCGATTTCGGGCTTGCGGCCCCAAAAGTAGCCGTTGCCGTGCTCCGCAAAAATCTTCCCCTGGGCGACCAGGCTCTTGTACGCCCGGAAAACCGTGAACGTGGACGCCCCCGAAGACGCCGCCACCTCGCGCACCGAAGGGAGCCGGTCCCCATCCTTGAACCCCGACGCTTCAATCCACTTGCAAAAATCCTCGACAGTCATGGTGAGCCTCGAAAAAGAACAGTAGATACAGTTTGGAAGGAAATATAAGAAAGGAGGAGCCGTAAGATTTATTGTAGCGCTTTTGTAGCCTTTATTGTCGGGTTTATTGTCGGCTTTAATGTCGGGTTTACAAAATCCATAAAAAGATATATATTTGTAAACCAAGGGGATATTATGGCAAATCTTTCCATTTTCTCAGCTAGGCTCAAAAACGCCCGGGTCATGAAGGGGCTCTCTATGGACGAGCTTTGCTCGGCCATGGGGAACATCGTCTCGAAAATGGCCATTTCCAAGTACGAGAACGGCCAGCTCGCACCGAACAGCGGCGTCATCATCGCGCTGTCCAAAGCGCTGAGCCAACCCGTTGATTACTTCTTCAGGCCCTTCACTGTGCAAGTGGATTCCGTGCGCTTCCGCAAAAAGAGCTCGCTCCCGCAGAAAAAAGAGAACAGCCTCCGCGAAACCATCGCCGACCTGATGGAACGCTACATCAACATCGAAGAAATCTGCAGCGCTGCTGCCGCAAAACACCACATTCCCCAAATCAAGGCCAACTCCGCCGAAGAAGTCAAAATGGCCGCCGCAGACGTCCGCAAAGAATGGAAGCTCGGCCTAGCAGGCATCGTGAACGTAATCGACCTACTTGAAAACCACGGCGTAAAAGTCATCGAGATTGACGCTCCGGAATCCTTCGATGGCATGAGCAGTCTGGTCAACGAGAAATTCCACGTTGTCATCCTGAACAAGGCGTTCTCCGTCGAGCGGAAACGCTTTACTGCGCTTCACGAACTCGGGCACCTCGTACTTCGCTTCCCCAAGTCCATCGACAAAAAACAGGAAGAATCTTTCTGCCACCTGTTCGCAAGCGAAATGCTTGTCCCGGAACCCGAACTCAAGCGGATTCTCGGCAAGGCCCGCAAAGACATTTCGTACCAGGAACTGAGAGCCATCCAGCTCGGCTACGGAATCTCTTGCGACGCCATCATGTACAAGGCGAAGGAATGCGGCATCATCTCGGAACAGCGCTACCGCACCTTCTGCATCCAGAAAAACAAGGCGACGAAATTCAAGGCCCTTATCGAAACGTCGCTGTACCACTACGAAGAATCTACCCGGTTCGTGAGCCTGGTCTATAAGGCGCTGAGCAAGGAACTCATTACCATATCCAAGGCGGCAAGCCTGCTGCATCAGGACATTGAACAAGTCCGTAGGGATTTAGCGCTGGTATGATTGAAGAACGCATAGTCATCAGTGACGCGAACGTCATATTTGACCTACTTTCAGTCCAATTGCTGGAAGCGTTCTTTGCCCTACCCTGTGAAATTTGCACGACCGACTTCGTAATTAGCGAAATCGAAAAGCCGGAACAACAGAAGATTATTCAGAAGTTTATCAAGGCGAAAAAATTGGGTATCGCCTCGTTTGATTTTGATGAGTTTAACGAGATTTTGCATTTGCAATCTAACAGCAAAAACAATACATCCATTGCGGATTGCTCTGTTTGGTACTACGCCAAAAAGGTAGATGGACGCCTTTTGACGGGTGACGGCAAGCTTCGCTCCGCTGCAGAAAAAGATAATGTGAAAGTCTCCGGCATTCTTTACCTGTTCGACAATTTCGTTGAATATGGGTTGTTGTCAGCTTCGGAAGCAGCGGAGAACCTTGAAGCTCTGGTGACCTTGAATATGCGATTGCCCAAAGCTGAATGCGAAACGCGGATTGCGAAATGGAGAAGGGGATAACCAGCCCTAACGCAAAAATGGTATGTGCAAATTTTACACATACTAGATACAATATTATATATTCTATTGCATGATAACGTTTATAGTCATTCTCGGTATTATTGTCTTTTGCATGTGGCTGTTCCAGAACCAAATCGTGGGACACATCGGCGAGAAACACTCCACAAAAAGAATCCAGGTCATCACCAAGGGCATCGTCTTCAGAGATGTCTATGTGGAGGGGAGCTACGGCGTACAGCAAATCGACATCATCGCCGTAACAGAGAAAGGCGTTCTCGTCATAGAGAAAAAGACTCGCATCGGGCTCATCGTGGGGAACGCCTACGACAAACAGTGGCAAGTCATCTTGAATCGCGGCAAGAAGAGATTCACAATGACCAATCCCCATCACCAGAATTACGGGCATATACAGGCCCTGTGCGAAAAGTTCCCAACTCTCAAAGACAAGTTTATTGACCTGGTGATATTCGGAAACAATGCGAAACTCGCCGACAGAATCCCCGAAGGCACAATATGCGACAGGGATTTCAGGAGGTTCTACAAAAACTTGCCGACACGAATGAACGCCCAGGAAGTTGAAAACACCGCCCAAACCATCGCCACCCTCAACAAGGACAGGGCAAGGCTCAAAGCGATGCACAAGCAGAAAATCCAGCAGAAGAGGAAAGGCCAATGACTCAGAAACTCTGGAACATCTGCAAGAAGTGCGGCTGCGACAAGCCCGAAGACACCGAAAAACTTTGCGAGCAGTGCAAGGCCAAACGGCGGCAATTCTGGAGCGACCTCAAAAAAGTCGGCGGTGTAGCCGTGGGAGCACTCTTGGTGGTACTAGCTGGCGGGAAGATGCGGAAGAAATAACGAAAAAAATATTTCGCATTTTCAATACATTTTGTATCGATTTTAGAAATACTTTGCAAGGGTAGCGATGTTTTAAACAATTATTTTTACATTCTCAACAGGAGAATTCTTGATTTTCTCGTCATAATCATGCAAGAATACTCTAATGAAAGTGTTCCCCAATGAGGACACTAAATACGACTCTCCAAGACCAAGAATTCCATTTTTTGGTCTTGGTGCCGACTTATTCAACAAGCCCAAAGACGCGAATTTACTTCCTAAACCATCATCAATAATTCTATCATATTTTATTTCAACAATCTTCGGTATATCAAAAGAATATAGTTGTTGCAATACAAAAGCCAATCTTTCAAACTCAACAAATTCAATTTCTTTATTCAATAAGGCATTTACCAACATTCGCGTATATCGAGCCTTATCAATAGATTCTGCTTGAGTCAATGAATGTATAATTATGTCCTGAACAGATTCCCACTCTTGAATAGATTGGCTCTTAAATTTTCCCAATAGGTCCTCAGCAAAATCTCCACTTTCATAAAAAGCAGAAATTTTTTTCATCAGAAAATAATTTGAAATAGATTGAGCCCCTTTATAAACATCAACAAGAACCTTTATTGTCTTTACACCAGTAAGCACATCAAATGCCATAAAAAATCCCTTTACACTGTTGGCAACGGAACAGCGATTTTATAGAAATCCTTAAATCCAGGAATTTTGCGAATATGAGTTGTGTCGCTCAATATTCCATCTTTCTGGAAACCATTCTTTATTTCTTCCATTTTTGATTCATCCGGCTCTTCTTCCGAATCACCTGTTTCTCGCTTAAATCTTGTATTCGGGTCAGGATAAATAATTAGGCACTTCGGAAAATAATTCCCTTTCGCGCTTTCGGCTTCCGGATTCCAGCTAAGGGCCTTCAATATTTTTTCATCTCGTGCATATCTACTGATTTCTTGAATATCGTTAAGAATGCCTTGATTACCTTCACTATAACGAGGCTTGTATTTGGCATCAATGATTAGCTTTTCAACATCAGAAACCTTAATATAATCAACCTTGGTTTTTCGGTATCCCTTCACCTGGAATTTGATTTGGTCGCCATACGCCTTGCGGAGCAAACTCAGCACATACATTTCATAGAGGCGCGGCATATCAATGCAGAACGGACGCACTTCTTGCGTTTCCCCAGAGGCTTTGTCTATAGAATAGTCAAAGTGCCTGAGAATCAATTTTGCAACCTTAATTGCGGCCTCATAATGACGGAATATCTTGCCGGCATTGACCTTTGCGACTTGGGCAATTGTCACGTCTTCGGAAACATTCTCAAAAGCGGAGCCAAACATTGACAAGTGTGGAGTCAATTCTTGTAGATGACTTTTGAAACTCGGCAATTGATTTATGAAACGAACTGAGAAAGACAATGCCTTTTTGAGGATCCTGTTCTCCGGAATATCCTCCGTGAATTCCTGGAACCGGCAAAAAACACGGTCTTCGCGCTTGGCGAAAACATCTTTCGTCAGGTGCCTTTGCAGCAAGATTCGCCCACGGATTTTGGACTGCAAGTTTTCTTCCCGAACAACATAGCCCTTCTTGAGCCCCTTCGAAACAAGGTGCCTGAGCAGGGAGATGTAATGCAGAATAAGAAGTGGCGTGATTACATTATCCAAAGCATTCGTCTTAATTGCAGGCTTTTCAAAATCAATGTAATAGTAATTGGAAAAATATGCAGCCTCATTTTCGGAATTCAACTCCAGCGCCGTCATGAATAACTTGATATAATCAACTTCCACTTTGGGCTTTACGACAAAAGCACACTTGTCTTTTATGAACCAAGAGGCACCAATATAATAATGGGCTTTTAGGTTTTCTCCGTCTT
>JAEEGJ010004879.1_pt1 | contig 43829 bp, 21 predicted proteins | sample 8958761 | NCBI WGS metagenome assembly JAEEGJ01 (sample SAMN16246546, study PRJNA631951) | gut metagenome | biome: gut microbiome; feature: rumen; material: RS-attached | host: Bos | place: Iran: Karaj | collected 2018-10
GCCGATGTGCATCAGCAGCAGGCAGGGGAGGCCTTTGGCAACTTCCTGCCGGAAAAACTCAATCTGCTGGGGCGTGACGTCATCGGCGGAATCGTCTATGAAAATGAGTTTCACGCCCTTGATGTCTACGCTGTACATAAGCGGATCCACGCCTTCCCGGTAAAAAGGTTTCAGACGGTGGATCCACTGCTGCCGGGCCTTCATTTTGTCTTCATCGTCCAGCCCTTCGTAATTCCAGTCGTGATTGCCGCTCACATAATAAAAGGGCTTTCCACAGTTCTGGATAAGGCCGGCCGCATATTCGATGCTGTACTCCGAGGGGTAGCTCACCAGGTCTCCCAGGTGGATGATGGCATCGGCGTCGCTTTCGGAAGCGATTTGGAGGCTCTCCCTGAAGGCAAGGGCGGGCGTAGTGGGCTGATGGGTCTTGTAATGGGGAACCACGTTGTAGGCCCCCTCCATCCGGGCGCTGTAGGTGTGATAGGGAGCGTTCCGCTCATCGTCCTCGAAAAGGTGGGTGTCGGCCATCGCGAAAAGATGCACGGGCTCCCGGATGTCTTCCGACCAGATGCGCAGGGTCTGCACGCCATACGCGCTGGTATAGTTGAAGGCGGGGCTGCGCCGGGCATTTTTTCCCGTACAGGAGAGGAAGGAAGGGAAGGTGGCGGCCGCCGAAAGCGCCGCAGCATTTTTCAGGAAGTTCCGTCTGTCCATTTCTGTTGCAGTTTTTCTTTTGTCAGGTCTCCCAAAGATAACAAAAGATTTTTGCTATCTTTGAATTATGTCTAAATTTAAGTAACTTGCGACTATGAAAAAACTGTTTTTCCTGCTGGCCCTGCGGGGCGCCTGTGCCTGCGGAGGGGACAAGCCCGCTCCGGAACCGGAACCTACGCCCACACCTACCCCCACCCCTACGCCGGAACCGCCCGCTCCGGTAAGCACCTTTGCCAAGGGGGCGGATATCTCCTGGGCTTCCGAGATGGAGGCCGGTGGCATCAAGTTCAAGAAGAAAGACGGCACGGAAGCGCCTCTTCTGGATATTTTGAAAGAGGGCGGCTTCAACGCCGTACGCCTTCGCGTGTGGGTTAATCCCTACGGCGGCTGGAGCGGGAAAGAAGACGTCCTGGCCGTGGCCCAGAAGGTGAAAGCCGCCGGACTGGACCTGATGATAGACTTCCATTACAGCGATTTCTTTGCCGATCCTTCCCGCCAGAAGATGCCGGCCGATTGGGAGGCGGACAAAGACAACCTGGATAAGCTGTGCCAGCGCGTATCGGCCCATACCAAAGACGTTCTCCAGGCCCTGAAAGACAAGGGCGTGAGCGTGAAATGGGTGCAGATAGGCAATGAGACCCGCAACGGGATGCTGTGGCCCGCCGGCCAGCTCTGGACCGGCTCCGGAGACATTCCCGACGGCCGGAAGCACTTCGCCCGGCTCTATAACGCCGGCTACGATGCCGCCAAGGGCGTCTATGCCGAAGCCGTGGTGATGCCCCACCTGAACAACGCCTACGAGGACAACGCGTGGTGGTTCACCCAGATGAAGGCCGAAGGCGCCAAGTTCGACGCCATCGCCCTTTCGCACTATCCCCAGGCCGAAAACAAATACACCGCGGCCCAGTACAACCAGAAGGCCATCGACCAGATCAAGGCCCTCATATCGGCCTTTGGCCTGCCGGTCTACGTGGCCGAAGTGGGTGTCAAGCTGGCCGCGAGTGACGCCGCCTCCGTGCTCTCTTCCTTTATGACCGAAGTGCGGAAGATAGAAAAATGCGCCGGTGTCTTCTACTGGGAGCCGCAGGTGAACGGCAGCTGGAAGCCGGAGATTTATTCCAAGCCGGCCGAACTGTCAAAATACACGGGAGAAAGCATCACCAGTCCCTGGGGCCCCTACGACCAGGGCGCTTTCACGGCCGATTATCGGCCTTCTCCCATCCTGGACTGTTTTGCCAATTGATCCCTGTTATTTTATGAAAAAAGCTCTGTTGATGGCCTCCATCGTCCTTTCTGCCGCCTGTGGCACCGTTCCCGAATCCGTTGACCATCCCAATGCCACGCGGGAGGAAATCTGCCGTGTAGAGCCCCTCAGCTGGTGGGTGGGAATGAAAACCAGCCTGCAGCTGATGGTGCAGGGCCCGGACATCGCCTCCTTCGAGGTGTCCATCCCCGGCAAGGGCCTTTCCGTGAAGTCGGTCCACAAGGCCGACAGCCCCAACTTCCTCTTCGTGGATGTGGACGTGGCGCCATCGGCCACCCCCGGCACCTATTACCTGGTCTTTTCGAAAGACGGGCAGTCTTTCCGCTATCCATACCTGATAGGGGAGCGGGCATCCGGCAGTGCCCGGCGGGAAAGCTTTTCAACGGCCGATATGATCTACCTCATCATGCCGGACCGCTTTGCCCGTTCCGAGGGGCCGGAAAGCGCTTATGAGGATGGTTCGCTGGTGCCCTGGACGGTTCCCGGGCTGCCGGACAAGGTGGACCGGAAGGATGCCGTGGCACGGCACGGGGGCAATCTGCAGGGCATCATAGACCACCTGGATTACATAGAGGACCTGGGCGCTACGGCCATCTGGTGCACCCCGCTTCTGCTGGACAACCAGCCCCACGAGTCCTACCACGGCTATGCCTGTGCAGACTATTACCACATAGACCCCCGCTTCGGGGACAACGCCCTTTATCGTACCTTTGTGCAGAAGGCCCACGAGAGGGGCCTGAAGGTGATCATGGATGTGGTCACCAACCACTGCGGCACCGCCCACTGGTGGATGGAAGAGGCCCCCTTCAAGGACTGGTACCACGTGAACGAGCCGTATATGCAGATGAATGCCCTGTTCTCCGTGTATATGGACCCTCACGCCTCCATCCGGGACCGCGAGCGCCAGGAGAGCGGCTGGTTTGTGCCCTCGATGCCGGATATGAACCTGGATAACCCCTACGTTCTCAAGTACTTCCAGCAGTGGGTCGTGTGGTGGACGGAATACGCCGGCCTGGACGGCCTCAGGGTGGATACCTATCCCTACAACGAACCCGGGCCGATGAGCCGCTGGTGCAAGGCCGTGCTGGAAGAGTACCCCCATATGAACATAGTAGGGGAGTGCTGGGATATGAACATTCCCCAGCTGGCTTACTGGCAGAAGGATAACCCCAACAAGAACGGGTTCAACTCCAACCTCCCGTCCATTATGGACTTCCCGTTGCAGAATGCCATCCTGCGGGCCCTGCAGGAGGACAAGGTGTACTGGGACGAGGGAATGACGCGCATCTACACGGTGCTGGCCCAGGATTTTGCCTACCAGGACCTCTCGCACATGGTCACCTTCTTCGCCAACCACGACCACGCCCGCACGGGAGACGTGCTGGGCCGGGATCCTCAGCGGATGAAGCTGGCCCTGGCCCTGCTGGCCACCCTTCGCGGCATCCCGCAACTCTACTACGGAGACGAAATGATGTTCCTGGAGAGGAAGGACGTTCCCAGCCACGACGGCGCCAAGAGGATAGACTTCCCCGGAGGCTGGGCTGATGATCCGGTGAACCTGTTCACGGCCGTGGGCCGCGCCCGGGCTCCGGAGTTATACGGCGAGGCGGCCGAAGTGCACGACTACGCCCGTGCGCTCTTCCGCTGGAGGAAGGGCTGTAAAGCCGTCCAGGAGGGCCGCACCCTTCATTTCCTGTCCCGCAGGAACGTAGGACCCGTGAACATTACGGACAACTCCTACTCCTTCTTCCGCTACACGGACGACGAAGCGGTGTTCGTATACATCAATAACAATCCGGAACCCCGCACCCTGGACTGGAACCACTACCGGGAATTCGTACCCGGCCCCGTGCAGGGGACAGACATTCTCTCCGGAGACCCTGTCACCCTGAAGGACGGCCTGTCCATTCCGCCCAAATCGGCCCTTATCGTTCAGTTCAACCGGTAACAAAGAGAAAAGCACCCCTCCCCAAGGGTGCTTTTCAAGTATATAAAACGAACTTAACAAAGGACATGAATCACTTCAATGTCCGATGCAAAGTTACGGTTTTTTATTCTGAAAACAACGATTTTTACACTTAAAACCAAAATAAAATATTTTAGTTTCAAAATGTAATCCGTAAACGCTTCAATTTCATTAGAGTAGGGAAACGATGGCGTCGTAGTATTTTTTGCTCACCGGAATGTTTTTTACCCCGTGTTGGTCCAATTGGGCCAGGGCATAGCCGTTGGCGTCCTTCTTGAGAAGGTCTACGTGGGCGGCGTTGACAAAGAAACTGCGGTGGCAGCGGACGAGTCCGTGGCGCTGGAGAATTTCTTCCAGGGCGCGCATCGAGGAGCGGAGCTCAAAATCCTTCACCTTGCCGTTGTCCAGGTGCACGATGTGGACGTAGTTTTCTTCGGCCTCGATGTAAAGGACGGCCTCGGAGGAAACCACCAGTTTGAGGCGCTTCTGCTCGTCCTGGAAGCGGATGAGGGTTTTCTCGTCCACGACGGGGGCGCTTTCCAGGCGTTTGACCAGCACGTGCAGCTGGACGGCCATGGAGATGATGGAGAGCGGAAAGACCAGGATGCCGGCCATATAAAGCACGCAGAGGGACATAACGCCGAAGTACGGCCTTACGCCGGCCCAGCCGATGCCCATCGGAATGGACAGGAACAGGCCGCAGAGAATCACTTCTCCCACGCACCAGAGCACGTACAGGGACCAGTTGAGGTCGATGATGCGCTTGAGGATGAACAGCAGCATACGGGAGAACACCATCACACCCAGCACAATGAGGGTGGCCACGATGAGGTTGAGGGCATAATGGCCCTTTCCGACGGCCAGGAAGGTGTCTATGTCGAAAGGCTTGTAGGCCAGAACGAACAAAAAGAAAAAGATGGGGACGGCCGTGAAGAACATCACATTCACGGGCATCTTGTAAAATGTGCGGGCTATGGTTTTCATGGTCTTTTTTCTGGCTGACAAAGATACAAATAATTCCGGATAAGGCGCCATATAAGGCTCAAACGGTCAATCTGTTTCAAAATTGCCAAAAAAAGTGTATATTTGCACGTTTATAGCTGTAGGAAACTAAAAATTATTATAAACTAATTAGAGAATTTATGGCAGACAAGAAGAAAAGAGTCTATCGCTTTGGCGGAAAGCACGCTGAAGGCGATGGCAAGATGAGAGAACTTCTGGGCGGCAAGGGCGCCAACCTGGCCGAGATGAACCTCCTCGGTATGCCCGTTCCCGCCGGTTTCACCATTACTACCGAATGCTGCACTGAGTACTATCGTCTGGGTGGTGGTTATACCCCCGAACTCCGTGCCGAGGTGGCAGACGCCCTCGAGGCCACCGAAAAAATCATGGGCAAGAAATTTGGAGATCCCAACGACCCGCTCCTCGTGAGCTGCCGCTCCGGCGCACGCAGCTCCATGCCGGGTATGATGGATACCATCCTCAATATCGGCCTTTGCTCCGCTACCATCCCCGGTCTTATCAAGAAGACCAATAACCCCCGTTTCGTGTATGACGCTTACCGTCGTCTCATCATGATGTATTCCGACGTTGTGATGGAGAAGGCCGAAGGCATCGAACCCGCAGACGGCCAGGGCATCCGCCAGCAGCTGGACCGTATGATGGAAGAGGTCAAGAAGGCCAACGGTTACAAGAGCGACACCGAGCTCACCGCAGATCAGCTCAAAGATCTGGCCGAAGCTTTCAAGGTACGCATCAAGGAAGTCCTGGGTGTAGAATTCCCGGACGACGCCAAGGCCCAGCTTTGGGGTTCCATCGGCGGTGTGTTCAAGAGCTGGAACGGCAAGCGCGCTATCCGCTACCGTCAGATCGAGCACATTCCGGACGATTGGGGTACCGCTGTGAACGTACAGTCCATGGTGTTCGGTAACATGGGTGACACCTCCGCTACCGGTGTGGCTTTCTCCCGTAACCCCGCCAACGGTGACAACAAGTTCTATGGTGAGTGGCTCATCAACGCCCAGGGTGAAGATGTGGTGGCCGGTATTCGTACCCCCAACCCCCTGAACGAAGCTACCAAGAGCGAAAAGAATAAGAACCTCGCTTCCCTTGAAAAGGCTATGCCCGAGGTTTACAAAGAACTGGACGACATCCGCAAACACCTCGAAGAGCACTTCCAGGATATGCAGGATATCGAGTTCACCATCCAGGAAGGCAAGCTCTGGATGCTGCAGTGCCGTATTGGCAAGCGCACCGGTCTGGCTGCCCTGCAGATGGCAGTAGATATGGTTGAGGAAGGCCTCATTGACGAGAAGACCGCTGTGATGCGCGTGGCCCCCGCCCAGCTGGACGAGGTCCTTCACCCCATCCTGGATCCCGCTTCCGAGAAGAAGGCCCCCGTTCTGGCCCAGGGTCTGCCCGCTTCCCCGGGTGGTGCCGTAGGTCAGATTGTCTTCACCTCCGAAGACGCCATCGAGTATATGAAGGCCGGCAAGAAGTGCATCCTCGTCCGTGAGGAGACTTCCCCCGAAGACATTGACGGTATGCACGCCTCCGTGGGTATCCTCACCGAGCGTGGCGGTATGACCTCTCACGCCGCCCTGGTGGCCCGTGGTTGGGGTAAGTGCTGCATCGTAGGCTGCGACGCCCTCAAGATCAACTTCAAGGACAAGACCGTTACCTTCGCCGGAGTGGACAAGAAACTCAAGGAAGGTGACTGGCTGTCCCTGAACGGTGCCAAGGGTCTGGTTTACGAAGGTGCCATTGATACCATGGATGCCTCCGAGAACCCGCTCTTCGCCAAGTTCATGGCCATGTGCGACAAGTTCCGCAAGCTGGGTGTCCGCACCAATGCCGATACGCCGGAAGATGCCGCCCGCGCCCTTAAGTTCGGTGCCCAGGGTATCGGCCTGTTCCGTATCGAGCATATGTTCTATGGCCGCAACAGCGAGCAGCCGCTGTCCAAGCTCCGCAAGATGATCCTCTGCGACACCGACGAGGAGCGTAAGGCCGCCCTGTTGGAACTGGAGCCCTTCATGAAGGCCGCCGTCAAGGAAACCCTCCGCGTGATGGACGGCAAGCCGGTTGTGTTCCGTCTGCTGGATCCGCCGCTGCACGAGTTCGTTCCTCAGGGTGAGGAAAAGAAGAAGGAACTGGCCAAGGATCTGGGCATTTCCGTGAAGGAAGTGGAGAAGCGTGGCGAGAACCTCCACGAGGTGAACCCGATGATGGGTCACCGTGGTGTCCGTCTGCACGTGAGCTTCCCGCTCATCGCCGAGACCCAGTACCGCGCCATCTTCACCGCCACCGCCGAACTCCAGAAGGAAGGCCTGCACCCGCACCCGGAGATCATGATCCCTGTGACCATCAGCGCCCGCGAGCTCAGCTTCCAGAAGGTCATTTGCGACCGCATCAAGGCCGAGGTTGAGGCCCACCATGCCCAGCTCATCGACTACCAGTTTGGTACTATGATCGAGATCCCTCGTGCTGCCCTTACCGCAGACCGTATGGCCCGCGCTGCCGAATTCTTCAGCTTCGGTACCAACGACCTCACCCAGATGACCTTCGGCTTCAGCCGTGACGATATCGGTACCTTCATGGGTGACTACCTGGGTAACAAGATTCTCGATTCCGATCCGTTCCAGACCATCGACGTCAAGGCCGTTGGCCAGCTGGTCAAGATGGGTGTGGACCGTGGCCGCAGCTGCCGCAAGGACCTCCAGTGCGGTATTTGCGGTGAGCACGGTGGTGATCCCAAGTCCATCGAGTTCTTCAACACCATCGGTATCGACTATGTGTCCTGCAGCCCGTTCCGCGTGCCCATCGCCCGCCTCGCCGCTGCCCAGGCCCAGATTAGCCAGAGCAAGTAAGTTCTGGTAATACCACTAAAAAAGCTCCGAGCAATCGGAGCTTTTTTTTATAGTAGTTTCGCTGCTATTTCCGAGAGTTCGGAACGCTCTCCCTTGCGGAGGAAGACGTGCTCGAAGATGGCTTGGCCGCGCATCTTCTCTCCCAGGTGGGTGAGACCGTTACTCCACTGGTCCAGGAAGGGCTGGTCAATCTGGTAGATATCTCCCGTAAACACCATCTTGGTGCCTTCACCGGCACGGGTGATGATGGTCTTTACCTCGTGCGGGGTGAGGTTCTGGGCCTCGTCCACAATGAAGTAGACCTTACCCAGGGAGCGGCCGCGGATGTATGCCAGGGGAGAGATGAGAAGTTTCTCTTCCCGGACCATAGCGTCCAGCTTCTGGGCCTGCTTGCTGCCGGGTTTGTAACAGTGCTTGATGACCTCCAGATTATCCATAAGGGGCTGGATGTACGGACTCATCTTGGTCTTCTGGTCTCCGGGGAGGTAACCGATATCCTGGCCGCCCAGCACCACGGTGGGACGCGAGAGGATAATCTGATCGTAGTCATTGGACTGCTCCAGGGCGGCGGCCAGGGCAATGAGGGTCTTACCCGTACCGGCGCCGCCGGTAATGGATACCAGAGGAATCTTGGGGTTGAGGCAGGCGTCCATAGCAAACTTCTGCTCGTCGTTGCGGGGACGGATGCCGGCGGCGGCCTGCGTGCGCACCAGGGCTATGACGTCGCGGGAGGCGTCGTATCGGCCGCAGACCGTATCTTCTCCAAAGACAAACTTGTACAGCTGGTTGGGGATGGGCTGCTTTTCCTGAATCTCACGCCAGTCCATACAGTTGTCCTGCCCGTAGGCCAGGCGCTGCGTGGCCTCGGAGGAGGCTTCCACAGTAATGACCTCCTGCTCCAGGCTCATCATCACTTCGTCGTCCACGCGGTCTCTCAGGTAGTCCTGGGCCTCCATACCCACGGCCTTGGCCTTGAGGCGGAGGTTGATGTCCTTGGTGACCAGAGCTACAAAACGGTCCGGATTGTGGTCCCGGATCCACATAGCGGTGGAAAGGATGCGGTGGTCCTGGGTGTCGTCCCGGAACAGGTCCTTATACTTCTGCGGGAAGGGATGATTGGGTTCCAGCTTGATGTATCCCAGCCGCTTGCCCAGCGAATACCCCCGGGGGGCGGGCTTGCGGTCCATCAGCTTGTTCATCTCTCTCATAAATGCGCGGGCGTTGAAGGAAAGGGCGTCGTTGCCCTTTTTGAACTTGTCCAGTTCCTCCACCACGGCAATGGGAATCACAATGTCGTTGTCCTGGAATTGTTTCACGGCGGTATAGTCGTGCAGGACAATGTTGGTGTCTAATACAAAAATCTTGGCCATTAGTCTTCTCCTTCTAAAGTGTTAAGAAGAGATTCAAGTATCTGTGGTATTTCTATGCGGTTGGTCAGTTTGACTTCCGGATGACCCGGGGTAGGATGGCCGATGGGGAAGTACACCACATCCTGGAGGATGAACTCGGCATCCACATAATCGTAGTCAATATCGGCAATCTGGATGAGCACGCCCGGAACCTCGGAGAAGAGGATGCGGACAGGAAGGTTTTCCCCATAGGATTTGGCTATTTCCCGGATGGAAACGTCGGCTCCCGTACCGGCCGAAGTCATAGCGCGCAGGGCCGTCAGGAGACCTCCGTCGCCCACCGTGGCGCCGGCTTTGACAATGCCGTCCTCCACCAGTTCGCGCAGCACTTCGTAGCAGTCCATAAAATAGTCTGCGTCTGCAACATCGGCCGGTGTGGAGGGGTTGGCACCTACGGCCTGTGCCAGGGTAGAACCGCCCAGGCGGAAGTCGCAGGGGTCAAAGGGAATATAGATAATCCAGTCCGAAGCTTCCGGTTGGAAAGAGGCCGAAGCCTTTCTGCGCCGGCTCAGACGGGGATTGGCGGTACGGTAAGGGGTGTCGCGGAAGAGGTCTTCCTCTTCCTGCTCGGCTTCGTCTTCCTCCATCACGGTACCGGCCTTGAAGGAAACGGCAGGAGCACCGGCGGTGAGGCTGTATTTCTCCAGCTTGACGCCCAGGGCATCTACATAGTTGCAGGCGGCTTCTACCGACTCATAAAAGGCGGCGGCGTGACCTATGGACTTCTGGTTCCACTTCCAGTCGGCCTTCAACGTGAGGTCTCCCAGGCGGAAGTGTCCGTTCATCCATACTACGTCCAGCAGGGCCTGGGCCACCTTGGAGGCGGTGTACGGACCGGCAAAGGGGAGGGGCAGGCTGCGGGAGCGCCGGAGCTCTTCCACGGCCACCGCGTACTCCTCAATGGCACTTTCTTCAAACGAGAAAGAGTCCGGAGCGGGATCCAGGTGTTCATCGGCCAGGGTTTCGGGGTCTCCATCCGGCTCCAGCGGAGGCTGGGCCGTGCATTCCCGGAGCATACGGGCGGGGGAAAGCGGCATAGGGACACCGTCCAGAATGTAGCTGCTGTAGAGTAAGTCTGCTGCCATACCCCAAATATAAGCATTTTTCCATTAATATTGGTTATCTTTGTGGTATGGAATTGTCTTACGAAGAACTGTTAGCCCATATTTTCAAGCGTTTTCCTTCCGTGCAGGGAAACGGCTTTACGCCCGGTGCGTACAAGCCGGGTCTGGAGCATATGCAGCTCTTCGATGAGGTGCTGGGCCATCCGTCCCGTGCCTTCAAGTCCATCCACGTGGCCGGTACCAACGGCAAGGGTTCGGTTTCCAATCTGCTGGCTTCGGCCCTTACCTCCTGTGGCTACAAAGTGGGTCTGTTTACCTCGCCGCACCTTATAGATTTCCGCGAGCGCGCGCGTATAGGCGGGGAAATGATTCCCCAGGAGTACGTGTACGACTTCCTGAGAACGTGGCTGCCCTGGATCCAGAACCACGACCTTTCCTTCTTTGAAATTACTACCGGCCTGGCTTTCAAGTGGTTCGCAGACCAGAAGGTAGATGCCGCCGTCATAGAGGTGGGCCTGGGCGGACGCCTGGACTCCACCAACATCCTGGAAAAGCCGGAACTTTGCATCATTACCTCCATCGGCCTGGATCATATGGCCCTGTTGGGGAATACCGTTCCGGAAATTGCGGCCGAAAAAGCCGGCATCTTCAAGCCCGGCGTTCCCGCCCTCATAGGGGACAAGGACCCCCAGACCACGCCCGTGTTTGAGGAGAAGGCGTATATGCTTTGTCCGCTGCATTTTGCCGCCGACGAGCGTCCCAGCCTCTGGAGCCGCAGCCCGCAGATTCTCTCTGAGATGGATTTGCAGGCCGAGGTTCAAGCCGCCAACGTGCGCACCGTGCTGGTGGCGGTGGATCTGCTTAAAGAGTCTTTCGAGCGCCTGCAGGATGCCGACGCCGTAGCCGACGGCCTCATCCACACCGCCCGCAATATGGACTTCCGGGGCCGGTGGGAGCGGCTTTCGGACCAGCCTTATGTGCTGGCTGATATTGGCCACAACGCCCACGCCCTGAGTCACAACTTTGCCCAGCTGGAGCGTTATGTAAGCGAGGGCCGTTTCTCTTCGCTCATCATTGTGTACGGCATTATGGCCGATAAGGACCTGGACGCCATCCTGCCCCTGATGCCGGTGGATGCCACCTATATCTTTGCCTCTCCGGCTTCGGCCCGGTCCCTGCCTGCCAGCGAGCTCCTGCGCCGCTTCAACGAGTACCGCCGGAAGGAAGGCCTTCCCTGCCGCTCTTTCTTCTCCGGCAGCGTGCGCGAGGCCGTACAGATGGCCACCCAGCTGGCCCAGAACCTCTCTACGCAGCTCAGCCGGAGTGCTTCGGCCCAGCAGCCCGCCCCGCCGCTCATCTACATTGGCGGAAGTGCCTTTGTGGTGGCAGAGGCCTTACCGCTCTTCAAATAGCACGAAAGTTGTTTTTATCCATTTTAAATGGATTTGAAATATGAGAAAACTCCTGATAACCACTTTGCTGGCGTTGGCCGGCCTGTTTCCTGTTTTTGCAATGAATGACGACGGACACGTACTCACAGACCTCTGGAATCAATATGAAGAGGCCCGCAAGGCAGACCGCCCCCAGAAGGAGGCGGAGATACTGGCCGAAATCCGCCAGAAGGCGCAGAAGCAGCACCTTCCGGTGGATTTTTACGATGCCGCAACGAAGTATGTAAATACCGTTCAGAGAAGGGATTGGAAGCAGGGAGATGCCCTGCGGGAAGAGCTTAAGAAAGAAGTGGAGCGCTTTGACAATCCTGTGGTTACTTTCCTTTGGATGCGGGAATGGAAGCGGGCTTCTTCGGATGAGATTTGGGCCTATGTGAAGGAGCACGCCAAGGATTTCAAGGGCAATCATCCGGCCCTCCATAGGGGCGTGGACGGTTTCTTGAACGGGGCTCTGAAGCCTTTCATCCGTTCCGACAAGGAGTTTGCCCTGTGGAGCCTGCTGGGCTCCCGTCGCTTCACCAGTGATACGGAAGATGAGATTTACAAGGCCTTGAAGGCCCAACTGAACGGCTCCTATCCCGGAGACGGCGCCCTTGAGTACTATGTCCTTAGCCGGAAGTACAACCTGATGGCCGAAAGACCCAAAAAGAAAGCTGGCCTACAGGCCCTTCAGAACCAGTGTTTTGGCAGGGCTTTGGGTCTTTTCCCGGAGGCCGACCTGATGCTTTTGCAGAAAGAAGATCTGGACGAAGCCAAGGCCGATGAAAAGAAGTACAGGGCTCTTCACAGCTCCTGCCATCGTTTTGAAGCCCGCCGCAAGAGCTTTGCCGGAGACGAGGCTGTCCTTGCCAATGCCTGCACCGGCATTAGTTATCTTATTGACCAGTTGGAAGGGGAAGGCCTGGACGTGTTGGTGGATTCGGCCCGTATCCAGGTGCTGTTCAAGAACCTCTATCACGCCAATGTGACGCTCCGCGAGGGCAAGAGGACCATCAAGACTTGGAAGGTGGCCAATTTTGACCGGAGCTTCTATGTGAAGGATACGGTGAGCGTGGACCTGCCCCAGCTGCCCGACGGCGACTATACCGTGGAGGTTACAAGTGGTAAGCACACCGTACAGGATAATTATACGCGGTACACGCTGTCGCTGGCCACCCGTCAGGATGCCCTGGGCCGAAGCGTGTATGTGGCCGATTATAAGACCGGTGAGCCGCTTCCTACGGTGTCGTTCCGCCTGCTCAAGGGAGATATTGAGATGGCCAACACGTCTTTGCGGATGGACGGATTCACCCTGCTGCCGGAGGCTTTTACCAAGCTCCTCTCGAAGGACAGACGCACGTATTACAGCATCCAGGCCGTGAGCGGAGACCGCCGTTCTCAACCGCTGGGCCTGGGCTACGACTATATGGGGAGCCGGACCGATACAAGGCCCCGTTGCCGTATTTACCTGGACCGGGGAGCATATAATCCCGGGGACACGGTGAAATTCAAGGCTGTCCTTTATGAAGGAGACCCTTATAAAGGCCTCAAGGTGTGCAAGGGTGTGAAGTTGGAAGTGTACCTGGAAGACTCTGAAGACAACGAGGTGGGGCAGCTGAAACTTACAACCAATGAGTGGGGATCTGTTTCAGGTGAGTTTGTAATTCCTACCGGCATCCGGGGAGGATTGTTCACTTTGGGCGTGGAAGATTATGAGGATGTCTATTTCAATGTAGACGAGTTTGTCCTGCCCACCTTTGATTTGACTTTTGATTCCGTTACGGAACATTATGCCCCTGGCAGTGAGGTCCCCGTGAGCGGAACTGTCAAGAGTTATTCCGGCCACAGCCTGGCCGGAGCCCGCGTGAGCGTCAGGGTAGAGCGTTATGGCTCGGTGGTGCTGGAAGAGGAGAAGGCCCTGGATGCATCCGGCGTGTTTGCTTTCCGCTTCCCGGCCAAGGAAGAAGGGCAATACATAGTCGGAGTGAAAGTATCCGACGCCACCGGTGAGACCCAGGAGTTCTCCAACAGCTACTATATTACGGAGCATAAATGGGTAAGCATAGATATTTTGAATAAGGCCGATGCTCAGTTGGGTCGCTACAACACCAAGGTTGTCACTACCCGGGATTTGAAAGTGGGCTTTCAGGTTAGGGCTGGCAGTGCCTTCAACCTGATTGTGCCGGTCAGCTACCGTCTTTTGAAGGCCGATGGAAGCCTCTTCTCGGAGGGAACCGTTTCTTCCAAGGACATCTTACAGCTGACCCTGCCCCAGAGCGGCCTTTATACCTTGAAAGCCGAAGAAGAGGAAGTGGAAATCCTTTGCCTTTTGCCGGAAGACAGAACCCTGCCGGAAGAAGTGAAGCGCATCTTCCTGCCGCAAAAAACGGTTCTGGAAGCCTCTGAGGGGATTAATGCCCGCATAGGAAGCGGTTTGGGCCGGATCTATGCCGTGGTAACGCTCTATGGAGAGGGTCTTAAGGTGCTGTCTTCCAGTCAGTTTACTGTGGAAAGTGGCGCCGTGGAGGCTTTGCAGATGCCCTATCTGGATTCCTATCCCGATGTAGTGCGCCTGGTGGTGTTCTATTTTAAGGACGGTGAACAGGTGCGCTATAATATGTTGTACCGCCGGGCCAAGGGTAAGTATACCCTTCCGCTCCAATTTACCCGTTTTCAGGATAAGGCTTACCCCGGTACGCTCTATAGCTTTACCCTAAAGACAGAGCCTGGCGTTGAGGCGCTGGCTGCCGCCTGGGACAAGAGTTTGGAAACCATTAATCCCAACAATTGGAATCTGGTGAATATGCGGGAGCAAACGGTTTTGAGTGCGCAATACGATGCCGTTTGTGGCTTTGTCAGCGGGGGACGCCGCTACCGTATAGGAGGGGATCGGATGGTAACTATGGCTTCCAATACCAAAGCAGCTCCTGTGCTGTCCGATGCTCTCGAGATGGAAGTGGAAGGCGAAGCCTTGGAAGAGACCGTAGCGGCATATGGAAGGTCGGCTCCGGAAAAGGGCGTTGCCGTGCGCTCGGACTTCTCTTCGGCCCTTACCTTCCAGCCGCATCTGCGTCCTTCGGCCGATGGAACGCTGGAATTCAGTTTCCGTACTTCCGACAAGCTCTCTACCTATATTGTACGCGTGTATGCGCACGATAAGGCTATGCATAACGCCCTCTGCGAGAAGGAGATGGTGGTCTCCCTGCCGGTGAAAGTCTCCCTGCAGGAGCCCCGTCACCTCTATGTAGGAGATGTTTACGAAGCCGCCGTCACGGTTTCCTCTATGGCCGAAGAACCCGTTTCCGGTGTGATTAAGCTCAAGGCAGGGGAGTCTGTGCAGCAGATTCCCGTTACGGTGGCCCCCGGTACAACTGAGACACGTCGGTTCCAGGTTGTCATACCGAGCGAAGCGAGCGTATCTCTCACCGCATCCTTCATTGCCCCCGAGTTCTCGGATGCCGTTCAGGTTACCGTGCCGGTGTATCCGGCGGCCCAGGTGCTTACGGAGGCTCATTCAGCCGTGCTGCGCGATGCTATGTCCCGGGAGGCTCTGCTGGCCGACCTCTGTTCCCGCTTTGTAAACGTTCCGGCCTCAGAGGCTGCCCTCAAGGAAATTACTGTCCTGGATATGGTCAAGGACGCTATCCCGTCCCACGTGGATCCTTCCGCGGACGATGTCCTGTCCCTCTCCGAGGCCTACTACGTCCGCCTTATGTATTCCTCTCTCAATTGTCATTCTGAGCGTAGCGAAGAATCTGTTTCAGACGATGTTCTTATTGACAAGATCCTGGCTTGCCGGAACGGGGACGGCGGTTTTGCGTGGTTCCCGGGGATGAATTCCAATGCCATCATTACGGCCGTTTTGCTGGAGCGCTTTGCTCTCCTGCGAGACCGCGGATTTGAGATTCCGGACTTAAAGTCGTCCGTCAAGTTCCTGGATAACAAGCAGTTTGGTACTGTTTTCCCTATCTGGAACGGCTGGGTGTCCGATGCCCAGTATATGCGCGTCCGCGCCCTTTATCCGGAGGTTCCATTTGAGGTGAAGCCCGTTTCGGCCGCCGAGAAGAAGCGTTTCTCCGAGTTTAAGAAATATGCCAAGGATTACCTCACGCCGTCCAAGAAGGACGGTCGCGGGCTGGAGGGTCAGATTCTCTCCAAGGCCCGTCGGCTCCTGACCCTGCGGTGCCTGAATGCTTCGGCCCAGGGTAAGGCGCTGGCCGGAGCGTGGGGTATCGGCCTGTCTTCTAAGCTGGAGAAATCCATCCAGGCCGATGTGACCTCTCTGCTGGAGTACGCGGTGGAGCATAAGGACGGCGGCTGGTACTATCCCAATGCCGTGATGCCTTTCCGCGGGCTTCTGGAAAGCGAAGCCTACGCCCACGCCCTCCTTTGCCAGCTTCTGAAGGCCGACAGTCCCGTCATTGCCGACGGCATCCGCCTGTGGCTTATGCTGCAGAAGGAGACGCAGAAGTGGGACTCCGATCCGGCTTTTGTAGACGCCATTACCGCCATTCTGGATGGCTCTGAGGCGGTTCTGAATACGCGGGTTCTGGCGCTTTCGGCCACTTACGAGGCGCCGTTTGAGAATATCCAGGCCAGTGGCAACGGCTTTACCATAGAACGTAAATTCTACAAGATGGGGGACAAGTGGGAACCTCTCCTGCCCGGTGAATCCGTGAAGGTTGGAGACAAGATCAAGGTGGAATACGCCATCTGGAATGCCGAAAACCGCAGCTTTGTGAAGCTCACCGCCGGCCGCGAGGCTTCGCTCCGTCCTGTGGAACAACTTTCCGGCTACATGTTCTATTATGGAGGCTATCGCAATGTGAAGGCTTCGGCCACCGAGTTCTACTTTGATTCCTATCCGGAAGAAAAGACCGAACTCTCCGAGGAGTTCTTCGTGACCCAGGCCGGCCGCTTTGTGGCGCCCGTCACCGTCATCGAGAGTCTCTATGCGCCCCACTACCGCGCCAACTCGGCCTTCCGCCCGCCGCTAACTTCTGTGGACCAAAACAGTTAAGTCATCTTAAGGAGATAAGGGAAGGGGGAAGCGCGAAGCGCTGTGGGGGAATCCTTTCCCCCTGCCCCTGGGGGCAGCCGCGAAGCGGCGGGGGATGAGAGGCGCTTCCAGTATCGCAAACGCAAAAGAGAGACCGAAGGGGTCTCTCTTTTTAGTGGGCGGTACTGGATTCGAACCAGTGACCCTCTGCTTGTAAGGCAGATGCTCTGAACCAACTGAGCTAACCGCCCGAAACGGGATTGCAAAGGTAGTAATTAAATTTGAATTGACAAATTTTATCGCTAACTTGCAAGATAAAACTTTAATTATGATTGCAATTCTGGCCCTGGCGCTATTGCCGCCTTTCATTCTCATTTGTTATGTGTATCAGCAAGATAAGCTGCAGAGAGAGCCCAAGAAGAACCTGATCAAAGCGTTCTTTTACGGAGGTATTTCTATGTACGCCTCGTTGCTTATTTCGGTACCTTCTATGAATTTGGGTTTGTTTGGCAAGGAAATTACGTCTTACTTTGATGCTTTCCGTACGGCATTCTTTGGCGCCGCCATTCCGGAAGAGACGGCCAAACTGGTGCTGCTGTGGCTCTTCCTGAGAAAGTGCAAGGACTTTGACGAGCGTATGGACGGCATTGTGTACGCTGCCTGCGTGGGGCTGGGTTTTGCTTCGTTTGAGAACATCCAGTACCTGCTGGCATCGGGCTCCGATTGGGTTACCGTGGGCTTGGGCCGCTCCATTACGGCCATTCCCGCCCATTTTGGCTTTGCCGTTATTATGGGCTATTATTTCTCCCTGTTTTACTTTGACAGATACCGTGCTCCCGGTGCCGGTCTCAAGATGTGGCTGTATCCCGTGCTGCTCCACGGCGCTTATGACTGGATTGCTATGACCCAGGAAGTGAACCCGGAACTCAACGGCATTATTGCCATTGCCATCCTGATGCTGTGCTTCTGGCTGCTGAAGACGGCCCGTAAGCATATGAAGAGCCATCTGATGGCCGATACGGTATACACCCCCGGCGTAGACGAACAATAAAATACACAGATATGAAAAAGATCCTCCTCTTTGTCCTGACAGTTGCTATCGCGTTCCCTGCCGGCGCCCAGAAGATAGTAAAAGGTTCCATTGAAGGAGTCCCTTACCAGGGTTCCTATCATCCCACCTATTCCAGTGACGGTGCCTCCTTTGTTCCCAAGAACATCATCCTGATGATTGGCGACGGCACGGGCCTGGCCCAGATTGCCTCCGGTTATTATGCCAATAATGGGGAACTCACGTATGCCAACCTCAAATATATGGGTTGGGTAACCACCCAGAGCGCCTCACACTTTACCACGGATTCGGCCGCTTCCGGTACGGCTTATGCCACCGGCCAGAAAACATACAATCACGCCGTTGGTGTGGATATGGACAAGCGCCCCATCCCCAATATCCCCGAGCGGGTTATTGGCAACGGAGTCATCTCCGGCGTGGTCTCCACGGACGACCTTAACGGCGCCACGCCCGCCTCTTTCTTTGCCCATCAGGAAGACAGGGATATGACAAACGAGATTTGGGCCGATATGCCCGGCAGCGTGCTCCGCTACTTTGCCGCCGGAAGCAAGGAGAAATTCGAAAAGCGCCCTGAAGCTACCCAGAAAGCCATCAAGGATGCTTTCACCGTGGTGTATTCCCTGGACGACCCTGCCTGCGCTACCGCAGACCGTTTGGGTGTGCTGCCTCCGGCTGTAGAAACCGGTTATATTGTGAAAGGCCGTACGGATTTCCTGCCCAAAGCCACCCGCCAGGCCATTGATTTCCTCAATGCCCGCAAGAACGAGGGCAAGGGCTTCTTCCTTATGGTAGAGGGCGCCCGCATTGACAAGGCCTGCCACAGCAACGAGTTTGACAGCGCCGTGAAGGAGCTGCTGGACTTTGACCAGGCCATTGCGGAAGCCATCAAGTTTGCCGACGAAGACGGCAATACGCTGGTGGTCATTTCGGCCGACCACGAGACCTCCGGTCTGGCCCTGTGGGGTGGAGATCCTTCCAAGGGCAATGTGGAGGGCGTTCACGTGAGTGGCGGTCATACCCCCATTCCGGTTCCCATCTTTGCATACGGTCCCCACGCCCAGGACTTTATGGGCGTTCAAGGAAACGAGCAAGTGGCCCAGAAGATTCTGAAGCTCCTACTGTTTTAAAGAGAGTCTGAAGTCTGCGGGGGACATCCCCGTAATGTCTTTAAAGTTACGCCAGGCCGTTGTGCGTGAGCGGAAACCGGCATTGAAGAAAGCCGTCTGGACATCGATATCCGGGTTTTCCTTGATTTGGTTTACTACGCTTTCCACCCGCTTGGCGTTAACCATTTCCTTGAATCCCTTACCGGTCTCCTGCTGGATGATACGACCCAGGTAGGTGACATTGGTGGCGCAGAGTTTTGACAGGGAGGAGAGGGAAAGATCCGGGTCTCTCCAGGCTTCTTCCTGGTCCATAATCTGGCAGATGCGTGCCCATAGGTCCGGTTCCATAGGGACCGAGGCGAGGTCCGTTTCTTCTACTTGCTGAATCACTTCTGTCTGCCGTTTGCCCGGGCGCAGACGCTCCTCCAGCTCGTATTCTGTGGAGAATGTGTAGAAGGTGCTGGCCATAATGGGCATAAGAATGAGCAGGATGCCATTGTTGGTGAGCATCAGGGCAATGTGCGTGACGCAAATGAGAAGAAGTACCAGGGAGTAAAGAACTATCCATCTGTGGTAAGCGCTGCTCTTGTAGTATTTGTAGGGCAGCAGAAGGGGGATGAGGCAGTAGGGGAACATCAGGAACAAAGACACCAGGCGGGCAATGACGTCAGGCTGGGAGAGGTTTTTCCAAATATGTTCCGGGGCGTACAGCAGCGTCCATTTGTCTGTGAAAAACAGGTACAGGATGGCCAGCAGGAGTACGGGTGAAAAGAGGATGAATCCGTTCTTGGGGGTTAGCCATTCCGGCTTGATTACGGAAATGGGATACAGAGCCATGACAATGTTCATGCTCATATAGAGGAGGCCAATCCAAGGTTGCAGGATGAAGAAGGGAAGCTCGTGAATGGTTCCTATAATATTGGCCAAGACAACAATGAGGGCCATGAAGCCGCTGAAAGCGGCACCCAGGGTTAGAATTCTGCGGGAACGGTCCCAGTCTTCCTTGTGTAATTGTATCAGATTACGGGCGCATAGGAAGCACGCGGTCATTTCTACGGCCGTCGCTGCAAGCGCCAGTAAAAACAGCAGGTTATCCATTAGCGTTTCAAATTATGTTTCAAAATTAATAAAAAAATAGCAAAAAACATACCCTTTTTTAGGAATTGAAACATATAGTAGTGGTAATGAAACCTGGAATTCTTCTAATTGCAGTATTTTTGGTAAGTTTTAAAACATACTCTGGCGTACTTGTAGTCAATTGAGCCAGAGAATAATGCATAACGATGAGTAAAAGTCTGAAAAACTTTCCGCTGAGCCTGGCCTGGCTCTGCCTACTTTGCATACCCTTGAAGTTGGCAGGTCAGGAAGTGTCTATCCGCAACAACCTGCTGTACGACGCAACGGGCACCCCCAACCTGGGCGTTGAGGTGCAGGTGGGCGACCACGTGTCCGTGGGCGTAAATGGAAGCTTCAAGAGCTGGCCGCGTTTTCTGGCTTGGGATAACGACGTTGAGGCAAACCCCCAGCGCTGGCGCCACTTCCTGGTGGCCCCGGAGGCAAGATATTATTTTAGCGAAGTGTTCAAAGGCGCCTTCGTGGGCGTAGACTTCCTGTATAGCCACTTCAATGTGGGAGGCATCAAACTTCCCTTTGGCCTGTATCCGGAACTGCAGGAGCACCGTGACCAGGGCTCCTACTGGGGCGGCGGTGCCTTCATGGGCTACTCCTGGTGGCCCTTCCAGCACTGGCGCCTGGAACTGGCGGGCGGTGCAGCGGTGGGCCTGGCGGCTTACGACCGCTATGCGTGCGAGCACTGCGGCACCAAGCTGGCCGAAGAACGCAAAGTGGCGGTTATTCCTCAGGTGGGCATCAACATTGCCTACAACCCGGTGGCAAGGGACAAGCGCAAGCCCCGCGGCCAGGTTATCGAGCGAACGGACACCCTTACGGTGATGACGCCCCCGGTGGCGTTTGTGGTGAACCTCCAGCCGGTGAAGGGCCCGGAGAGCGAAGGCGACCGCCTGGCCAAGGAAAAGCCCTGGGTCATGCCCATCACCAAGTATCGCCCGCTGGACTATCTAACACGCCCGGGAAAAGACAGCATTATGTACGTGCTTTTCCCCACGGGCAGCTCCCAGCTTATGAGAGACTATCCGGAGAATGGCAGGAACGCCGGCGTCCTGGATGAACTGCAGAAAGCCATCGAGGTAATCAGAGACGACGAGACAACGTCCGAGATCCTCGTCTCCATCGTGGGCCTGGCCTCCATCGAGGGAGCGCAGGCCAAGAACGACACGCTGTCGGCCCGCCGTTCCCGTGCCGTGGCAGACTATCTCAAGGACAAGACTTTTATCAACCGCAAGTACTTTGAGACCATTGCCAAGGGAGAAGCCTGGGACTGGTTCAAGGATCAGCTGGAATCCATCCCCAATGGGGGAGAGGGCATAGATGCAGAGCAGGTAGAGTGGCTCCTTAACCTCGTGTACAACGTGAAGGACGCCGACGAGCGCGAGCGCCAGCTCCGCACCAACACCATCCTGTACCGCAAGGTGGTGGACCGCCTGCTGGGAGACCAGAGAAACGCCGGATACATCCGCGTGTACTATAACAACCGTCCGGACCCGGCCACGGAAAAACTGAACGGTCCCATCTACGAGCTCCTCAAGTCCAAGAAGTACCACAAGGCCGTGAAGGAGATCAAGGCCGATGAGGCGGTGATGGCCCGCGTGAGTCAGGATCCCGAGGCCGCCAACGCGTATGGCGTAGCAATGTACTTTGTGGCCTTGGACAACGAGGACGAGGCTGCCGAAAAAGAGGCCGTCGCCCTGCTGCAGAAGGCCGCCGCCGAGGGTTCTTCGGCCGCTGTCCAGAATTTGAAAGGAATTGAAACCTATGGCCCCGCCCGCAAGGAGTTTGAGGCCTGGCGGATAATGATGAATAAGTAATGCAGAGCGCAAAGAAATACATCCTGTTTGCAACGCTCCTGGCGGCCCTGACGGGTTGTCGGTGGGTGGATGAAGACTTGAGTATCTGCGATACGGACTATAATCTGGACTACGAGCTCCGGCTGGTGACCAATATGGCCATAGAGCTGGAGACCCAGCTTTCCCTGGAAGCCGATATTGCGGCCCGTACTGCGCTCACAGACTACTTGGGTAACATCTTTACAGACTATGCCCACGACGTGGATCTCAGTTTTTACGACGTTGTAGATGATTCCCTTAGGCTGCATCACGAGGCCCATATAATGGATGCCAGTGAATCCAGTTATACCCTGTACATTCCTGTCCGTCGTTATATGCATACCGCGGTAGCTAATGTGGTGGGGAATTCAGAAGTGACATTAAAAGAATCTGAGCGATGCCATACGGCGTCTCTTGTTCAGGCGTTGGGAGATACACTTAGCCCGCACAGAACCGGATTGTTTACTGCGCGACTTCCTATGGATATTCACGAAGGAGAAGATCAGCAGTTCGATGTAAACCTGTTTATGGCCAACTGTGCAACGGCCCTGGTACTGGACACGCTGGACAGTGGGGTTAAAGATATCCGGGTATTTGTTTCGGGATTTGCCACAGACTTCAATATCTGCGACAGCCTGTATCATTTTGACTATACGCCCATCATCAGAACGGAAGAGCTTCCTTTGAAGAACTCGGAAGAAATGTGCTTTGTAGCTGCGCATTTCCCTTCCCGCGGTATTCCTTCTACCCGCACGGTCATAGACGCTAATGACCTCTTTGTAAGTGAAGGGGCTGAGAATCCGCTTTGGACTATCAGGGTATATTCATATCTGGATGATGGAAGTATCACCGAATGCATTTTGGGCGTAACCCAGGCCTTGCTGCCAGGAGCTCTACGGGCTATAAAAGCCAAAGTATACTCCAATGGATCCCTTTTGCCGGAAGATACCACCGTTGCCGTGAGTATTACCCTTGACTGGGAACCGGGTCTGTCACCCGTCATAATATTATAGAAACAAAACAATTAAAATTCGTATTATATGAAAACTAAGAGTCATCTTTTCGGATGGGCCGCGGTCGTGCTTTCACTTGCTGCTTGCCAGCGGCAGGCCCCCGTAAACCCAAATCCTACGTACAATTCTGAGACCAACACGGTTACAGCGCAGTTTGTGCTCAATCTCTCTACCAGTAACGGAAAGGACACCAAGACTACGGCTCAGTACGCCCAGGTGGGAGGTTCTTTCCTGGGTATGGATCAGGTACATATGTTGGCCTATAATCTGGGAGACGAAAATAAGGGTAAAGAAACGGCCGCTACCCAGGGACATTTCTTCTTTAACCCCATGTATTATGATACCAAAGAGGAAAAATTGAAACCCATTGCGGCAACGCGAGATTTTGCTTTGGGCTCCCTTTTCTCGGCAGGCGAAGTCAGCACCGACAAGTCTTCCCGTATTGTGGAACTGGCTTTACCGCTGGGAACCAATGCCGTGGCCCTTTATGGAAAGGCTACCAAAACGGCCGACAGCGATTATCAAGGCAGCACCATAGCTACTGGAGATCCGTCCGACCTGAGTACCCTAAAATTCACCCTGGAAAGCCGTATGGCCAGTGAGAAACGTTTTAATGTGGGTGCGTTCTTCTTTTCTAGCATGATGACGTACTTCGTTACCAGCGGTTTGGTGAACGAAAGCTCTTTCTGGACTTATCCTTCTGGAAATCAGGACCGTTCTTATGCTTTCTGGTTTCCTGTTCCGGATAGTACTGTAGAAGCTCAACTTCCGGCAGACCCTAATGATCAGGATACGGCAGAAGTAGGAGGTGTGACCTATACCTTCTACAAGGGCCAGCTTTCCTGGAAGAATCTGGGAACCATGCACTATTATGAGATAACCCCTGGAAGCCCGGACCCTTCAAGCCTGTATACCACAAATGGCAGCACAACCAAATCGCCCGCTCCTTATAGATTTAACCCGCTGGGAGATGTGCTTGGACAGGCTTACTATTCCATAGTTTATGTGGTGAAGAAGGGGACTAGCTACAAGGAACTCCGTGCCGGTAGCGCAGCCTCTATTATCCGTGTTTGCGAAGACCTTTATTCTATTGTTGAGAAGTGCGTCTCTGCCAATCCCACTACTTGGGAAGAGTACGCTGCCCAGCTCCTTGCAAAGCAGATAAAGGGCCGTATGGAAAGATATTTTGCTCGCTATGACGACGGGTTTAATTTTATCCGGGGCACGGACGGAGGTGTCAACATTGCACAGCTCAAGGTTGTTACGGAAAGTGCAAGTTCTCAAGCTCAGTATAATGTGATTAGCGAGGACTTCCTGGCTGAGTTCGGGGTAGATTATTTTTATAATGTTAGTGCCGGTTATTACGGATTTCCCCAGAATGTGGGTCTCCCCTATGGCGCGGCCATTATGGAGTGTGCCCCCAATTGGTCTGATCAAAAGGATATGGATGATTTCTCATATACCCAAGACATTCCGGCTTATGGTATGGGAGGAGCTACATTCCCCATCAAGAACTATCGATTCCCCCCCGAACTGATGTATTACGGAAACTCTTCCCTTCGTATTTCTGACAAGGAAAAGAAGATTAGTGATTTTCCTGGTGCAGCCTCCCTTTGGGGCGACGATGATATGTGGAATAGTGACTGGGAGAGTAAGGGAACTGTAAAGGCTTCTACCCGTAGTGTTGCTATGAAGAACAGTATTAATTATGGAACGGCGCTGCTCAGATCTGTTGTTCGCTACGCCGACGGAGTTACGGCGCTCAAGGATAACAATTCCGAACTTCACCCGGGAGAGCAGGACAATAGCATTTCTGTCACTACTGGTGGCGGTTTCCTTGTAACCGGTATCGTGGTGGGTGGTCAGGCCGATGTAATGGGCTGGGATTTCACCCGCTATCCCGACAGCGGTGACTACACAGGAATGGGTTGGGATGCAACAAATCAAAAGTATACAGGTTTGTCTTTTGACAATAATAAATTCGACAAGATGATTTATGACCGGGTGGTGAACGGATATACCATTGGTCAGAGCACAACTCCCATTTATACCATGGTATGGGATAACTATGATGCCACCAAGGGGCCCGAGGAACAGAGTGATGTATACATTGCCGTAGAGCTCTATAATCAGACCGGTCAAGATTTCTGGGGAGAACTCAACATGGTGCGTAAAAACGGTATTTTCTACCTGGTAGGAAAACTCTCCCTGGAACAGGCAAAGACCGCTGCCCGTGCGTCAAATCAGGATGCATTCAAGAACCTTGCCCGCAGTGACTACAATTATCCTCCTTTCAATCCGTTAACTGGAGAAACCGTAAACGCTCCCCGCGTATTCATGCAGGATTATGTGACGGATGCCACACTTCTCCTGAATGCGGATGCACTCAAACACGCTTACCTTACTGTTCCGGACCTGAGAACCTCCCAGGTATCCCTTGGCCTTTCCATCGACCTTACCTGGCAGCCTGGTCTTGCGTTTGTGGTTAATATGGGTGTCCTGGAATAACCAATGACCGTCCGCTGTCGGCATATTGGCATTCTTTTGTTGCTGCCGGCCCTTTTTGCTTGTGAATCCAACAAGCTGGAAGGGCCTGACAGCTCGTCTTCGTTGCGCTCTGTCCATCTGGCTCTTTCGGTAGAGACGAACAATGGAGGGAAAACCAAGGCAGATGTCTCCATATTCACGGAGATGCAGGATAATCCAATATTCCGGGGGCTTACAGACATTCGGGTCATTCCGTTTGCCCAAATCACTAAAGTAGAACCGGAATCCCGGGCTCACAACCGTCAGTTGGACGCCCCCGGTTTTGCCAATCTTTTTGCTTCCACCAGTTCCTATTTATACTCTTCCGGAATTGATGCTTGGATTCCAACCCGGACAGGGGCACTGCTTCTGTATGGCCGTGCGCCAGGAGGCGGAGAAGATGCCGCTTCCCGGCACCGCTATGGCTCACTGGTACTCAGTAGCGGTTTCAGTAAGTCCAATCCGGCCACATTGGCTTCATCCCTGGGTTTTTACCCGGAACCTATGTTTGAAGGAAGCGGAATTCCGGACCAGGCCCGAGTTATCTGCGAGACGCTGAACAAGATTCTGCAAGGAAAGTATATAGAATTGTTGGCGTACTATGGTACGGGCTCCGACGCGGAGTGGGTCAGGGTTAACTGGAACGCTCTGGTTGGAGATCAGACACTCCGGGAACTATATCTTCAGATGACCAACGAGGGTGCCGTGTTGTCCGGTTCGGGACCGCTGGTAGAGGGGCTTCTTACCAGTTTATACAGTGTCCTCAGCGGTTTTGAGAGCCACAATTCCAATGTGTACGAAGTGGTGAAGAACGGGGTTGCTTATGAGGCCCGGAAAGGCCCTTCGCCCACGGCCCCCAATCTGGAATACAGGGATCTGTACAATGAGTTGAGAAACACCATCCTGTCCTTTATCCAGGGAGGGGTGCTGGATTCGGAGGGTAAACCTATGATCAGGGTGGAGGACGGCGTAGTCGAGTTTGTTGATGAGACGGTAAGGCAGTATCCCGAAAGCCTGGGTCTGCCTTCCGGCTGTGCAGTCCTTCGCTGGACTCCTGCAGGTTTCGTGGTTCCCCAGAATGGTGTGGTGGAAGGTATTGCGTCCATGGATCGTTATTGTTTTCCTCCGGCGCTCTATTATTATTCCAACACCACCATCCGCACGTCAGATAAAGACAATATCCAGGAAGGTTATGAGAGTTATTCTTCCTGGGATGAAGTCTTGTCGGACTACGATTTGGGCAATATGGTAACCAACAACACCAAATCCATTGCCCTGGTGACGCCGGCCAGGTTTGGTGTTGGAATGATTTCGGCTACGGTCAAGGCAACGACCTCACGTCTTCAGGACAACGACGAATATGTTGAAACAACTGTGGATGCTACCGGAACCAATCTCCCGGTGACAGGCTTTGTGATAGGTCGGCAGTATGCCCAGACTTTCGATTTCAATCCTGTTTACACGGAGGATGGTGAATACTACATCTATGACAATGATATCCCCGGTGTTTATCTGATTAAACCGGACAAAGATGATGAGGGGCACGAGCAGGAACTTGTTCCCATCCGTACTCTTTCACTCCAGACCCCGGACAACATGGATGCTTTTATCTGCCTGGAACTGAGGAACGATACTGGAAAAACCTTCCGTGGAGCCGACGGACGCGTCCTTCCCGGCCGAAAATTCTATCTGCTGGGTAAACTGGAACTGCCGGCTGGAGAACGTGATTTTGACAGTGTGGTGGTAAAAGGACACATTACATACGTTACCTGTGTGATTCATTCGCTGGCCGGTGCTTATAACTGCGTTCCAGATTTGGGCCAATCGCAACTAGTCTTGGGAGTTCAGACCAAAGTGAACTGGGAACTGTCCTCTCCTTCTACCTTGTTACTGGAGTAATGAGAAAGAGATTATTCATATGGCTTCTGTTGCCGGTGGTCTTCCTGGCCTCCTGCAACCTTATCTATGACCAGCCCGGCGCAGACGGATGTCCGGAGCTGAGCATTGCCATTGAGTTTCCCGAGAACACGGTTCCCCAGACCCGAGCCACGGTAGGTGAGGTTCCTGCAGAGAACAACGAAAATGCTATTTACAGCTTGGCCATCTGGGTGTTCTACTCTACCGATAAAGGGATCCACGCTCATGAAAGGGTGGGGAGTCTGTTGGTGAATGATATAAAAGATCTTCCCGCAGCTGGTGGCGTCCGAAAGTATTTCCTTAGTGTGGGTCAGTTGTTTATGCAGGAGCGCCCCGATGTGGATGTGTTTGTCTTGGTGAATGGAGCCTCCATTAACAGCAGCTTGACGGAGAACTCAACCTGGGCTGAGGTGTATAATGCCATGTTTGGCGGGGATGACTATTTCAGCCCCAATAAGCCTGTTACAAGTGTTCCCGACGGAGGTCTTCCCATGAGCGGTGTGGGTATAGGACTGACGGTAGGCGGTGAAGAGCCTTTCCTCAAGGTGCCCACCATTTCTGTCGGTCGTGCCGTATCCAAGCTTCGTTTCGTATTCAGCCAGATGTATACGGAGAACAATACGGAGGAAGAATATGCTATTGAGAAGGTTGTTCTGGATGGAAACCAACTCCCGGAATCTGAATACGTTTTCTCTCCTGAAGCCTATAGAATCGGTACGGATTATGTATCGCCCGATTTGGAGATTCTTTGGCCCAAATCTTTGGCATTGAAGTACTCGGAGACTCCAGAGATATACTCCTATGCCGGTCAGGATGGTCCCAGCTACGAGAAACTTATCAAAGACGGCATAAACAGCAACCAACTCTCTCACCTGGGTACTTATTACTTGCGGGAGAGTGATAAACGCCTTACGGGCACTGTCTATTATTCCATCACAAAGAATAATATTACGGAACATAAAGAGCTGTCTTTCATAATGGATAAGTCTGGAGATTTTGCCCGCAACCACACCTGGACAGTGTACGGGTACTTTATCTCCAACCGAACACTTCAATTGGGTGTAAGTGTTCTACCCTGGGATAAAAACAATTATACCATTAAGTTTAACAATGAGTCTCTTCAGGTTGTCCAGAAGTTTATGGTAGACCGTTCTACGGCGGCAGATGTGGTCAGAATAGGAGAGACAAATGTGTATCATGTGTTCCTGGATCCCAAAAGGGCGTGCCGAGGCTATTTGTATGTAACGACTCCCCAGGGCGGAAAGCTGGTGATTGAGCGCAAGGGATCGGCCAGTAGCTTGGAGGCCTTTGTGGTTACTGAGGAGGCAACCATAGACCCTACCCACAACGGCGGTCGTATAGATATTTTGATAGACCGTAACCGGGACCCCGAATACACCAAGGATCCCACTGGAAGCACCATTACGCTGGAGTTTAAGGCATATACCCCGGATGGAGACCGTGAAATTTCCGGTGCCTCCGAATGCATAGACCAGATTTATCATTTCTACCTATGATGCGCAGGCTGTCATATTGGTTTCTTTCGGTTCTTCTGCTCGCAGCGTGCGGGAAGGAGAATCAGGAGCAGGTGCAGCCCGAGTGGGGTGGACCGGTAATTGAACTGGAACTTTCCTGCGTGAATCCGTCAGACCCCACCAAGGCCGGCAGTAATGGAACAGAGAGCGGAGAGAATCCGTATCATGAGAATGATATCAAGTGGGTAGATTTCTACTTCTATCCGGGCGGAGCTACTTCTCAGCAGGCTACCTATCATGTCCGTAAGACTTCCGGAAGACGTGATAACGACGTTTTTCGTGTGGAACTCACCACCAACCAGGTGAATTACTTGATATTCCCGGTCCATGATAATATTACGGAAGCAACCGTTTTTGCCATAGCCAATGCTCCTGAAGGCACTCTGGACGGCTTGGAAGACACGTCTTTGGACAATATCATGGCTCAAGTTATATCGGCAGACTTTGCGTGGAAAAAATACCTCAATCACCGTCAGGAACAGTTTGTAATGAGCGGACAAACCTCCATTACCCTGGCGGGAAGAAGCCAGAAGATGGTCTCGCAGGGCGTGGTGGAACTGGCCCGTTATGCGAGTAAGATTACGGTGGGTATTAAAACGGAAGATAAAGTAGTAGTGGATCGCAAGGATGCCGAGGGCAATCCGTACACGGAAGAGTGGACCCCCCGTCTCTGGTCCATGCAGTTATACCTGATGAATGGTGTAAACAAAGTGGCTCTGAGTGGAAGCCCCGCTGGTACAACCGGTGGCATTACGCCCCAAGTAGATGATTACTTCGGCTATGATGAAAATCGCTTGGCGTTTTTTGACGAAGATAAGGTACAGTATTTTGACAAGAGCGGAGATTTTTACAATACCTTCCCCATGTATACCTATCCCAGTCACTGGAATTCCGGCGATGAGAAAGAACCGTATCTGAAACTGGTGATGACCTGGGACCGTAAGCCTTCGGGACAGCACGAATTCTATTATAAGATTCTTATTCCGCAGGATCGTCGCGGAGGAGAGTTCCTGAACAGTTTTGTGCGCAACAATTGGTATCATTACGACATTGAAGTGGGTGTTCTGGGCGCAGAAACCGACGAAGAGGCAGTAGAACTCCCGGCTAGCTTGTATATCGTAGATTGGCAGGAGAAGGAAGTGGTGGTGAACAAGGCCAGTATTGGCAATGCCCGATACTTGTCGGTAGAAGGAACGGAATTCACCTTGTACAACCAACCATCCCTATCTATTAAGTATACTACCAGTAACCCCGTCGAGATAAAGAATATACATGTTACTCGTCCTTATTATGGTGAGGACCAGACCTTGGGATATAATGATCGGTATAAAGGTGATGTAAAGCAAGTGGACCATTCAGACTCGGATGAATACGACGATATTTATCCGGAAGGAAGTTTTTATCTGGATTATTCGGAGGAACAGCGTAAGGCGTTGGCACCCGATGGAGAGGATTGGTTGCAGAAAACAAGTAAAACCATTGAGTTCACCCATGTCCTGAACAACGACTATACTTCCCTGTCGTTTGACTATTCTCCTTATACCATCACCTTTGATGTTGGACATGTCGACAGCACGGAAGAGTGGATGAAGCAGTACGATAAACATGTGACCATTGTTCAGAACCCGGGTCTTTTCATTAGGGCTACGCAAAATCCTGATACCTGGACGGGAATAACAGGGCCTACCACTCCAGACCATTGGGGATATGTTTATGTGAACAACGACCAATTTACCGTGAAACGCTACGAAGCTGATCCAAATAAAAATGACCCGGCCTGGCAGCTGGATCATATCTGGCGGGTGGTGCACTATTCCAGCGGAGGTACAGATATGTATAGGATAGATGTTTCCGTTTTGCCGGACGGCTCCGAATTCGTGTTAGGAGACCCCAGGCAGAGTACCCCTGTGAACCTTCGCCCTGAACCGGAGTATACTGAATACTTTGCTGAGGCGTATGCCATTAAAAATGGCACCATTGAGGAATCGAAGCGGAGCCTTGCGAATTATTATCCTACGGAAGCTTCTGAACGTACCCGGAATATGCTTGCTCCGGCTTACCGTATTTCCACTAAGCTTAGTGGTAGCGAATACAACGGAACGCCTTTGGAGCAAGCCAAGATGCGTTGCGCATCCTTGCAAGAAAACGGTTTTCCGGCCGGCCGCTGGCGTTTGCCTACGGAGGGAGAAGTGCGTTTTATTTCCATGCTGTCTGCAAAGGAAGTATTTGAGTGGCAGTTCGGTGGCAATTACTGGTCGGCCAATGGGGCGGTGAAGGTAGATAAAGATAAGAAGACGGTAACACCCACAACAGTGGACAAGGCCTTGCTCCGCTGTGTATATGACAGTTGGTATTGGGGAGATGACCGTGTGGTGGCTGATTCTGATGATAAGCCTATAATTGTAAAAGACAATAGCGGAACACCTAAGATATTTGTGTGGGGAGATGCTGCGAGATGAGAAAGTGTTTTTTCATATTGATAGCCTCGCTGGCGGCGTGGTGCTGTACCCGGGAAGTAGAGCCTGAACAAGAGAAGGATGCTCCCGAGGGAAGGGTTAGTGTTACCTTTACTCTAATAGCAGAACAGGCATCCACCAAGGCCTTGGGAGAGGCATATAATCTGAACAGAGTTAATATTGCGGTATTCGGTGGTTCGGGTTATTTGAAAGAGTACTATCAGGCAGACAAGTTGGTACCTAAGGGTGGTAACAAATACGAGTGTACCATCTCCCTTGCGCTCACCAACTCCAAGCGCAAAGTTCACATTCTTGGAAACGGCCCTAGCGGCATTCCTTTTGGCCGAGACTATGATGTCCTTCCTCCCATCCTAGGTGAGGAGGAAGAGACAGGCTATTGGCAATTGATTCTTCTGGATAAGGTGACGGCCAAGACGGATGACGATGGTAATCTCATAGAACCGTATGAAGCCTCGCAAGAACTGAAAGATGCTTTTAAAGAGGTCCCTCTTATCCGTAACTGGGCCAAGATTGAGTTGACCGCCCAGAGCAATTCTCACTTTACCCCTTATAGTTTTGCCGTTGTCAATGCCCCCAAGAAGGGAACCATAGTGCCTTATGGAGGACAAAAGGGCTTCATTACGAACTATAAGGATTTGTCTTATGCCCAGTTAGAAAGCGAAGAATATCAATATACCGGGAATCTACCATCTTCCAAAGCTGAGTTTAAGCCCTTAACTCTAATTAAAGATGATTTTGTCAATAAGACCAACGGTGTGGTGGCGTATAAGGAAGACAAAGATCTTGAGCCTGGCGAGATACGTCCTGCTGTTTACCTATATGAGCGCCCCATTCCCGATGGAACCATAGAGCCTACGTATGTGATTGTATATGGAAGGTATTATAATCCTTCAGATATGTCGCTTCCTTCCGAAGAAAGGACCAATGGCGTAGATTGTTTCTATAAATTGGACCTGATGTCTGGTGGAGAGTATTATCCCATCCTGCGAAACTTTAGGTATACCATCAATATTGTAAACATTTCCGCTCGCGGTCAAGACACGCCTGCGGAGGCAGCCGCAGCCGCCGGTAGTGCAGACGTGTCGGCCGATGTGAACGCTTCTCACCTGCCGGATATTTCTGACGGTACGCGCCGCATGGCCATCCAGCCCTGGATGTCCTACACTTACCTGGAGTCGAAGGATGAGGATCCTGATGAACCCGATTTGTTTGTGGTTTTCTACGACGATATTAATCCGGGGGCCAATGGAGAAGAGGCGTTGCCTAATATGGATTTGAGCAGTGTCGATTTTGAATTGATACCTGAGGATGCCGGCATCTTGAAGAAGGAGGAAGTGACAATAGGGAAGCCGGTGGGTTATGATGAACTGCCTGATATCCCTGACCCCAAGCCAAATGATTACGGATGGCGTCCTATCAGTTTTAGTATTGCCAGCCCTACGCAGGCCCGTGCTCGTACCCAGACACTTCGTATCTTTTGTAAGAAAGACATGGATGACCCGAATGAGTCACCTCTTTACCGCGATATTGTGATATCCCTTTTGCCCGTGCAGACCATGCGAGTCAGTTGTGGAGAGAATCGTATCCTTCGAAAGAAGGGAGCGGAAGTAAGGCTTGATGTGGATATTCCGGACGGACTTGTAGAGTCCATGTTCCCTCTTTATTTCAACATTGAGGCCAGCAATCTCACCCTTACGCCTGACGATTCCCAAACGGATCATGTGCTTCCGGTTGTTTCGGGAGAAACCATTATTGATGACAGTCACAAGCACTCATTTTACTTCCAGCGCACGGTTACCTGGAGCGAGTATTCCGGGCTTACTTCTCATCTGGATTTGGAGGAAGAGACGCGTTGGCGAACCTTCTCCAGCTATTTCAAGACCAATTGCGACGACAGTAAAACGGATGTGTACGTGGCCAACCGGTTCTTTACAACCGGCAAAACCCACTTTGACAACATAGAGTCTTTCAGCAATCCTCGTTATACTTCGTCCATTCCATATGTCTCCGGAGGTTCTGTAACCGTGGAGGCCGGTATGATGGACGACCAGGGCCCCTACGAGACCGTTTATCTGGAGCTGAAGAATCTTGAGCCGGCCGATGAAAGTTGGCAGCCGGTATCATCCGATCCGTTTGTTAAAAAATATGCCTATACTCCTACGTCCAAGAAAATGAAATTCAATCTGAAGACTACGGCGGTTGGCGGAGATGTGTCTGTTACGCTCTCTACTCAAAGCGGCGGTTATGAACCGGTTACGCTGATCCCCTGGCACTTTACCAACGCGGGCTTTATAGACGGTATGATTATGCCGTCTAGCACAAACGTGGCAGTTTATTCCCAGGTGGTGTGGGGTGGCGTGAATGCGGACAAAAATTGCAAAGTGCTCCTGGGCTATAACACAGATCCTGCAAAGATGCATCCCGTCGTATGGCTGAGAGATAACGGCGGAGGGCTCAATATCCCTACCACTCATACCCGAGAAGCAGGATATGATACGTCCACTCAGCATAAAAATTACTCGGGCCAGAATAACTATCATTGGACCGAATTGGATACCAAGGATGGTAGTTTCGAGAACGCATCCCTTACCCTTAGCGCCATAGGGTATGTGGAACAACCTATTTCTGCAGGCCGCTTTAAAGGAAGACTTTATTCGTCCACTTTGAGCACGAATAAAACTAGTGGAACGAATGTTTCATGGGAGTCTTTCATCAATAATGGGAATGAGTACAGTCTTGATATAACGCAGGAACAGGTAAAAGGCAACTTCTCTCTCAAACTAACATCCGATAATGCTGAAAAAGTGCCAGAAATACATGATCCCGGCATATTATTGCCAAAGGGCGGCCACTATACGTGGAAGTTGCAGGTCTCATCAGATCATGGAGATGTGGCCCCCTATTATGTCCAGATTACCTATTACCAGGACGGCGAGACGCTTCTCAGACCGCGCTCTGCAGAACCGCAGCAGGACGATAGCAACTATTTTGTGTATCCTGGTAACTATTCCGATTATGTTTGGGATCTGTCCAACCGACAAACCGTCGGCAGTCTTGTTATGAACGCGTATTCAGATAGGGACATCGTGATAACCCGCATTATCGTAAGAGGTTTCCACGGTGTGGTCTATGATTCAGATAATAAGGAAGGCGGAGACATTGGTTTTGACGATGATCTTGGAGATGGAGGTAAATTATGATTAAGTCGGTATATGTAAAGATTCTTCTGATAATGGCCTTGGCTCTTTCTGCTGCCTGTGGGAAGGAGCCGGATGCCCCTTCTCCCGCTCAAGAAGTGCAGACCGTGCATTACAAGGCTACCGTCCAGACAGGAGTTGACACCCGTGCTACCGTAGGAGATGATATGAAATATAAGTTTGAGTCAGGGGACAGGGTATACGTGGAGAGTGAAGACGGCAACTTGTATGGATTCCTAACTATGTCTGTGGATGGCGGCGTTGGTAGTAGTGTGGCCCTTTTTGAAGGTGACCTTAGATACGCGGGAGAAACGCCTTTCGAAAGAAGTGACGATCCGGTTGTTAATCTTACTCTTGTGAGCAAGGAGGATGCTTTACATAAAATAACGGATAAGGGTAAGCTTGTCCCTATTGAAAGTGGAAGTTACCCCTTTGATGAATGGGCACCTACCCTTGGAGAGGCGGTTAGCCGTTTGAGCCATTTCACCGGATCTGCTCATTTCAACGATGCGCATTTTGACCTTCAGCAACAGTCCGGCTTTTTGAGGTGTTTTGTTAGGATGGAAAAAGAGGATGCGCCGGTAGATCGCGTGTTTACGGTTACACTGCTCAACAATGGAACGGTTTTCAGAGAGGCTAGTGTTAAGGTGAGCGAAGCGGGTTCTATCCCCTTTGTTTTTGCATATCTGGGTGGCCACGTGTCCTTGGAAAGTGCAAAATTGATTGTAACGTACAACGATTCCGAGAAAGCAAGATTTGAGGACATCGCCCAAAAGGATCTTGCCGCAAATAAGTATTATTCTATTTCCCGTTCCACGCTTTCATTCGATGGCTTCCGCATCAGGGCTAAGGAGGATAATACAACGATCACTTTCACTTATACTTTTAAGGATTCCGGTATTCAGTATAGTCTGGATGATGGGGCGAGTTGGATAGAATACACTGCTCCGTTTACTTTGAAGGCCAAGCAGGTTGCCTGCATAAAGGGGAGTCGTACCAATTATAAAAATGAGAAAGCGAACGATCAATGGTGGAATCCCGATGATAAGCCTATTTTCAAAGCCAACAAGTTATGCTATATTTCCGGTAATATCATGAGCCTGCTCAGTGACGAGGATCATCTTACGGAGAGTGCTTTCCAGGGCGCTTTTTCCAGAGGTGGGAATGCTGTTACGTACATTGATATTGACCCGGATGATCCATTGATTCTCCCTGCTACAGAGCTCGCTCCAAGGTGCTATATGCGAATGTTCCATAACTGTACTAGTCTGACAACAGCTCCGACATTTACAGTAGAGAAAACGGCTGAGAAGTGTTGCTACAACATGTTCCGCAAATGCACGAAGTTGTCACACGTGGGTTCCATTGAACTATCGGCAATGACGCTTTCTATAGATTGCTATCGAGAATTGTTTAGAGAGTGTACCAACTTAAAGTCTGCACCTATATTGCCTGCTCCCACTCTCGTTCAAGAGTGTTACCGACAGATGTTCTCCAGTTCCGGTATTAAGAGTATAGTCTGTCTCGCTACCGATATTTCGGCAACGAACTGCCTAAACGAGTGGGTGTCTGGTGTCCCTTCCAGCGGTACTTTCTATACTGCCCCTGGAATGACTAAAGCTTTTCCTAGTGGAGCACATGGTATTCCTACCGGCTGGGATGTTGAGGAGTACAAAGGCAATTAATTTTTCTCCAGTATAACTAACTGGTAACCAATTTTTCACTTCGGCCTCTCTTCGGAGAGGCTTTTTTTATTATTCTGCCACAGTAAAGGCAATACTGGTGGTGTTGCCGTCCCCGTCCACTACGGTGAGGGTGTGACGGCCTACGGGCGGGGCCAGGAGCAGCTCGTGGATAAAGCGGGTTTCTCCCACAAAACTCTGGTCCAGATGCCACCAGAGAGTAGCATCGGAGTTGTGGTGCGCCACGCGGAACACCACGCCTTCCACCTCGCCGGACAGCTGGCGGGGGAGGTACAGAACCGTTCCGGAGCTGGGGTATATAAACTCCAGAGGCAGGGCCGAAGCCACCTTCTTACGAGCCCCCACGTATTCCGGATGATGCGGCTTGTAGAACCATTCCATAGCCGGCGACAGAACAAAATCCCCGTTCCGGTGATAGGGGCAGGGGTCGCTTTGGAGACAGGCCGAAGGAAGGAGCATCTCCTCCGTCTCAGGACATTCCGGCCCGGCCAGGAAGCCGGATTTTGTACATACGTTCGCAAATACAGATTCTTCGCTACGCTCAGAATGACAAGAAATCTCGAACCATTGATCGGAGGCCGGGAGGAGGTTAAGGATGTCAAACATCACGGGACCGGCGGTGCGGGCGCCGGTGAGGCCCGGAACGCCCTGGCCCTCGGCATTGCCGGCCCACACGCCAATGGTGTACTCTGGTGTCATACCCACGGCCCAGGCATCGCGGAAGCCATAGCTGGTGCCGGTCTTCCAGGCCGCCTTGCGGACGGAGCGGATGAGCCGCCAGTCCAGTTCGTCGGGACGGTTGACTTCCTTTAAAGCATCCAAGGTATACCAGGTGGAGATACGCTCGCTACGCTCGGTATGACAGGAACGGTCGGAGCCGGGCATGACGGAACGGGCCATAGCGCTGTAGGCGCGGGTGATTTCATCCAGGCGACCTTCGGCTCCGCCGAGGATGAGGGAGAGGCCGTAGGTTTCGGGGCTGCGGGTGAGGGTAGTGAGGCCGCGGGCCTGCAGCAGGGAGTGGAACTTGGGCACGCCGTATTGCCGCAGGAGGAACACGGCCGGCACGTTGAGGGAACGGGCCAGGGCCTCGGCGGCGGGCACGGCGCCATAGAACTGCCGGTCAAAATTCTGCGGGGCAAAGCCGCCCAGGTTCACGGGAATATCGGGAAGCAGCGTGCGGGGAAGGATGAGCCCTTCCTCCAGGGCGGCCTCGTACAGGAACGGCTTGAGAATACTGCCTGTGGAGCGCGGCGAGGCGGCAATGTCCACCTGCACGCCGGGCCGTTCGCGGTAGGGCGAAGCATTACCTACATAGGCCACTACCTCGCCGGTGCGGTTGTCCATAACAACGGCGGCAAGGTCTGCCACGCCTTCCTTGGCCAGTTCGTCGGACTGGCGGTCCACTGCGGCCGAAACGGCTTTCTGCAGCCCTATCCGCAGCGAGGTGCGGGTGCGGATGCCCTTGGGACAGCTCTCTACGTAGTGCGGGGCATAGGCCGGCAGCGGCAGCGGGGCTTCGGGCAGCGGCTCTTCCAAGGCCGCTTCATACGTATCGGCCCCAATGTCTCCGTGCTCCAGCAGCCGTTTGAGAAGGCGGTTGCGCTTTTGCAGGAGCTCCTCCCGGCCGCGGCTCAGGTGCAGTGTGGCAGGGGCGTTTGGCAGGACGGCCAGGGTGGCGGCTTCGGCCCAGGAGAGTTCCGAAGCGGGACGGCCAAAGTAGCGCCAGGCTGCGGCTTCCAGTCCCACTACGTTGCCGCCAAAGGGAGCGTGCGAGGCATACAACGCCAGGATGCGCCGCTTGGAGTAGCGCAACTCCAGCCGCGTGGCCAGTACGGACTCTATGAGTTTTTGCTTGACGGTGCGCTCCTTCTGGCGGCTGAGGCGGATCACCTGCATAGTGAGCGTACTGCCGCCGCTCACCACGTGACCGCTGCGGAGGTTCTGCACCAGAGCCCGGCCCATAGCCACGGGATTCACGCCCGGATGCCACCAAAACTGCCGGTCCTCAAACTGTACCAGCGCCGTGGCAAAGCGCTCCGGTACGGTGTCGCAGGGCGGGAACCGCCACTGCCCGTCGGCCGCAATGCGCGCGCCCAGCAGTTCGCCTTCGGCACTCTCCACCACGGTGGAGTAGGAAACACCCTTGAAGAGGTTGCGGGGAAGACAAAACAGATAGCCTAGCAGGAGTAATCCTGCCAGGCCATATATACAGATTCTTCGTCGCATACGCTCCTCAGAATGACAAAACTACTTGGTCACGGCTACGGTACCGGAGGCGGAGGCAGCCTGGACGGCGGGCTCGTACATAGCCTCGGCCACTACGGACGGCTGCATATAGCGGCCTTCATAGGCGGCACGCAGCTGCACGGTGAAGGTCTTGTAGCGGCCGGCGGGCAGCGCGAAGAACCAGTTCACGCGGTCGTCGCGGATGTCCTTGTAGTCGTAGGCGTCTTCGGAGGCACCGCCCGTGAGGCGGTCGTTCTGGATTTCCCAGCCGGAGGGGACGGGGAAGTTCAGGGCCAGGTTCTCGAAGGCCTTGATGCTGGAAGTGTTGGTCACCTTCACCGTGGCCACAAAGCGGGTGCCCTGCGGCAGGGAGGTGGGATTCACGGCTGCTCCGGTTTCGGCCGAAGTATACTTGATTTCCAGCTTGAGGCCGTTGGAGGTGGCGGTACGGACGGCGGTACGCTGCGTCTTGACCAGGGTGCCGTACACGATGCCCTGCGAGAGGTTCTTCACTTCCTGCTCCTTGTCTACCGGCACATTGACATTCTTGTCGGCGGTGAAGTTCTTTTCTCCCAGGTTCACCCGTACCACGGAGGTGGGCACCTTGTCGTAGAGGTGGCGGTAGGCCACGGCGGCAAAGGCGGTCTCCTGGGTGCTCATATAACGGTCGGCCGGCTCGGAGGCCACAGAGAGGGCCTCGGAAAGGTTCTCGCAAAGGGCCAGGGCATCCAGGGCCACCATACGGTCACGGTAGCCGGTACCATAAGTGAGGTTGTAAGGCTCGTACTCCGGGAAGTCCTTGCCAATGCCTTCCAGCAGATCCTTGGCCAGGGCGGCCTTGCCGCCGAGGGCATAGGCCCCGGCCAGCATATAACGGGCCCGGTCTCCAATCTTGCCGGCTTCCTTGAGGCGGTTCATACCGGACAGCTGGACATCACCGGTCAGGGCCATAGTGTACAGACGGTAGGCTTCGTCCAGGTTGGAGAAGAAGTTGTCTCCGGCTACGCGGAACACCTGGCTCATCTTCTTCTGGTAAGATTTCCAGTTCTTGAGCACGCCGGCGTTCACTTCAAAGCCGGCCTTGGAGGCTTCGGTAAGGAAGTGTCCGGCCATAGAACTCACCCACGTATCGCTGCTGTTCCCGCTCCAGTAGGCAAAGCCGCCGTCGCCGTTCTGCCGGGCGTAGAGCTTGGAGATATAGGTGGGGATGAGGGCCTTGGCTTCGGCCGCATCTTCTTCCGACAGCAGGGGCAGCAGACTTACCATAGTAAGGCCGCGGGCGCTCAGCTGTTCGCCGCACTCGTACGGGTATTTCTTCATATTCACAAACCAGGCGTGGGCGTCCGGAGCCGGGAAGCCGGCCAGTTGCAGCATACCGGGTTCCACTTTGCGGCTCTCCTCGGGCTTGAGGGTGAAGCGGGTTACCGTCACAATCTCGGGCTGGGGGTTCTGCACGGTAAGGGCAATGGTCTCCGTGGCCTTGTGGCCGGAGCCGGCTGCATCCACGGTGATGTGGGCCACGCCTTCTTCACCGGTGGCCTTGAGGGCAAACTTAACCAGCTGGTCTCCCTTGGCGGCAAAGGTAAGCTTCTGCGAGGTGGCACCTTCCAGTTTCACGGGGCCATCCACCTTCACGGAAACGTTGGCTTCCTTGACGCCGTCCTCCATAGCAAACACGTTCACAGGAATCTGGCATTCCTCGTTGATGCCCATCACGCGCGGCAGGGTGGTCACCACCATAAGCGGATTGTTCACGGGCACGGTCTTTTCGGCATTGCCAAAAGCACCGTCGTGACCGGCTACCACCATCACGCGCACGCTGCCCACATAAGTAGGAAGTTTGAGCTTGAGCACATCGCCGCCCTTCTGCATCACCTTGGGCTGCAGGAACAGCACTACAGGGTTGAAGCGGTTGTCTTTTCGGGCACTAACCACATTCTCCTGGTCGCCGCCGATGGAAGCGATGGGGGTGAACTTGCCGCTGAAGGCACCCACCACCTGGTCGTACAGATCCCAGGTCTTGACGCCCAGGGCTTCGCTCTTGTACATATAATCCCAAGGGTTGGGGGTCTTGAAGGCCGTCAGATCCAGCAGACCTTCGTCCACGATGGCCAGGGTGTAGGTCATAGGCTTGCCGGACTTCTCATTCACCTTGACGGTGAACTCCTCGTCCGGGTGCAGGACCTCCGGCAGGGTAACCACGGGCTCCAGGTGCGAGGCGGGGTTCTCCACCTTCACCCGCTGGACACCGTACATACGCAGCGGGAGGTCGTTCTCCGTGGCGCCGTAAGGCTGCAGCAGGGTTACGTGCACATAGATATTGGGAGCCATACCGGGCTCTACGGTAAACTTATAAGGGGTATCCTTCTCCGACAGGCTTACCCACTCGCGCTGCAGCACGCCGCCGGCATTCTCCAGGGATACCAGGGCCTGACCGCCCTTGGCGGCCGGGATGTACACCGTGGCTTTCTCGCCCACCTGGTAGGAGGGCTTGTCGGTGGAAACGGTAAGCATAGTGAGGGCCTCGGGGTCCTGGCGGTTGGCGCGTCCGCGATAGTCGGGCCAGTCAATGGTCACAAAGCGGCCGCTCACGTGGCCGGAGGTCTGGTCCTTGGCCAGGATGAGGTAGTTGCCCCATTCGGGGTAGTCCACGCGAATCTTGAAGCCGGTGTCTTCGGCCCCGGAGGTGAGGGTACCGGAGGCAATCTTCTTGACGGAGTTGCCGTTCACATAGGCATCCAGCTCTCCGCCGGGATTGGCCCACCACCAGTTCCAACCGGTCTTGAATACCACGTATTCAATCTTGTGGCCCTTGACGCGTTTGCCCTGGGCATCTATCACGGCCAGCTTGACGGGCTGGTCCTTGTCGGTCTCCAGGAAGTCTCCTTCCGGAACCTTGATACCCACGTAGGCGCTGTACGGGGAGTAGGGAAGGGTCTCGGTGGTAAAGCTCTCGTCTCCGCCGGGTTCCTCTACGCTGGTTACCACAAAGGCCTGCAGGAGGCCCGGGGCGCCTTCGGCGGCCGGGAACTTCACCTGCACAGCAGCGTTGCCGGTGCCGTCCAGACGAGACTTGTAAAGGATGTATTCGGCCGTCGTAAACTGCGATGCCGGGTTGTAGAAGCTGTATTTCTCAAAGCCCTTGAAGGGGGCGCCGGCTTTGCGGAGGGTCATTTCGGCCCTTACACTGCAGTCGGCTGCACTGCCGCCGGCCAGCCAGCTGGCGGCTACACGCAGGGTGCTGGTTTCGCCGCTCTGGAGCATCTCCGGGTAGGCCGTGGTAATCTTGAGGCGGTTGGGCTTCACAGTCTCCACGTGCAGGGTCTTGTGGAAGGTGCTGCCACCCACTTTGAAGTAGGCGTTCCAGTAGCCGGTGGGATCATCGGCCTTGGTAGTTACCTCGTAGCTGTAGAAGCCGTCGGTGCCCTTGGCCACCTGCTTGGTGTAGAACTGGCCTTCGGGGGTGTAAACTTCCAGAGTGGCCGGGTGGCCTTCGGGGAGGTTCTTGCCCTTGTCCTGGAGGATGAGGGTGAGGTGCATAGTGTCGCCGGGACGCCACACGCCGCGCTCTCCGTATGCAAAGCCCTTGATGCCCTGCTGCACGGTCTCTCCGCCCACGTCAAAGCGGCTCAGGGAGCGCTCGTTGCCATTGTTGACCTTCAGATAGGAGGTGCTGCCGCCGGCCTTGGCCACTACGGCAAAGGGCTTGTGGGTTACGGTGAGCTGGGCAAGACCCTTGCTGTCGGTCTTGCCTTCTCCTATCTTCTGGAGCTGGTAGTCGTAGGCTTCCAGGCTCACGCCGGGAACGCCCTTGGCGGTGAGGAGGTCCGTGGCGGCTACCCAGAGGGTGTTGCCCTCGGCGTATTCGGCCATCAGGCCCAGGTCACTGGCCAGCAGCTGGATGGCCGGGAAGCGGTCGCTGTCCATATAATAGGACGGCTTGGCAGGGTCTTCCCGCTCTTCCCAATTGTAGTTGTCCCAGTCGTAGTCGTTGTCCCAGTAGTAAGGGCTGGCCTGGTCCCAGGTGGCTTCATCTTCCGGGGAGGGCTTTCCAGTGAGGGCCTGTGCGCTCACGATGGGCTCCTTGCCGCCGTAGAGGCTCTGGTCCTGGCGGAAGCTCAGGCGCACCCGGTAGAGGGCGCCGGGCTCCTGCCGGATAAGCCCGCCCAGATAAATGCTATGGGTGTTCCAGCGGTGCAGGTTCTTGGAGGCGTCCAGCTGGACATCCCCGCGGTACACCAGGCGGCCGCTGCGGCGCAGGCTGCTGGACCCGTCCAGGTCGTTTTCCTGGAGGAAGGACAGCACGTTTTTCTCGTATATCTTAATGACCCTCACTTCCACGGCGCTCAGATTCACGGCGCGGAAGGGGAGGCTGCGCTGGTTTTTGTCGGGAAGGATGGTTCCGCTGACCAGCAGCTCTACGGCAGGCTTGGGCTCAGAGGCCGTGAAGTTGCGCACGAAACTCTCTCCCAGAGTGTTTCCGTCCTTGTCCTTGAGGCTCTTGTCCAGGGTGAGTACCAGGTCTTCCTGCTGGCCTTCAAAATGCACTTTAAGCACGTTGTCTTCCACCTGCACATAGCTGCGCGTGGCGCCCTTGAGCTCTACCAGACCCTTGATGGAGGCGTTGACAGGAGCCTGGGTGAGCGTTACTTCCACCAGGTTTTCCTTGAGTTTGGACTTAACCACCCGGAAGGGATTTCCGTTGTCGGGTTCAAGGACGATTTCTGTCTCTATGCCTTTGCCGCGGACCGCCAGGCTGAAAGTGAACGGGGAAGGGGCGTCCTTGATAACCTTGTCCAGTGCAAAGCTTATGGTATAAGTCTGGCCCGGGTTCAGGGATTCCGGGGTAAAGGTGACGGTAGTGGGGGACACCCACTGCGTAGTACCTTGGACCTGGGGCTGGATACTGAACAGTCCTTGGGTGGGCTGATTCGTGGCGTCTTGCGCCAGGACTATCCGTATGGCGGTGTCCTCTCCCACGATGCCGCCGGTATACGCCTTTACGTACTCGGCATATTCCTGGGCCGAGGGAGTCTCGACCGCCGTCTTCTTGGGCTCGCAGGCCGCCATGACCGCCGCGGCGGCCAGGAGCAAAACAAACTTGCGCATGGTTCAGTAAGATTTAAGTCCTTCTTTAAGTCGGTTAAGTCCGTCCAGCAGACGGGTTCGGGGGCAGGCGATGTTGAGGCGCTCGAAACCTTCGCCGGCGGCGCCGTAGATGGTTCCGGTGCTCAGCACCAGGCCGTGCTTTTCCCGCAGGTGGCCCGCAAAACGCTCCGAGAAGCCTTCCAGTGGCTCTCCGGGCCTTAGGGCGGCGCGGCAGTCCAGCCACATCAGGTACGTTCCTTCCAGCGGCGGGCAGGTGATCTGAGGCATTTC
>JAEEGJ010004880.1_pt1 | contig 43818 bp, 25 predicted proteins | sample 8958761 | NCBI WGS metagenome assembly JAEEGJ01 (sample SAMN16246546, study PRJNA631951) | gut metagenome | biome: gut microbiome; feature: rumen; material: RS-attached | host: Bos | place: Iran: Karaj | collected 2018-10
TGGTAACTACTATTATCCGCACATCAGCGGCGTGGCGCAGTCGTACAATTTCTACCCCATTGCCGATATGAAGCCCGAAGAAGGTTACGCCGTAATTGCAATGGGATTAGGTAGTTACGTGGTCGACGGGTGGAAGGCTTACCGATTCTCGCCGCGCTACCCGAAGGTGTCAATGTACACCACGCAATCGCTGCTGCAGACCACGCAGACGCAGTTCTACGCGCTCGACCTGACCAACACCGACCCCGATTTTCTGGCCGACGGCGAGTTGGCGGCCGTGAAAATGGTCGACATCTACGACGCCGAAGAGCACGGCTCGCTGAAGCATCTGGCATCGGTTTATAATGCTGATAATGACACCATTAGACCAGGAACCGACGGCTACGGGCCGCGCGTGCTGAATTTTGCTGATATTCTGCAATATAACTACTTCCCGCTGGCCGAAACCATCGATACCATTCTGGGCACCGTCCGCGACGCGTTCGGCTCGCCTGTCGAGATTGAGTACGCCGTGAACCTTACGCCAGGCCTTGACGGCAAGCCATCGTTCTATCTGCTTCAGATTAAGCCACTTGTGGGCGCAAACACCATCGAGACCGACTGCAACATTTTTGAGCAGAAAGAGCGTCTGTGGCTCTACACGCAGCAGAGTCTGGGCAACGGCACGCTAAATGACATTGAAGACGTGATTTACATTGATAACGAGAAGTTTAACAAGTTGGAAACCATTGAAATGGCCGAAGAAATCAATCGCCTGAACACAATGATGATTGAAGAGGGCCGCAAGTATATCTTGATTGGTCCTGGGCGTTGGGGCTCAAGCGACCGTTTTCTGGGCGTTCCTGTCGATTGGTCGCAGATTTCAAACGCGCGTGTGATTGTGGAAATCGGCCTGAACGACTATCCGCTCGATTTTTCGCTTGGCTCGCATTTTTTCCACAATGTCACGTCGATGAACATTGGCTATTTTGCAGTGCAGAACCACTCGGCAAAGAGTTTCATTCGTTGGGAAGTGCTTGACAATCAAGAAACAATTCACGCAACAAAACATTTCCGACATATCCGCTTCAGCCACCCCGTCACCGTTGTGATGGATGGAAAAGAGAAGGTGGCGGGGATTTTATAGATACATATCAGCATAAACTTGAATTTGCAAAATGAATTTCTACCTTTACAAAATCAATCTTACCGCTTTAATTTTATGGTGATTACATAAACCTTTTTGATATGAGAAATACTTTTGGAAAAGTGCTAGGATTATTATTGTTGTTGTGCCTCAGCAACAACATTTATGCGTGGCAAGGTAATTATGTCGAAAAAGAATGGGATTGGGACTTCAAAAAGAACCCAACAATTACAACGACAATTGAGTCTGCTTATTATAACAATAGCAGTCATTCTATTACCGTATATGCTCTTCCTAAATTGCCAGAGGAATGTGATAATACATATTATAATGGTAATACATATGTTGTCGGAACCGGCAGTTTTTCAGATAATGCGACCAAAATAAACGTAAGCATAGCAGATGGCAAGTATTACTCGGATAGGTATTACTGTGTAGTTGTTCGTTGGACAACGGTTGCTGGTAACATAAACCATTATTATCATTGCGACAAAACACATGAAAAGTCATTTAAGACAAAAATATCTAATGCAAGTATATCAAAACCTTGCGAATCAGATTTTTATGCATCAATAAGCGCATCGGTAGAAGGCGGTTCTGGCGATTATAAATATACTTGGTCATCAACTAACGGCGGATTATATACGGGACAAGGAACATCAACAATAAATGTTTGTCATGTAAATCAAAATGGCGCCCCACACTGTTACGATGATGTGACCGCAAGCAAAAAAATAACTATAACTGTTACAGACAGGGTTTGGAAAAAGTCAGATGGTACCGCTGTTACGGCCACTGCCTCGACTACGCTTGGCGCGTTAAGATTTACCCCTAATAGTTTTTATGGCTCTAGTTGTGAATTCGACAAACCCAATGGATGGTATGGAAGCACTGTCACAGGCAACTCTACATCAATAGTGAGTGTCACTGGTTTAGGACATGGTAATAGAACATATAAATGGTATAAATCAACTTCATCCGATGGCAATTATAGTGAAATACCAAATTCTAATTACCTGAATTTAAGTATTACCAGACCTGCCAACACAACTTTTTACAAGCAGAAAGCCACCAATAGCAGTTGTCAGTCAGAAACGTATCATGAGGGTTATACAACATATCCATATTCATCATCGTATGGGAATGACTATTTCGTATGCATTGTCCCGATAGTTGCTACAGCAAGTCCGTCATCAGCAAACACGTATTATGGTGGAAGCGTGAGCCTTTCGTGCTCATCAACCGGCGGCCGCGTCAGTGGCAAGACTTACAAATGGTACAGCAGCACTTTATCCGGGGGAACATATTCGGAAATACAAGGAGCGACAAGCGCAAGTTATACCCCGACGGGTTTAACAGCAACCCAATACTATAAGTGTCTGGTTGTAGATTATGATCATCAAAGCGGAGTTTATAGCAATGTTGTTACGGTTAGTGTGAGACCGCAGTTGGTTGCAGGCGCCATCAGCGGTGGCGGCGGAACCACCTATAGCGGCAACAATGTAGATCTTACAGTCAGCGCTGCTTCGGGAGGCAACGGCACTTATTCCTACCAGTGGCAGGAAAGCACCGACAATGGCAGCACGTGGAACAATGTGGGCACTAATTCAACATCGTACACTGCCACAGGTTCTGGGCAAACGAAAAAATACAAAGTGGTCGTAACCGGTGACAGCCAGACAAAATCAACAAATATCGTCTCTGTAACTTGGCGCTCACCAGTGGCTATTGGCAGCATCAGCGGTGGTGGCGGCACCACCTACAGCGGCAACAATGTGAGCCTTTCGGTTGGTGCGGCCTCGGGCGGTAACAACTCGTCTTATTCATATAAATGGCAGGAAAGCACCGACAATGGCAGCCATTGGACCAATGTTGGCACTAATTCAACATCGTACACTGCCACAGGTTCCGGACAAACGAAAAAATACCAAGTGGTTGTAACCGATGGCGACGGCCGGACAGCGACAACTGATGTCGTTTCTGTAACTTGGCGCTCACCGGTGACTATTGGCAGCATCAGCGGAGCAACAACCACCTTCAGCGACAACAATGTAGAGCTTACCGTCGGCGCTGCTTCGGGCGGTAACAACTCGTCTTATTCTTACCAATGGCTGGAAAGCACCAACGATGGCAGTTCTTGGAAGAATGTGGGTTCTAATTCTACATCGTACACTGCCACAGGTTCCGGACAAACGAAAAAATACAAAGTGGTTGTAACCGATGGCGACGGCCGGACAGCGACAGCTGATGTCGTTTCTGTAACTTGGCGCTCACCAGTGGCTATCGGCAGCATCAGCGGGGCTACAACCACCTACAGCGGCAACGATGTAAATCTTACAGTAGGCGCTGCTTCGGGCGGTAACAACACGTCTTATTCTTACCAATGGAAGGAAAGCACCGACAATGGCAGTAATTGGAACAATGTGGGCACTAATTCCACATCGTACACTGCCACAGGGTCTGGGCAAACGAAAAAATACAAAGTGGTTGCAACCGACGGTGACGGCCGGACAGCAACAACTGATGTCGTTTCAGTAACTTGGCGCTCACCAGTGGCTATCGGCAGCATCAGCGGGGCTACAACCACCTACAGCGGCAACAATGTAGATCTTACCGTCGGCGCTGCTTCGGGCGGTAACAACTCGTCTTATTCTTACCAATGGCTGGAAAGCACCAACGATGGCAGCTCTTGGAAGAATGTGGGTTCTAATTCTACATCGTACACTGCCACAGGTTCCGGACAAACGAAAAAATACAAAGTGTTTGTAACCGATGGCGACGGCCGGACAGCGACAGCTGATGTCGTTTCTGTAACTTGGCGTGAGCAATTATCAGCCGGCAGCATTACCGGTGGTGGCGGCACCACCTACAGCGGCGGCAGCGTAACACTCACGGCCAATCCATCGGGTGGCGATGACTCGTACACCTATCAATGGCAGGTTAGCGACGACAACACATCATGGAGCGATGTTGCATCAGATGGAACCGGCGAAACGTATTCGGCAAGTAGCACAAATTCAGGAAGTTCGGACATTACAAAATACTATCGCGTTATTGTTGACGGTGATAGCCAAAGCGAAACATCAGGTTCTGTTTCAGTAACATACAGGCCACAATTGGTTGCAGGAGCAATCACTGGTGGAGGCTCTTCTAGTTATGGCAGCAGTGTAACACTCACAGCCCATCCGTCGGGAGGAACGGGAAGCGATTATACTTATCAATGGAAACAAAGTTCGGACAACAGCAATTGGAGCGACATATCAGAAGAAACTAATTCAACTTGCACAGTCAGCGGCACTGGAACAATGTATTATAAGGTTGAAGTGAAAGGCGACAGCCAGACAAAGACTTCTGACGATGTGTCGGTTACTTGGCGCGCACAATTATCAGCCGGCAGCATTACAGGTGGTGGCGCCACCACCTACAGCGGCGGCAGCGTAACGCTCACAGCCAATCCATCGGGTGGCGATGACTCGTATACGTATCAATGGCAGATTAGTGAAGACAACTCATCGTGGAGCAATGTGGCATCAAACGGAACCGGCAAAACGTATTCGGCAAGCATCACAAACTCAGGCAGTTCGAATATTTCAAATTACTACCGCGTTATTGTTGGCGGTGATGGCCAAAGTGAAACATCAGGTTCTGTTTCTGTGACCTGGCGTCCTCAATTAGTGGCAGGCAGCATCAGCGGAGCAACAACCACCTTCAGCGGCAACAGTGTAACTCTGACAGTCAGCGCTGCTTCGGGCGGTAACAACTCGTCTTATTCTTACCAATGGCAGGAAAGCACCGACGATGGCAGCACTTGGACCAATGTGGGCTCTAATTCTACATCGCACACTGCCACTGGTTCTGGTCAAACGAAAAAATACAAAGTGGTTGTAACCGACGGCGACAGCCAGACAGCGACAACCGAGGCTGTTTCTGTAACTTGGCGCTCACCAGTGGCTATTGGCAGCATCAGCGGAGCAACAACCACCTTCAGCGGCAACAGTGTAAATCTTGCCGTCGATTTAGCCTCGGGCGGCAACGACTCATCTTATTCTTATCAATGGCAGGAAAGTACCGACGATGGCAGCACTTGGACCAATGTGGGTTCTAATTCTTTATCGTACACTACCTCTGGTTCTGGTCAAACGAAAAAATACAAAGTGGTTGTAACCGACGGCGACAGCCAGACTGCGACAACTGAGGCTGCTTCTGTAATTTGGCGCTCACCGGTGGCTATTGGCAGCATCAGCGGAGCAACAACCACCTACAGCGGCAATAGTGTGTCACTGACCGTCGGCGCTGCTTCGGGCGGTAACAACTCATCTTATTCTTACCAATGGCAAGAAAGCACCGACGATGGCAGCACTTGGAACATTGTGGGCACTAATTCCACATCGTACACAGCCACAGGTTCTGGTCGAACGAAAAAATACAAAGTGGTTGTAACCGACGGCGACAGCCAGACCGCGACAACTGAGGCTGCTTCTGTAACTTGGCGCTCGCCATTGGTTATTGGCAGCATCACTGGCAGCGGCGTGTTCGATAGCAATACCGACGTTACACTCTCTGCTAATCCATCGGGAGGCGATGGCAATTACACCTATCAGTGGCAGCAGAGTGCCGACGATTCCGAATGGTCTAATATTTCGGGAGAAAACAGCCAGACAATAACTGTCAATGGCACAGACCTAACTAAATACTATCGCGTTATAATAGAGGGTGATTCTCAAACGCAGACATCGGCATCGGTTTCTGTTGTTTGGGGTGATGCGTTGATTGCCGGCACAATAAGCGGTGCGACAACCACTTGCAGTGGTGGCAACATCGAACTCACAGTAAGCGCTGCGACAGGTGGCAACAGTTCGTACACCTATCAATGGCAAGTGTATGAGGATTCGGAATGGAGCAACATATCCGGCCAAAATGATCTCAAATGCTCAATAAGCATCTTTAATGCAGGCAGTTCGAACATTCAAAAGCAGTTCCGCGTCAAAGTTACTGACGGTGTGCAGACAGCATACTCTGAATCGGTTACTGCAACATGGCGTCCCGCATTGGTTGCTGGCAGCATAACCGGCAGTGGCACTATCACCTACAGCGGCAGCGATGTAACGCTCACGGCCAATCCATCGGGTGGCGATGGCAATTACACCTATCAGTGGCAGGTGAGCAAGGATAATTCAGAATGGACCGATATTCAAGGCGCAACATTTAGCGAACTTGTCGAAACCGGTGTTAATGAGGCCGATACATCAGTTACAATGTACTACAGAGTGCTTGTGTCGGGCGACTACCAAAATGCAGAGTCCGAAGTTGCCGATGTCACACGACGTCCGTCACTGAAAATCAGCAATATCCTACCAACCGGGAACAGTGTTGTATATAGCGGCGACGATGTGAATCTGACAATTACAGCATCGGGCGGCGATGGCAATTATAGTTATCAGTGGTACCGCAAAGACGCCGAATCAGATTGGACACAAATTGGCGGCAACTCTTCATCGTTCACTGACAATCACAGTAACAACACCGATTCATCCATCAATTACCTATACAAGATTGTTGTAAGCGGCGACTCACAAGAAAAAACATCAACTGAGTTGCAATGCAGTTGGGTGGCATCAATGAGAATTGATGGACTGATTTATACCAAGGAGAAGTTGCCTAATGGTGTAAAAACTCCAATTGAGGTGATAATGGCGAACGGAAGCGGTGTATACGACTATCAGTGGCAAACTTATGCTAATGATGAATGGCAGGATATACCTGACAACGACAAACCGGTTTTAACCATCACTGCTACCACAACTGCCGATTACCGATGCATTATTACCGATTCGCTCTATTCGGCCATGAGTGTCGCCACCGAAATTGCGCGAATCAATGTTTATCCCGCTTGGATTCCTAATGAGACGCCTCAAAATTCCTATATTCTTGATAATGACACGATAACAATAGGCGATACTTCTGCCATCAGCAGCAATATCACTTATCATTACCGTTGGGAGATATGGTCAGCGAACGACAGCGTGTTTGTGCCAATCGACGACACTACCGCCACAATCAGCGTTTTGCCGTCGACAAATACAATCTACCGCCGTTACGACATTATTGGAGACCAGGAAAAACTGACGTTAGAGATAAAGGTCGATGTGCCACTTGATGGTGGAACCATTGCCGTCGACGGACTTGCCGATTTCTATTATGCCGGACAGCAGTTGCCATTGCTGAAAAGCGCAACCGCAGCCAGTGGTGGCGACACCGATGGCTCACCAAATTACCAATGGTATTTGAAGAAGGAAAACAGCAGCAGTTTTGAGCCGATTGAAGGTGCAACTGAGGCCGATTATCAACCCTCAGATTTAATGGGAATCTCGTCATTATATCGTGCCGTAATCGATGGCGATGATATCATGTACAGCAATACCATTGATTTGATAATCAAAATGCCAGAGATTGTGATTGATAATCTCAAAGAACGCTATTGCAAAGACGAAAAAGTCAGCATTAAGGCATCTGGTGTAGAAGGTGGATTGTATAAATGGTTTGATACCAGAGGCAAACAGGTTGGCTCGGGTGCCGAATTCAGAATTAAAGCGATAAGCGAAAACACGACATTGATTCTGAAGACATACACCCAAACTGAGGAGTTCTTAGGCGAAAAGAAAGTTGAACTGACAATCGTTGATATGAATCCCGATTTTGTATCAGACCGAATTATTGTTGATGCGGGCGGCGCGATTCATTTCACAAGCATCGGAACCGGTTTCACTCAGTATGAATGGGATTTCGGTGATGGCGCCGACGGCTCAACCGAGCCCAATCCGTGGCATTATTACAATGGTGACGGCACCTTCACTGTGAAGTTGCAGTTAACCAACCGTGATGGCTGCGTGGCCACAATAGCCAAAGCCAATTACATTACTGTAAATGAGGCCACTACGGATATAAATGATGAAGGTGCAAGCCATATCAGCATCTATCCCAACCCGGCAACCTATTTCCTGATGGTTGAATCCTACGACGAATCACAGGTGACAATCATCAGCAGCACGGGTGCTGTTATGCTTGAGAGGACTGTTTCGCTAACCACCCGAATCGACATTTCGGCCTTCCCCGAAGGAACTTACACCGTGATTGTTGCAAGCGGCAATGGTGAGGTACACCGCGAGAAAATTGTTAAATACTAACTATTCAGAATATGACAAAAAGAATAATAAAACCATTGCTGACCGTCTTGCTCATGGTGAGTGTCTGCGGACTGGACGCGCACCCGTTGCGCAATCACACCAAAGGAGCAATCACGCTTAATGCGGGCTACTTCATGTCGGACCACTCCTATGGCGGCACATTTGGCGACACCTACTGGTTCAACGAGAAAATCAGCCTTGACACACGTCTGAATATTAGTTGCGGCTCGAAGGAATTTACAGAATACATGCGCTACGCTATTGATAATCAGATTTGTTACAACTTCTGCAACCTGTCCGACAGGTTTTATATCGATGGTGTTATTGGCGTGCAAGTAGGCATCGATGATATGAAAAGCAAAGTTGAGGATGTTGAAGAAAAATCGTACATGTATCTTGGCTCTCTTGGTTGCAAATGCAAATTATTCATCAACTATAAATGGACTTTTTGGCTCGAGGCTAAAGAGCGGGCAGGTATTAGCAAAATTGACAAATATGTTCCGCAGTTCACAATTGGCACCAGTTTGCTGCTGCCGGAATTCGGGCATAAAAACAACCGTAAATTCCAATAGGATATGAAAACACACAATATAAAAAATGGTTTGCTGCTTGGCGCCGCAGTTTTGACTATTGCTATAAGCAGTTGTGAGAGTGAAGATTATTTCTATGAAAACGATGAGGCACCACAGTTCGAGTGGGCAGACCATGCCAACGAATTCAATTCGGCGGTTTTAACCGACTCAGTAAAAATCCTTCATCAGCAGAGTTACGAGTTCCGCTGCCATGATACTCACGTACAAAAGCCAGTTCTGACTTTGACAGACACCACAGGCAATTTTGAATATGAGTTTTCCAGCAACGTACTGAAAATCAAAGCCGCAAGCATTGGCACAGTAAAAGGGAAATTCACTGCCACCGACATCTATGGTAAAAGTTCGGAATTATTTTTCCAACTGACAGCCTTCTATAACACAAAACCCGTTGCAAAAGGTAATGCGCGATTGATTAAGAATCTGAATGACTGTGAAATGGAAATTGATTTAAGCCAATCATATGACAGTGATGTGAAACACGGCGGTGACATTAAACAATATGAGTACAAAATTTCGAGTCCGTCGAAAGTTGTCTATTCGCTTGTTACCCCACTGAGCAAAATATCCTACATCCTCAAGGAAAAAGGTGTGACAACAATTGAGTTCCGTGTCTGCGACAACGACGGCGAATGGTCGGAATGGGAAACCATTTACATCAATGTGTAAATTCATTGTAATTTTGCACGCATTTTGCTGAGAAACCGAAAAAAACTAATATTGCAATGTGTTGCGATTAGTAGCACAAATGGAAATTTAAAACCGCGGATTTATGATTTTTGTCGGATTCTTCAGTCAGCACAAACTCATTCTCGATAGTGTAACTGCTTATTTGTCAAACTATTCTGACATTAAGACTGTCATCACGACATCGGACAAGGCCACACTGTTCGAGAAGATGAAGCAACACGTTGTGCACGTTCTGGTTGTGAATATGTTCGACCTTTCGACCGCCGAACAGAACTTCATCATCGATTTAATGCTGAAATATCCGAAGTTGAAAATCCTGCTGCTCTCGAATGCCAACCGTGATGAGGTGATTCTGCGTTCAATCAAGGCTGGTGCCAAAGGCTACATCACCATCGATGCCAGCGGAAGCGAACTTGCGCAAGCCATCTACACGCTGCGTATGGGCCACGACTACTACAGCGACAGCATCACCCAATTGCTGCTTAACCGCTATATTACAAGCAATTTAGCCGATGCCCAAACCGCTGACGATGACGATCCGCTGAGCGCCCGTCAGATTGAGATTTTGAAACTTTGGGGCGACGGCTTCAGCAATCAGGAAATTGCCGACAAACTGTTTATCAGTGTCCGCACGGTTGAGACGCACAAGAACCATATTATGCAGAAACTCAACCTGAAAAGCACCGTTGATTTGGTGAAATACGCCATCAAGAGCAATATTATCAAGTTGTAAATTTGGGTGTTGGGTATTGGGTGTTGGGTTTTACGCATAAGTTAGGGAATCCATACTCTTTACACATTACACCTTACACTTTACTCAAAACAGACTTTCAGCCATCTCGCAAAACTTTCCTGATTCATTGATTGTCTGAAGTTTGGCGAAAACTTCGTCGGGATTGTCGAACGCTTTCGCGAAGTATTTCCAAAGTTCCTTCAGGCGGTTCAGACTATTGTGGGCGCAATACCAATGTGTGATTTCTGTAGCAAATTGCCTGAATGTGGGCACGTTATCAGTTGACAAACCTTTGATTTGCAGTCCGATGTGCGGATTCACTATTGCACCGCGGCCAATCATATAACCTTTCAGGTTGGGTAAACTGATATTGGCATCGGCGGCACTGTTGATGTCACCGTTGTAAACAATCGGGTTAAGCGAGTTGCCCGCAGATTCGATGAACGCCTGGCGGTATGGTTCGCCGCCATATTGTTGTTCGGCTGTCCGCGCGTGAACAATCAACTCGTTGAGTTTGAACTTATTGAACACGCTAATGATATTCGGGAACTCATCAGGTGAACAGAAACCGATGCGAATCTTCACAGAGAGTTCTGGTTTTAGGCGGCCGATGGTGCTATCGAGCAGACGCTCAAGGTTTTCCAAATCGCGTAGCAATGCGGCACCGCGTTTTTTGCTCACCACAAACTTTATTGGGCAACCCATATTCCAATTCACTTTCGGGTAACCTAAATCGTTGAGAATGTTGGCCATTGCCACAAAAGCGTCGGCGTTGTTGCTCAAAAGTTGCGGCACAAGGTTAACGCTTTTGCTGATGCCCGAAAAACGGCGCGCAAGCACTTGCGGTTTGGGAATAGAACGCTCATCTGCAAGCATATATGGGGCAAAAATCTCGTCGAAACCGCCAACTTCGGCAATGGCGTTCATAAACGGCGCATCAATCAAGCCCAACATTGGCGCAAGTTGTATAACTTTTTCTGCCATAGTGTTTTATGGATATACAACATTCACAGAGCCTTTGCGCTCAATGGTCTGGCCGTTTTGCAGTTTGGCCTTCAGATAGTAGAGATAGCCGCCTTCGGCCACCTGCTTGCCGCTGTGGGTACCGTCCCAACGGTTGTCGGGACTTGACGAAACAAAGACGCGGCCGCCGTAGCGGTCGTAAACAATAAACTCGAAATCAGTTATTTGCGCCGACTTCACCACAGGCCCGAAAGTGTCGTTCAGGCCGTCGCCGTTTGGTGTGAAGGCGGTTGGCAGCCACATATCAGCCTGACGTTCAACGCAAACCGTGTTCGATTGGCTCAATCGGGGTCCATCAGCCGCTTCAACACGAATGCAGAAATTCTGTGCGCGGTCATCGGCTATTTCGTTGAAGTTCAGTTCGATTGAAGTATCAGTCAAATCGGTTGCGACAGGTTTTTCCGCACCGCCGTCAACAGCGCAGAAAACAGCGTATTGCTCACTGTTTGAGAGCGAGCGGTTCCACTGCACTTGCATAGATTCCGCATTCGCATTGGCTTCTATCACAATAGGATAGACTTCGTTAGTTGTGAAAATAGGCTCGCCGCAAAAATTCAATGCACTCAGGGTATAGGCGGCATTGGCATTATCTGCATTGAAGATGAATGTAGGCTGTAAAAAGTCGGTTATCAGACTGTCGCTCAGTTTTTTGCCATCTAAAACTTGCCGAATGGAATAGCCTTGCAAATCAGCACCAACGTCAATTTGGCAATGAAGTTCCACTGTGCCCTGACGGTTCACAATCGTGTCGATGCCGACCGTCATCAGATTAGGTAATATGGGTTTGAAAGTCGTGTAACTAATTATGTTTGAGAGCGATTTGAGCCCGTTTTGCAACGTGGCGATAACCATAAAATTGTAGTCGGTACCGTCTTCGAGTCTGTCGGTGGCGAATGTTGTGTCAGCGGTTGTGCCAAACTCGCTGTATGGCTGCCCGATTTTGTGGCCCAAAACCGCGTAACTGGCAACATTGGTGCCAACGTATGCCGACCAATTGAGAGTCAGTGAGTTGAGACATTTGTCATAATCGCCGCTGTGCAGAAAAACCGTCTGATGGGCGTCGCTCAGCGGGGCATTGTGGTCGCCTGCAATCGATGTCGATACGGCGTATCGCTCGGCGTGTTCAAACGGATGTGCTTTAACATCTTGATATTCACGCATATTGGCTGGCAGCGAATCGACAACCAGCACCCATTTGTTGTTATCCCAATGGTAAACGGCAAACGACTGTCCGTTAACCACTTCGGCAACATCCCACTTGATGGTAACGCGCCGTTCGCTAACCGTGTCAACGCTCACACTGCTGATTTCGGCATAGCGTCCGCCTTGCGCAAACGCCTGATTTGCAGCCAACAACAGCAATATGGCGAGCAGACGTCGCATCAGCGTTATTTCACAAGCGAGTTGACAGCCGCTTCAACCGATGCAAAGTCGAACGATGCGCTCACTTCGGCAAACTTGCGGTCAATTTGGTCGTTACACAGGTTGCCGATGCTGCCTTCGTGGGTGTGGTTGATGTGCGTTTCGGGCACAAAACGGCCGTCTTTGATGTCGAAAGCCACCTGCTTGTAGGCATCGCGGAAAGGCACGCCCGACAACACCAGTTTGTTCACCACTTCAACGCTGAAAGCCAACTGATATTTAGGCTCTTTCATAATGTCCTTGCGCACTTCGGTGTTCTTCAGCATCAGTTCGGCCAGACGCAGGCAGTCCTTCAAATCGTTGATTGCGGGAATTATCTGTTCCTTAAGCAGTTGCAGGTCGCGGTGATAGCCCGACGGCAGATTCGAGATGGTGAGCGTGATGTCGGTTGGCAGCGCCTTGATGCGGTTGCACTTGCCGCGCACAAGTTCCCAGACATCGGGGTTTTTCTTGTGCGGCATAATCGACGAGCCAGTTGTAAATTCGTCGGGAAGATGCACAAAACCAAGGTCTTGCGAGTTGTACATACACATATCCATCGCCATTCGGCTCAGCGTTTGCGCCATTGCGGCCATTGCAAAACTCAAATCCTGTTCGGTTTTGCCGCGGCCCATTTGAGCGCACACCACGTTGTAGTTCAAATCGCTGAAACCAAGCAGTTTGGTAGTGAGTGTGCGGTTGAGCGGGAACGATGAGCCGTATCCAGCCGCCGAGCCCAGCGGGTTCTGATTGATAACCTTGTAGGCCGCGCTCAGCATCCGAAGGTCGTCAGTCAGGCATTCGGCGTAAGCCCCAAACCACAGTCCGAACGACGACGGCATAGCCACCTGCAGGTGGGTGTAGCCAGGCATCAGGTCGTCTTTGTGTTTGTTGCTCAAGGCGATAAGCGTCTTGAAGAGCGATGCCGCAAGGTCGAAAATCTGACGGACTTCGTGGCGCAGATAGAGTTTCATATCCACAAGCACCTGGTCGTTGCGCGAGCGGCCGCTGTGCACCTTCTTGCCCATATCGCCCAGCGAGCGCGTGAGCATCAGTTCAACCTGCGAGTGGATGTCTTCAACATCGTCTTCAATCTTGAGTTTTCCTGCGGCGGCCGTGGCGTAAATCTTTTTGAGTTCGGCCAGCAGCGTGTCCAGTTCGTTTTTCTCAAGCAGGCCGATGGTCTGCAGCATTGTGATGTGCGCCATTGTACCCATCACGTCGAACGGCGCCAGGTACAGGTCCATTTCGCGGTCGAGCCCGACAGTGAACTGCTCGACAAGTTCGTTTGTGGCAATGCCCTTATCCCAAAGTTTCATTTGTATCTGTTTTATTGTCTGATAAATAGATAGACGCAACACATCGCGCCACCGAGTTGTACGGCTGACAAATGTAGCAATTTAGTGCGTATTGGGCGCACCAATAAATAATGTATTGTGAATGATGCTGAATCAGGCGGTGGTGGTGGAAGCCGATTTTTCGGCCAGCAGATGAACAAGTCCGCGGTGGAATCTTCGAATCAAAAATCTGGATTTGCTGTAAACAGCGCAAGAAAAATCAAAAATCGCCAGGAAAATCAATGCCAATCGAACTATCATCTCTTTCAAATTTTATACACCGCAAATGTACGCAAGCATGGGCGATTGGTTTGTTTTATTTGACAAATAGAATGATTTGGTTGGTGAGCGGAAAAATGTGTTTTTTATCGGGTAATCAGCCAAATTCCATACTGTATTTTTAAAGAAATGACATTGTTTGAGTTAGAGAAGAAAACGGTTTTTTGCCGCAAAAAAACATTTGCAAATTCGATTCAATGTTCTACTTTTGCCAACTCAAAAATTTAATGTAATTATTAAAAACTACTACAATGAAAAAGGACATACATCCCAGTGATTATCGCCTGGTCGTGTTCAAAGACATGTCGAACGGACAATTGTTCATCAACAAATCGACAGTCAACACAAAAGATACGATAGAAGTAGACGGGGTTGAGTATCCATTGGTGAAACTCGAAATCTCAAGTGCATCACACCCATTTTACACCGGTAAGATGAAATTGGTTGACACCGCAGGTCGCGTTGATAAATTCCGCAACCGCTACGCCAATTACGAGAAGAGCAAAAAGAAATAACAATTCCGTATATTTGAGACAGGCCGTTCAGTTCCGCTGGACGGCCTTTTTTTATTGCCGGTTGGCAAAAAAAGAAGGGAACCTTGCGAGTTCCCTTCGGTCTTGTTGGTCTGTAAATATTACAGTTTGTAGATGAATCCGATGGTGATGCGGCCAACAGTTGCCACAGTGCGTGTGCTTGCACCAAAATCGAACGAGTTGGTGATATCCTTGTTGTTGCTGTCGTCGCGGTCTTTGGTGACAGAGTGTGAAGCGTTAAGCGACAGGAAATCAAGCCCGCATTCAAGCTGGAAGTTGTCGTTAAGGCTGTAGGTCAGCATTGGCACAACATACAGGCCGATAGATGTTGTCGGGTCACCTTTGGTTGTTTGGCTGCCATTGTCGTGTTTCGATGAGCTGAACGATACCGGAACACCGGCTTCGGCAAGAATTCCGAACTTATTGAACTCAACAAAAGTGTAGCGGGCAAACGGGGTAACACCGAATGTTGATGAAGAATTTTTTGTGTCGGTATCGCCAACAGTCCGCTTCGTCGACGAGCTGATGAAATTAATTTTGCCACCAACTGAAAGTTTCTCGTTAAGCTCAAACCCAACCATCGGTGCGAATGAGAATGTGTTAACTGATGGTTTGTCAGTATCGGCTTCTTTAGTTTTTGTAACGCCGCCTTCGTGTGAGAAACCAAGGCTGCCGCCAAACCACAATTGTGCGTTTGCTGTTGTTGCCATAGCTGCTATGGCCAATACAGATAGGAAAATCTTCTTCATAATTCTAAATGTTTTAATTATTAAACAGATACAAATATAGTGTGTTGTTGTTTTGCAAGCAAATGTTTTCTCAGCCACAAAAAAAAGACCGCCAACTCATATTGCTGACGGTCTGTTTTTGTTGATATCTTGCTGTAATCTAATTACTTCGGCAGTTTAACGCCGCGTTTCTTTGCGGCTTCTTCAAGGCGCTGTTGAAACCGCGACTTGGTGGGAGCCTTCTGCACTTTGGCGGTTTTCAGGCGCTCAAGCACTTCTTCTGGATTGATTGTGCGCTTGATAACGTAAGTCTGCACAATGGTGATGAGCAGCGTCAGGAAGTAGTAGTAACTCAGGGCTGCGGCATAATCGTTGAACCAGAAGAGCATCATTATCGGCATCATATACATCATCATCTTCATACCCGGCATCTGCTGTCCGCCAGCGTTGGCCTGACCGCTCATCTTGATATAGATGATGTTGACAATGGTCATCAGCAGGCAGAAGAGGCTCACGTGGTCGCCGTACCAAGGAATGCTGAACGGCAGGTTGAGGATGGCGTCGTAGGTTGAGAGGTCGTCAACCCAGAGGAAGCTCTCGTGGCGCAACTCGATTGAGGCAGGGAAGAAACGGAACATCGCAATCAGCAACGGCATCTGCAAAAGCACAGGCAGGCAGCCGCCCATCGGGCTCACGCCGGCACGCTTGTAGAGGTCCATCATTGCCTGCTGTTTTTTCATTGCGTCTTCCTGTTTCGGATATTTCTCGTTCAGTTTGTCGATTTCAGGTTTCAGGGCGCTCATCATACCCGTCGATTTGTACTGCTTGTAGGTGAGCGGGAACAATACCAACTTGATTAAAATTGTCAGAATCAGAATGATAACGCCAAAATTATCGATGAATCGGCCAAGGAAGTTGAACACCGGAATCACAATGCCCACATTCACCCAGCGGAAGATGCTGCGGCCCAGTGGGATGATGTTCTGAAGGTCGATGTCGAGCGCTTTAAGCGTTTTGAAATGGTTGGGGCCGAAGAACATTTCCATCTGATAGTTCTCTTCGGCGCGGCCTTCGTACGGAACTGACAGGTCGGCGGTGAAGTGCTTCAGATATTTCGGGCTCGCAGTTTTTTCCAACTTGAGGGCGGCGTTGGCAAAGCCGTCTTTTGAAATGATTGTCGAGTTGAAGAACTGCTGTTTGAACGACACCCACTGCAGGCGGCTGTTGACGTTTTCGCTGTCAGAGTCGCTTGTCTCGCTCAACTGCTCAACATCGTCGTTGAAGTAGCGGTAGGCGATGGTCGAGTTCATCATTTCCCATTTCTCGCCCTTTTCCTGCTGCTTGATGTACGATTCCCATTTGAGAGTGAGGTAACCCAGATTGGCCGGCACCAGTTTGTCGAGATTGTGCATCTGCATGTTGAAGCCCACAACGTAACTGTCCGGGTGAATGGTGTAGATGTAATCGAGTGAGCGGTCGTTGCCGAGGTCGAGTTTGAAGGTGATGGCAAGCGAGTCGTTCTCAACTTTCGCTGTCGCGATATTTTCCGACGGTGTGAAGAAGAGTTTTCCCGTCTCGATAAGGCGGTTCTGCGCAAAGAAACTGAGGCTGAAGATTGTTGAGTCACCATCGAAGAGCACCACCGGCAGCGAGTCGTACGAGTCGTACTCCTTCAGCGTTACTGACATGATGCGTCCGCCAAGGTTGGTGAACTTGACGCTCATCAGGTTGTTCTCGACGGTGTAGAACTCGCGCTCACCTGCGGCGCAAGCGGCAAAATCACCATATTGGTTGCGAAGCATTTCGCTTGCAGCCGAATCAGATGCTTCGGGCGACACAATCTGTGCCTGCTCGGCGGCTTCTGACTTCTGTAACTCAATTTCGAGTTGGCGCTGCTGCTCGACACGTGCGATTGAGTCGCGGCGTTCGCGCATACGCTGCATCTCTGCTTCCGACGGGCGGGTAAAGTAACTCCATCCCAACAAGATGGCCATAATCAACAGTAGACCAATCCAAGAATTCTTATCCATTGTAAATCAATATTTTGCTTGTACTTTCCTTAAAAAACGGTGCAAAAGTATAAAAACGAAAACGCAAACACAAACGAAAACGCAGACACTGACAATCATAACACCCAACACCAATAACCTATATGTCTGCGAAAAAAAATCACAAGCAGTTTCAATTATGGGTAATTATACTACCATTCGAAACACATAAAAAAGTACATTTGCGGCAATTTAGAATCATCTAAAACTATACATAAATGGATATTTTTGAAAGAATCGAGGAATCGACGGGCGGCCCGATTGGCCAGTACCGCGAGAAAGTTGAAGGTTACTACTCGTTCCCGAAACTCGAGGGCGAGATTGGCCCGCATATGAAATTCCAGGGCAAAGACGTTTTGTGCTGGAGTCTGAACAACTATCTGGGACTTGCAAACCACCCCGAAATCCGCAAGGTTGACGGCGAGGCTGCCGTTCGCTGGGGTCTGGCTTACCCAATGGGCAGCCGTATGCTCACCGGCAACTCTGAGCTGCACGAGAAACTCGAGCATATGCTTGCCAAATTCGAGAAGAAAGAGGCTGCGTTCTTGTTCAACTTTGGTTATCAAGGAATTGTGTCGGCCATCGACTCTCTGTTGAGCCGCCACGACGTGATTGTGTTCGACGCCGAGTGCCACGCCTGCCTGATGGACGGCAAGCGTCTGCACCAAGGCAAAGCCTTCTCTTACAAACACAACGACATTGTGAGCTGCGAGCAGAAACTGAAAGTTGCCTGCAAAGTGGCTGAGGAACAAGGCGGTGGCGTTCTGCTCATCACCGAGGGTGTTTACGGAATGACCGGCGCTCTTGGCATTCTCGACCAGATTGCCGCTCTCAAAAAGAAATACAAATTCCGCATTATGATTGACGACGCCCACGGCTTCGGCGTGATGGGCCCCCACGGACGCGGCACATCAGAGCACTTTGGCGTGATGGACGACATCGACATCTACATTGGCGCTTACGCGAAATCGATGGCAATCATCGGCGGATTCATCGCAACAAAAAAATCGGTTATCGACTACCTGCGCTACAATATGCGCTCGCAGATTTATGCAAAGGCTCTGCCAATGCCGATTGTTGAGGGTTGCATCAAGCGTTTGGAGATTATCGACAGCCCCGAGGGCGACGAGCTGCGTCAGAAACTGTGGACCATCACCCGCCGCTTGCAGGACGGTTTCCGCAATCTTGGCTTCGACATTGGTCCGGCCGAGGCGTGCGTTTCGCCGGTTCACATTCAGGGCGGCCCCGAGCAGGCCACCGCAATGGCTTACGACCTGCGCGAGAACTACAAGATTTTCTGCTCGATTGTGGTTTACCCCGTAATCCCGCCGGGAATGGTCATCTTCCGCATCATCTCAACCGCCGCTCACTCAATTGAGGACGTTGATTACACGCTGAACGCATTCAAGGAAATCAAAGAGAAACTCGACAAAGGATACTACGACAACGTGGGCATCCAGGCTAAAGCTGATTTGATGGATTAGGCTGATTGCTAATATTTTTCAAAAGCCAGCACCTGTGAAGGTGTTGGCTTTTTTTATGCTTCTCATTTCCCTTTCTATCGGTTGGACTTCTTGTATTTTTCTATCTCTTTTGTGAGTTGGCTGCCAATTAAGGACTTTATTTACTCGCGGATATTCATCTGATACTTGCAGAATTACTGTATCGCCAGCGTGAACACTTTGCGCAATTGGTAATTCTTTAGAAACTCTATGCTCACGTTGGTGTTGCTTGTCTACACCAACATAAAAAGCATTGCTATAACTTCTAGCGTCAACACTTGTTCTTTTTTGGTATACCAAACCAATTTCCGTATGTGATTTTTTTAAATATTCCTGCTCAGCACTATCATAATGACTATAATATAATTGTGGATAAATACCGAAGAAGAACCAAAAAGGCAATGGCCACAATAATAATATTGTCAACACCGAAAACCACCGTATTTCTTTAAGATATCTGTTCATATTAACCCAGAATTCAAATTTATTCAACACTTTATGCAAAGTATACGCAACATAATATGACAGCAAAAACAATGGGAATATAACCATAGTGACATAATGGTATCTCCCTGTTACAATCAACTGATAATGAATGTTCTCTAAATTAAATGAGATTAAATAGGCAATAGCGGAAATAGACACAAATAGCCTTAAAAGTGATTCAACGGTAATAAACCCTATTATGTCGTTTAGTTTTCCCCACAGTTTCTTAAATATCATAGTTATTTGCATTTACTCTTATATGCCAAAGATAAAACAAAACCAAATGCAAGACGCTGATTGCGAAAGATTGGTTGCGGGGTTTGTGAGAGTGGGTTTCTATCGGTTTAAGTCCGGAACTGCCTTCAGCGCTTCGGCGATAATCTCGGCGTGGTCGAAGGCGAGGGGCGGCAGTTGGCTGAGCGGGAACCAACGAAGGGGTTTGGCGTCGTCGGCAGCGGCGGCTTTTTTTATGGATTGAAGGATAGATTAATTGGAGGACTGCAAGTCTGTTGTTTTCTATATTTATACAAGCAGTAGCCATTTCCAAATCGGCACAACCGAGATTCTGCATCCATCTGTTTCAATGATTTCTTCGTCGTCCTTTGTAATAATAAACATTTGATTTTGAGAGATATAATTATTAAGACGAACCAACGCTCTCACCTCGCGCTCGCGGGTATTGGCGTCATTAATGCTGTACGAGACCTGATATGACACCTTTTGGTCGGGCAGGTAAAAATCAACTTCGACATTTGAATTGAAATACATTAGTTCATCTGGATATTTTCGGCGCAAAGTGACGGCCACAAGATTTTCCAAAAGCAATGTGTCGCCATCGGTAACGAACAGATTTATAAAGCCATTATCGATAAAATAGTATTTCTTCACCGATACTTTTTCTTGCAATTTTGCAGCGAAATTCTCGATTGGAAACATCAAATATGTGTCAGCTAAATATTGGCAATACTCGGCAACAGTGTCGGGCTTGATATTATACCCAGCTGCCGACACCACCGACGCGATACGATTGTATGTGGCAGGTTGCATCACACTTTCGGCCATTTTGCGAATCATAACTTTAAGTGCCTTGCTGTTGCGAATAGAGTAGCGCATAATCAGGTCGCTGAAATAAATCTTATTGAAAAGACTGCTCAGCCACTCGCGTTTGAATATTTCGTCTTTGGCAATCACTTCGGGAAGTCCGCCGTTAACGAAATACGGTTGGAAATTTCTCGCAATTTGTGTCGCCGGGGTGTATTGCCAATTCTTCGGAATAGCCACATTGTTGATTTTCAGATATTCCTGGAACGAAAATGGGAAGACTTCGGTAATATAAAACCGTCCGCCCAGGGTGGTGGCAATTTCACTGCTGAGCATTTTGGCATTGCTGCCAGTGATAAACACCTGATAACCAGTATCAACAAGGCGGCGGGCAAACTTTTCCCAATGGTCGACAAGTTGGATTTCATCGAGGAAGAAAATAGGTTTTGTCGCATAAATTTCCTCGTATGCCAATTTAATGATATCCAAGTCATTTACAGTTAGTTCGCCAATGCGGTCATCCTCGAAATTAAAAAACAGGATTTCCTCCAGACTGTGCCCAAGTTTCAGCATTTTGTGAATGCTTTGAAACAATAAAAACGATTTTCCGGCGCGGCGTAACCCCACAAAAACATTATTGCCCTTGTAATCGATATTAATGTCGCGCTCCACAAAGTTTACATTGCCGACATATTCCTGATATTCAACAACTAATCGTTTTGCCAAACCTTTCTCTATCATAATTTTCTGTTTAAACCTCACCGCAAACATACAAAAGTTTCCGATATAAAGGAAACATTTACCATAAATATTTCCGTTATAAAGGAAATATTTGTTTGAAAAGTTTCCGATATAAAAGAAATATAAGATTTAACACGAACAGAAAACGTAAACTGGAACCACGGAAACTTTGCAACGAAATGGCGACTATCTCAACCTTCTAAACTCCTACCACTTACCATTCATTCATTTTCAGCGCTTTGGCGATAATTTCGGCGTGGTCGAAGGCGAGAGGCGGCAGTTGGCTGAGAGGGAACCAACGAAGGGTTTTGGCGTCGTCGGCAGCGGCGGCTTTTTCGGGTGTGTCGCACAGGCCCCAATAGGCAACGGTTATGGTGTGCCCGCGCGGGTCGCGGCCGGGGCGGCCAAAAGCGCCAAACTGTTGTAGAGCAATGCCGGTGAGGCTTGTCTCTTCGCGCAGCTCGCGGGCGGCGGCATCGGGCAGGTCTTCGTTCTCATCCACGAAGCCGCCGGGCAGCGCCCAACAGCCGGCAAACGGGTTGTTACGGCGCTCAATGAGCAGAATCTCGGGGCCGTTGGCGGTGCGGTGCAGAATGACCATATCAACGGTCACTGCCGGGCGCGGATATTGGTAGGTGAACATGGCGGTCGGTGTTTAAATGACTCGGTATTTTTCGAGTTGGTTGACAATCAGGCTGAAAACATCGTCGGGCGGTAGCATTTGGTTGTCGGCGCCGTAGCATTTTATCAGCTCAAAGTTTTTTTCGGTTGCGGCAAGGTCGAGATACTCGCGGCGCACTTGTTCCTGAAAGTTCAGGTCGGCTTCGTGAATGTCCTGCTTGCCTTGCAGATAGCGGCGGTCGTCGCCTTCGCGGTGGGCTGTCAGGCTCTTGGTGGTGAAGCTGAACGGCACGTCGAGGAACAGCGTCAAATCGGGTTGCGGAATGTGGTAATAGTTGAATTCCAACTCTTTAATCCACTGGCGCAGTTCGGTTTTCTTCTCGGCATCGGCTATTTTTGCGCCTTGGAAGGCGAGGTTCGAATAGACGTAACGGTCGATAATGACAAGTTTGCCATCGGTCAGCCATTGGCGAATGGTTTGCTGCGCGTCGTTGCGGTCGCCGGCGTAAATGAGCGCCACCAAGTAGGGGTTAACCTGATTGTTCGCACCCAAATCGCCACGCAGAAACATCGAGACGAGATTGCCGAAAACACCTTCATCGACACGCGGAAAATGCAGATACTCGAATGGTATGTTTCTATCGTCGAGCAACTTGCGCAGTTTGTTAAGTTGTGTCGACTTGCCTGCGCCGTCAAGTCCTTCGATAACTATGAATGCCATTTTCTACTTTTTAAGAGCGCATAAAGGTAAGAAAAAACGCTCATCGCCGCCAAAGCACAAAATCGGGCTTGAGCACGAAGGTGAAGGCGTAGGTGTAGTCGAACGCTGAGTTTTTGAGGTCGTAGTAGCCGACGGCGGTCAAAGCGGCTGTGAAATAATTGGTTATCTCTTTAGCGAGATTCAGTTCGGCAGTGAGCATACTGCGTCGCTTCTGGTCGGTGGCGCCGTCGTACGAGAGGCTCATATACAATGGGTTGCCCTGCTGGGTTATGAAGCCGTCGGCAAGCCAATAGCCAACTGAAAGACTGCTCTGGCCGTGCATCAGACTCACATCGGACAGCCAACCCCAACCGCTGTGGTAGAGGCTTTCGGGCGTGGGCGAATTGTCTTTGTAACCAATCACTTGCGACGACGCGCTAATTCCGCTTACAAAACCGCTGGTGTGGCGAGTGAGCCGCGCGCCGCCCGAGACGTAGTAGAACAGCCGCATCGGGGTGGTGTCGGTGTCAATCTGTCCGCCACGGTGAAAGATGGTGAACGAAGCGGGCAACTCTATTTCGAGAGCATCTGTCTGCAAAGCCTTCCAACCAACCGACAGGCCGCCGTAAATCTGCTCTTTCTTGTTGTCGCCGTGGAAGATAAAGTCCTGCCAATCGACCCACACATCAGTAAAAAGTCGATTGGTGTTGTACAGAATCTGCATTCCGTTCTCGTAGTTGTTGGTGAGTTGGCGCTCGCGGAACAGAATGGGGTCGGGCAGGCGGTGGAAACTGGCGCCTTCGATGGTGCCCATTGTCACGGCCAACTTATCGGTGTGCCAAGTGACGGAATAGACTGGCAGACAGTCGGTAAACTTGTCGAGGCCCGAATATTTTGTGAGTCGCACACCCGCCTTTGCCTTGATGTTCGGTGTGAAATGGTACTCGAGCGCTGGCTGCAGGTTGTAACCAATGAGCGTGTAGCCTTCAACTATCGGTCCAAAGAACTCATTGTTCCAGAGGAAGTTATAGTTGTCAATGGTCAGGTGCAGCGCCGCCGAATCGGCCTTCAGCAACCGCTCAACATCGCTCTCGGCGGAAAAGTATTGAGCGGTGGTGGCGAGAGGGGCGAGAAGAATCGGCAAAACAGCCACGATAATGTTGAATGTTCGTTTCATATCTTATACGCTTATGTTCAATCTTTCAGATTGTTTCCTTTTCCTGTTCTTACCACGGATTACGCTTCGCTCATCCGCGGTTATGCAGATTTTGTCCTTCGGACAAGTCTTTTATCAGTTCAACTTTGCTTATTATTCCAAATATAATGTTCAATCTTTCAGATTGTTCACTTTTCCTGTTTCTTACCACGTCCCGATAGCTATCGGGGTGCGCTTCACTTGTCCACGGTTATGCAGATTTTGCCCTTCGGACAATGCATTTCAGTTTTACTTTTACCGTTTAGTCCTTCTGATAGACATTCAAAAATGCGTCTGAAAGACGCGATTTGCATAACCGGCAGTAAGCGAAGCGCAACTGCCGGCCTACAACCACAAAGAAAAACACTCTGAAAGAGTGAACCTAATCTTTCAGGAAATATTTCTCATCTATCTGGATTCCACTTTCTTCAATAAAACGTCTGTACTCATTTTCAAAGGTTTCCACCTTATGGTGTTCCTTTTGATTTTTAATATAATTAATGACGGTTTCCTTTTCTTTCAAACTATATGTAAACGCAGCATATCCTTCGGCCCAACCTTGAAAATCGGGAAATTCAGATTTTGTCTTAAGCCACTTACTTGTCGCGATTTTCAACTCTTGCATAAAAGACGCCACAGACAGCACCGGTGACAAATCAACGAGCATATGAATATGATTCGGCATTCCGCCAATTCTGTATAAAACGGCACTTTTGTTATTTACGAACCCCAATATGTATGCGTATAAGTCTCTCTCGTGAGATTCGGAAATAGTATTCAAACTGCATTTTGTGCGGAAAACAATGTGATATAAAAATCGAGTATAACTCATAGTGTTATTGTTTTTATGTTCAATCTTTCAGATTGTTCCTTTTTCCTGTTCCCCTACCACGGATTGCGCTTCGCTTATCCGCGGTTATGCAGATTTTTGTCCTTCGGACAATACTATTCAACTCCTAAATACCATCTCCTAAATCAAAACAGCGTCCCCTGCTGCGGGTCGGGGCTGAAACGGGTACGGCCCAAATGCTTGTAGGCTTTGTCGGTGGCTTCGCGGCCGCGCGGCGTGCGCTTAATGAAGCCTTCCTGAATGAGGAACGGCTCGTAGACTTCTTCCACAGTGCCGCCATCTTCGCCCACGGCTGTGGCAATGGTGGTTATGCCCACGGGTCCGCCTTTGAACTTGTCGATAATGGTGGTGAGAATGCGGTTGTCCATCTCGTCGAGGCCGTACTGGTCGATATTCAGGGCGCGAAGCGAGAACTGCGCAATCTTGAGGTCGATATGGCCCGAGCCTTTCACCTGCGCAAAATCGCGCACGCGGCGCAAAAGGGCGTTGGCGATACGCGGCGTTCCGCGGCTGCGCGACGAAATCTCAAATGCCGCATCGTCGTCAATCGGCACCTGAAGGATTGACGCTGAGCGTTTTACAATTTTCTTCAGTGTCTCGGCATCGTAGTATTCGAAATGCAGATTGATACCGAAGCGTGCGCGCAGCGGGCTTGTAAGCAGTCCTGCGCGGGTGGTGGCGCCAACCAATGTGAACGGATTGAGCGACAACTGCACCGAGCGGGCAGCGGGGCCCTTATCTATCAGAATATCAATCCGAAAATCTTCCATCGCCGAATACAGATACTCTTCGACAACGGGGTTGAGGCGGTGAATCTCATCGATAAAAAGCACATCGTTTGGCTCAAGGCCGGTGAGGATTCCCGCAAGGTCGCCTGGCTTGTCGAGCACGGGGCCCGAGGTGATTTTGAAGCCCACGCCGAGTTCGTTTGCCACAATGTTGGCAAGAGTGGTTTTGCCCAATCCTGGCGGGCCGTTGAGCAGCAGGTGGTCGAGCGGCTCGCCGCGCATTTTGGCGGCCTGCACAAAAACTTTCAGGTTCTCAAGAATACGCGCCTGTCCGTTGAAGTCGTCGAACGTGAGCGGCCGCAACTTGTTTTCGTACTCTTTGTCAGATATTATAGTGGCATTCTGCCGTATGTCAAAACTTTCGTCCATAGGCGGCAAGATAGTGGAAAATTGGGAAATGGAAGGAGAAAAATATCAGCCCGTCACTTTTTTTGAGCCGGGGCCACTACCGCTCCGCCGGGTTCTTCTTTCGGGGGCGCTCAGTCTGCGGCTTGTCGGAGTTCGAGGCTCCGTTGTCGTTTTTCATCGCCTCGGCCTCGTAGATGGTGAGTTTCTCAATCACCTTGTTGTAAATCTGCTCGTACTCCTCAATGTGGCGGCTGTAGTAAATCATTGTGTTGCGGAACTGGCGGGGAGTGATGTCGTACTTCTGAAGAACATAGCTGTAAGAGCCCTCGATGCGGTCGCGATCGCGGCTGATACGTGAACCGGTGTACGACAGATAGCCGTCGGTGAGATGAATATCGACAAGCACATCGACCAGGCGGCCCTTCTTAATCTCGGGACGCGCCCCCTCATCGCGGCTGCACGACTGCGCCACCACGAACACCATCATCACTGCCAGCAAAAACCTTCCTTTCATCTGCGAAAGCATTACGGGGCCAAATATAAGTCAAATAAAAAAGCCGCCAACGCAGAGGCTGACGGCTTTTTTGATGTTATCTAATCTTGCGTTTCGATTTCGACTTGCGGATGTCTTCAAACTTGACACCGAGCATAATCTCGTGCGAACCGTAGCTTGATGTGCTCAACTTCGACACTGTTAAATCGTAGGAGTAGCCGACGTTAATCATATCGTTGTAGTTGTAGCCCACAAACGCTATCACAGCCTCAGGATTCTTAAAGTTGTAGCGGAAGCCCAGACCGCCCCACACCATTTTCTGATAGATGACGCGGCAGTTGATGTCGGTCATAAAGTCGTAGTGCGGCACGGTTTTAATCAATATCGACGGTTCAAGGTCGAAGTTGCGGTCGATGTTGTATTTGTATCCGCCCTGAATGTAGAAGTGCGGTTTCACACGGCCGTCTTTCACAATGTAATCGCCATCGTACTTGTCGAGCAGCGACATATTGTTGAAGAACAGGTGGTTGAACGATATTCCGGCATAGTATTGCGAGGTGTAGAGATACACGCCCAGCGAACCGTCGGGATAAATCTTCTTATAAACCGTGTTCTGGAAACCGTCGGCTCCCTCGTTCAACTCGTCAACATCAGCCAAATCGACCTTCTGCTGAACAACTCCCGCAAACAGACCTGCCGAAATGCGGATGTCGCCCGAGATGCGCACGTTGTAGCTGTACGAAGCGTAGGCGCCCATATTCCCGATAGGGCCGGTCACATCGTTGAAGATGTAACCGCCGTAGCCCATAGGCAGCATTTTGTGCGGGCCGTAGCCACCGAGCATATAGGTTTGCGGAGCGTCTTTCACGCCGGCGAACTGATACCGATAGTTGGTCTTAATCTGCCAATAGTCGCTTGTACCGCCAATCGCAGGGTTTAGCGCATACTCGTTAAACATATACTGCGAGAATTGTGGCAGCAATTGTGCTTTGGCACTGGGAGCCATCAGAATCGCTCCCGCAAACAAGGTTAAAATAATCCTCTTCATAGCTGTATTACCTTATAATTGTAACAGGTCCTGTAACTTTCTTACCTCCAAGCACGCCGTCGCTGCATTGGATTACATAGTAGTAGGTGCCCGATGGAACAGGTTTGTTCTTCTCGTTGCGTCCATCCCACTCTTTAGTGTCGTATTCGCGGCCGGTGCCGGAATATTGCCATACGCGTCCGCCCCAGCGGTTGAACACGTAAATGGTTGCTTTGTCGTACGATGCCATACCGGCAATCTTCCAAGTATCATTGTGGCCATCGCCGTTAGGTGTGAACACCTTGCGCGGCTTGATGGTGCTCTCGGCGTTAACCACCACTGTGTCGTAGTATGAGCAAGTGAGTGTTGTGTCGCTGATGCGATAAACGCCCTCGCTGTAGTCAGACAGCTCGAAACGGACGCTGTCCCATACTTTGGCGATGAACCTGCCGTAGCCTTGTGCAACCAGCGGATTCTCGTTCATCGACGGCGATGTTGTCTCGATGCGGCCGATGAACAGACCCGACGTTGACGATTCGTTATTGTCGGCCGGAGCGCTCTGCCACAACCAACCGTTCTCAGCGTAAGCGAAGATGTTGTCGCTGAACTCGAACTCAAGCTGGTTGGCTGTCAGAGTGAGCAGACCGCCTTCGGGTACTTGATACTCGCCATCGATAAGCAGCTCGTCGAATGTAACGTCCTCCATATCGACAATTATCTGCAAGTCCTCAACCGGTCTCAGCGCTGTGGCTTTTATCGAGTCGACGCTGATACACTGGTCGTTGGTAATCTCGAAGTAGTAGAACGTCTCGTATCCGTAAGGCTTGATGTCATCAGCGTAAGCTCGCCAAGTGTCACCCGAAACCTTCACGCTTCCGTCTTCACGGCTGCCGCTGGCCAATACCGATACCATACGGCCGCGGATTGTCTGGTGGTCGTAAACCGGGAGAAGTACCGGAACGGTGTCGGTCACTGCCGGATTGCCGGTTGTGTCAACTGCCGGAACAGAATCGGCTCTGAAGTAGATGCCTCGGTTGTACCTGTAGGCAACAGTGTCGGCAGTATTGGTAGTGCTGTCGTCAACTGCAGTGTTGTTCTCGACAGGCTTCTCCTCTTTTGCCGGCTCGGGCGCGGGTTCAACAGGCAAGAGTTTCTCTGCTTCCTCGTCGCTCAAGGTGTAGAACTTGTAGCTGAACGGACCGCCGTTCTCGCCTGACTCAACGTATGCTGTAAGCTCCTTGTCGGGGCAAGAGAAGATGGCCTTCGGAGTTCCAATGAAATGGGCGTCGGCAACAAGGTTGCTCTTGGAGTCAAGATTGAAAGCGTAAACGGTGTCGGCGCACAGAGTGTCGGCATAGCTGATGGTTATATTGTGCTTGCCGGCGGTCAGCTTAGTGAGAACACTGTCGGCCTTGAACTCGCCGTCATCAACCTTGAAGAAGAGCTTCAAATCGGCACCCATAGTCTTGACATCCGGTGTCATTAATTTCGAAGCAAATGCCGTAACCACACCTTCGTTCGAGACGCTTCCGTCTTTCTTGAACATTCCGCACTCCGGCAATACATTTTCAATAATAGTGTCGAGCACGATTCTCGGACGCTTGGTGAACACCTGCAATGTGTCGTACTCACTGAAGCAGTCGCTGGTGTCGGCCACGCGGACAAGGTACTTGCCAACCGTCAGACCCGGAGCGAATATAGCAGTGGTATCAGTTCCGATAGAGTCGGACTTGCTGACAACCATCATACTGTCGCTGAACAGTACATTCTTGTTGACGTCGAGAACCTCGAAGAAGTTGTACTTCTCAACACCGCCTTGCAGATTCTCCAACTTAACCTCGCCGTCGTTGCTATTGTAGCAAGAGTTCGGCTCGATGTTCGAAACTGCGAAGGATACTCTCGGCAGTGAGTTGACGGTGAAGGCGATGGTGTCGCTGAGGCAACCACCTTCATCCACCACAACAACCTTGTGTTCACCAGTCAAAAGGTGGCCTTCGAAAGTGAACGATGAGTCAACGGCAACCGATGGATCGGCAATAGCAATATACCTGTTCGTCAGTTCATTGTTGTCATCGTAAATATTATTGTCGTCGCTCATAAAGATGAACATTTCGTACTTGCGGTTCGGAACCTTGAATCCGCCATTCAGCGAGTCGAGTCTTACGATTCCGTCAGCCTTTGTGAAGCAAGTGTTGTCTTTTACATTCGACAACTTGAATGAGATTGAATCAGGCTGATTTACATAAGCCGTGTCAGATTTCACACAAGTGTGATTATCAACATTTACGGTTACATTCACTATGTAAGCTCCGGCAGCAAGACCTTTAACCACGCTGTCTTCAGAAATTACTGTGCCTGGCAATGGCAGAGTGTCACCCTTGCTGTCAATCCACTTCATCCAAGAATATGTGAATGCACTAGCGTTCTCGATTGACGCCTCGACTTCCACTTTTCCGTTGGTCGAACCAAAGCATCTCAAATCGACATCATTAGCTTTCACCTCAAACTTCGACTTGTCGCCAACCTCGACTGCCTTGTCATATTCGCAGCCTAACGCATCCTCTACGTGAATAGTGTACCATCCGGCGGCCAAACCTGTCGGGGCAATAACATCGTTCTGACTATTCTTGACGCTGATTGTAAGCGGATAATAACCATTGTAGATGTCGTATGCTGCCGCACTGTCGGCAGGAGCTTTGACTGTGATTGCGCCAGAAGTGGCATAGCAGTATGTGCTGTCGATTGTGATTGAATCGTTAGGAACACGCAGCGCGATTGTCGGCTCACCAACCCAGATTGATGTGTCGCGAACCCTAACCAAAGAGCTGTCAAGCTGCCAAATCAAGCATTCATACCATCCAGCAGTCAAATTCGTGAATGTGGCTTCGTCACCTTCTTTAATTATTGGCTCTGACTCAACAGGCACTGAATTCACATCAGTAGTCTTAACCCAATGGAATACATAATCAACTCCGTCGTAACCACCAAAACCAGTAAGTTTCACCTTGCCGCCGTCGGTACCTTTACACTTCACCGAATCAATTGTAACAATTGCGTCGATAGGCTCATATTTCACCTCCAAAGTAGTGTCGATTGAGCAGCTGCTCTCATCGGTCACCGACAGATGGTATTTACCAGCCATACGTTTCTTCAACGTTGTGGTTGAGTCAGTATTCTCAATGTTTACTGCGGTGATTTCATTTCCAGGAACCTCAACGCTCCAATCATAAGCGTAGGCGCCAATTCCACCGGCAACTTCAACGGTAAGACTACCATTGGCACGCTCCGGTGTTCCGTTCATATCAGGATAATTGGTGATAGGCTCGATAAAGCGCAGTGTGCTGTCGCCAAGGGCCTCAATAAGAGCCTCGGTAGAGCAACCGTGAGCGGTTGTAATCGTCAGTGTGGCGTTATTGCCGACATTGGTGATTGTGGTATCGTTTTGCGAATAACCTATTTGCGAATAACCGCTCTTATTAATCCACTCAAGTTTGAACGAGCTGGCTGCTGCACCATTTTCCATTACTTGCGATATGCGGATTTGGGCATCCTCACGCTCTTTGCAGGTAACACTCTTAACAATTTCGTAATTGAAATCAACCTGACCATTATCCTTAACAGTCAAAGTATCGGTGGCCTTGCAACCAAGCGAGTCGGTTACTACAATTTTATAGAAGCCTGCGCCAATACCAGCGGTGATTGTATGACCGCCTTTTTTCTGGGTTTCATCTGATTGCAGAATCCATTGGAAGTCATAACCATTGGCAGGTTTCAAACCACCAGTGACTGCACCTAAAGCAGTAACGCTACCGTTCTCCTCGCCGCAATCGGCCAGGGCTGTCTGCTTAACTTTGCTGTGGTCGATTTCGAGCTTGCTATCCGGACCTTTCACCTCAACTGTATCGTAAATCTCGCAGCCGTCATCCGTCAGTATTGTAAGGTAATATTTTCCGACACCGACATTGGTTACGGCAGTGTCGTTCCAAATGTTGTTGTCATCATCTTTCCAAGTGTAAGTGAAATGACCACTTGGTGTACCAACGCTGTCGGCTTTTACATAGAAGCTTGCGGTTTCGTCGCCGTAGCACTTAATTGAATCGGTGTAGATGATTTTTTTGGTAATCGACCTAGCGCCCTTAACAGTAATCGGGAGTTCGGTGAAGCAGGTTGTCCCAAACGGAGCCACTTCAACCTTGTGAACACCGGCGACAAGTTTCATTGTGCTGGCAGAAGTTTCCTCGCCACCATCCCATTTGAAAGTAAACGCATCGCTTGGTTTCGCATTTTTCACGGTTACCTTAACCGTTGCCGAGTCGTCCAGGCACTTTATCTCTTCGGTAATCGCATACTCCAGACTCAATGTATCAGGAGCAACTGACACTGCTGTATCGAGCTCGCAACCACGGGCATCCTTAATCTTGAACTCAACTTTCTTGCCTGCCAAACCGGTTGCTGCAAGAGTGTCGGCTTTGTCGCTGTCTTTCAGAATGCCATCGGCGAACAGTGAATAGTTGCGTGTTCCGCCATTGGCAATGAACATTACCTGCCCATTGGGGTCACCGCCGCAAGAAGCCGGCTTAACCGAATCGGCAATAATCTCAACTGTGAGCGGAGCGTTGGGTTGAACGACGGTAAGGACTGAGTCAACATAGCACTCGTCCTCATTGTTTTTAACGCGAACAACATAGCTGCCAGCTGCAAGGTTAACCAAAGCGGTTGAATCAGACAATTCTTTGTTACCACCTAATTCTTTCCACGAGAACGTGAATTTGCTCAAATCGGCACCAACATTCGAAACACCGACTTTAAGGCTACCATTAGTCTCGCCGTAGCATCTTACTGAATCGTTGCGAACAAGACCAACCATAATCTTTTCGGGTTGAGTAATTTCGAACGAATCGGTAGCTGAGCAACCAAGCTCATCAATTACTTTGATGAAATACTTTTGAGCAGGGAGTTTCAGCGTATCAGCTGTTTTACCCGTATTTTGAGCTATAATGCTTTCCGCAGTAAACTTGGAATCTGTTGCCCATACAAAGTTGTATAGATGTTCATCAGAATCGCCATCGCGCAACGGCTTCGACACAACATAAATGCTGTCGCCATGGCAATCGACGTGCAAACCGATTGGCGAAACATATTTTATTCTGCTACCACTGCGAATGGACAGTGCAGGCTCCATCTCTTTAGAATCGAATTTCACTTTCTTGATTGGCCTTGCAGGGTCGTTCTTTTCGTGGTCTGCAAATGTTATGACAGCTTGAACGAATTTTCCACCACCCGTATAAGGACCACCAATTTTGACAGACCAACCACCTTCGGCAGGATTCTTTCCATAAATGTTGCTCCAATCGCCAAGTATGTCATACTTTTTCTCACCACCAAGTGTATCCTCCATTGCCAAATCTCCAAAGAAGAGACTTTTATTTGACGTTGTGGTGAATGTCACATCGATTACGCCTGGTTTTGCTATCCAAGAACACATCAACTTATTATAATCAGCATTATGATCATACAAGTCCACCTCAGTACCATCGGGTGCGACCAAGTAGAAACCAAGGCCGTTAGCATATCCACCTTTATATGAACCCTTAATGGTAACATTGATTTCGGTTGTGCTGGCAATCCTAAACGGAGCCACACTTCCCACACCTGCATTCAGTGGTTTTAGGAGTTTTACAGTAATAGTATCAGAAACAGTACTACAATATTTCTTGGTAACTGAGAACTTGATTTTCACCTCGCCGGCTTCACGGTCAGCAGGAGTTGGTTTGTAAACCATCTCCAAATCTTCCTCTGTTCCGTCGAAATCTCCCGTACCAGACACCACCTCCCACAAATAAGTGCAATCATCGTTGTTTTCAACCTCAACATAATACTTGCCAGGTTCATAATTGTTGATGAAATCTGCTTTCTCACATACTGGAGTGATTGTGTTAACCTTTATCACAGGAGCTGGAACCACATGGATTTTTACCGTATCGTTTATCGAGCAACCATAATCATTATTTTTAATGCTACAAATGAGTTGGTAATCACCAGCATCCTCACTATAGAATTTAACATCCGGCTGACTAGCGGCAGTAACAAGGTAATCCACATCCCCATACTTCCATACATAACTGAAGTTATTGTTATCATCGTTTGCAGTAGCGTCCAACGGAAGCTCCACTCCAGTGCAGATAGTGTCTTTCTTGGGTTGCAGAGGATGATTTATTTCTGGCAAAGTGTGTATTGTCACCGGTTTCTCAACAGGTTCTGACGCTGCACACCCATTGCTGTAAGATACAGAAATAGTATGTGGAAGAGTTGGATCTTCAATCCACTTATGCGTAAATGTTTTTGAATTTCCTTTCTCTTCACCGTCAACTTTCCACACATAGTCTGTCATTCCCGATTGCGTCTCATATGTAACAACATCGTTTTGACAAACCTCGAAATCTTCATCATCGTTGAGAATTGTTGGTGTTGGAAGCGATTTGATAATAATCTTAACACTGTCTTCGGCGGCATCGCAACATCCAAAACCCTCAACCCAAAGAGTCAGTTTAATGAATTTTTGTTTTTTATCCTTATCGGTCACTTTATACTTGTTGTCGACAGTTGGAATAAATTCCACACCCGACGAGAACCATTTAACCGATTTACAATGTTTTGGGGCTGCCGAACTCAAATCGATGTACATATCATTTGCATCATAGCATACAGAATCAGGATAGCCGTTGCCAATATTTGCCACAGGTTTGGCATAGAATTTAACATTAGCATCCTTTGAAGATTGGCAATTTCCAACAATTTCAGTGAGAAATACTGTGCAAGTCACACTGTCCTTATCACCCATATTAACAACTTTAAATATGCCATTGTCATATTCTGCAATTGATTCATCCCCCGAACTCCACGCATACGTAGGTGTATATTCATCATCATCAATAGTAACACTTGGCACGTAGGTCGGAACCTTATAAACTGTTCCACATACAGTTGTATCTCTATTTATTGTAATTTTTGGAACAGGCAGAACTTTAACCACCACGCTATCAACAGCTGACCCACATCCAGGCTCCTCTGCTTCCACTTTTATTACATATCTCTTTAATGTTGTTAAATCTTCTTTCTTGAAAGTATAAGTAGCCACAACTCCACCTTCGCTCATAGTCGGTTTTGGCAGTCCCTTTGCATTCCATTGAATGGTCGTCGCATATTGCTTATCTGTATATCTTGCCGTATAAGATGTTACGCTACCATCGCAAAAGGCTGTATCATTATTAACCATTCTGATATTTGGTTTGCCTTTAAATTCAATAGTAGCAGAATCAGCTATGCCCTCGCAATTGCCTGCATTTTTTTCTTTCAGGGTTACTTTAAATGTACCACTGTTCACACCTTCTTTAACAACTTCCTCTGCTCTAGCCATTGCCCCATCAAGTTTTTGCTCTATTCTATCCCCCTTCGATGCATCGCTTTCAACCCATTCCTCCCGTGTATTACCATTGGTAATTGTACCTTCCAAGTCAATTGTTCCTGTACAAGTAGTGTATTTCTTTGCTTTAATTTTAGGTTCAGGCATTGCATAAACATTGATTTTGTATGTGTCAGTAACAGCATCGTCACCTGTACAACCGTCATTGCCGGCTATCACTCTCAAAATAACCTCTTTATGCGTGGTAACATCAGCTTCCAAAGTCTTATATTTGGTTGTAGCCTCATTCTTCGGACTAAATGACGAGTTAGCTCCTTTCTCCAAACTCCAAGCATACGTTGTTGCGTTGTCAACATTAGCCGTAATGCTGATTTCCTCGTCTTTGCCGCACGCACTATTCTTTGCAGAAGAAAATTTAGTGGCTTTAAATTTAGGTTCGCTGAAGAAATTCACTGTTATAGTGTCGCTTGTGCCAGAGCAATTGCAATTGTTCTCCGTTTTTTTCTCTTTAACAAAGATTTTATACTGACCGGCCTTTGTCACCTTCAGTTTCAAACCACTGCTGCCTGAAGCCTTGGAGCCATCGCTATTTACTTCATCCACTTCTGCAGTTAAATTAGCATCATTTCCAGAAACACCAGGGGCGGCTTCTATATCAATCTCCAAACCACAGACGTTGACATTATCTGTAGTTGTTATAGTTGGTGACGGTGCAGAAATCACGGTAACTGTTTTTAGAGCCGGAGCTGTTACGCACGCGCCATTCTTTGCTATCATAGTCATAGCAGTAGCATCCGTTCCTATAATGTTTAATTTTGGTTTTAAAACAGTTTTTTGGTCTTCATCACTGAACTTCGCCGAAGCCTCGTCTGAATTCCATTCAACACTGGTATAAGTACCCGTAACCTTAGCATTTTTTATTGTATATGTTTTTTCCCCTTCACATAGGTACTCATCGGCACCCAAATCAATAGTTGGTTTTTTAACATCACTCAATTCGACTGTCAAATTATCACTTTCGCATTTATCATCCGAAATTTTTAAAGTGTAATCGCCTTTTTTAAGACCCGTCAACTCAACTTTGGCTGTTGTTGCCTCTGTTTCAATTTTGTTTTCAGGACCAGTCAATGTGTATTTATAATAGGTGTGTTCTAAATATCCTCCTTTAGCTAAAACTTTTATAGCGCCATTACTTTCTTCCTCACACGCAGGTTCCTTCTCAATCTCTTTGATTTCAATTTTATCAGGGCCGGTTATATAAGAATTAAAAGCAGGAAATTGCGTATAGTAAAAGAAAGGACTTGGCTCAATATAACAATCTTTAGCATCTGTCACCTTCAAATAAATAGTAGTGCCATCAGCTGCCGTGATGTTTTGTGCGTTTGTTTCTGTCGGTTCGTCCTCATTCCACAATACTGTTAATGCACCTGTTCCTCCTTTTACCCCACTCTTCAACACAACATCACCACCATAACAATCAGCATTTGTGGCGACTTCTATTCCTCCTTCGAATTTTGGAGGTGCCACAACAACTTTTGTCTCATATGCGTCTAAAGCATAATCTTCTCTTTTGGAACCAGCATAAAATCCGACATTATAAGTGCCAGGTGCAAGTTTAATTGTACCCTTTTTACCCGTTTTGTTATAGACTGATGGAACACTTGAATTGTCCTTCAATGCTCCTATCGTATATGTACCCGAACCTCCTATAACTTCTACTTCATATATTGCCACATATATTTCACCGTCATCATCATTCGCTGCGTTCTCCGGACAAGTAATATCCTTCTTCCAAGTAACTTTTAAAGTCGCATCATCCTTTGCGGTCGACTTAATTCTCACACGACTATACAATTGTCCGTTAGCCTTACGGAAATTCGTACTTGTATGCTTGTAAACAAACACTGTAGACCCCGCAGCCTTCACGTTCATATTCTCCGCCGCATTAGTAAACCACTTGTCGGTCACCATTGAGGAATTTCTGATATCAAGCTCCTCGGCGTTCTCGGTGGCAGTAAACACCGAGCAGGTTACGCTATGGCCGGAGGTGTTCAGCGAGCCGGCGTTGAGGGTGATGTTCCCTTCTGTAGCCAAATCCGAAGCCAACGTCCAGTTGCCACCGTTGAAAATGATGTCGCCATCGAGCGTCGCCGGCAGGTTCAGCGTTTGGTTGCCATCGGCCGAAAGCACCAGCGCTCCGCGCAGCTTGCCGAAATCAACATTGCTGTCAACACTCACCGAGCCTCCAACTGTGAGGTCCTTCTTGCCAGAAAAGACAAACTCGGCATCGGTTGCCGTAAGGCTTCCTATCACTACTTCGTCGCTGAGCGTCACGGTGTTTTTGGCACCGCTGAACGAGTTGGCGTCGAACACTACGCTTGTACCTGATTCCGGCACCGTTGCACCCGGCTCGCCACCCGATACGGTTGCCCAGTGGCTGTTGTCGGCCCACTTGCCGCTGCCACCTACCCAGAATCTCGACTCTTGACCGAACAGTTGCGTCGCAACTAATAAAATCGATACTGCTAAAATTTGTCTCTTCATAACTTTATATTATTGAAGTGTTGCTATTTCAATTTTTCGCTCCCCGCACACATTTGTGTACGAAAAGCGCATAAAAGTAATTTTTTTTGAAAACCACTTTTTTTTGTTTTGATAATTCGCCTATAAACTTCGGTTAATACACAAAATTCAAGGTTAAGGCTGACGCGGGGCGTTAAGGCATCGGTTGTTTAGGGCAATATGACGGTGCGGGAAAAGTGGTCAAAAGGGGGCGGAAAATGCGGCGTTTGAACCGCACTTTCCCTGTGGCCGATAACACATCACTCGATTCTGATACCCACCAGAAGCACATCGTCGGTCTGGCTGGCCGGAGCCTTTCTTGCGTCAGACTGGCGCCACTGCTCAAAGGTGCGCTGGTAGGTCTGCAGCTGCTCGTCGAAAGGTGCGTTGCTGTTTTCGAGCAGCATCTCGTACAACCGGCGACGGCCGAATTTCTGGTCTTCACCCGTGTTGCAGAACTGGTCGGTAATGCCATCGCTGTAAGCATAGAAGCAGTCGCCCGGCTCAATTTCTATTTCGTGGTTGGTGAACTGCTCATCCTTTCCATATATACCTATATTCATACGGTCGGGGTCGAATTTTGTCAGTTCGTTGTTGCGCACCATAATGAGCGGCCTGCACGCGCCCGAGTATTGCAGCATTTGGCGCTCGCTGTCAATCAGCACCAGGGCCATATCAATGCCGTCGAGTCCGCTCAGGGCGTTGTTGTCCTGGCGCAGAGCTTTGCGCACGTTGTCACGCAAATTGTCGAGCAAATAGCTGGCTTTCAACTTTTGCGACTTCATATCGATGTTGGCCACAATGTCGTTGAGCATTGATATGCCGAGCATACTCATAAACGCTCCAGGCACGCCGTGACCGGTGCAGTCAGCCACCGCCAGCGCCTTGTAGCGTCCGATTCTGACGGCCCAGTAGAAATCACCGCTCACAATGTTGCACGGGCTGAACATCACCAGGCACTCACCGAATATCTGCCGCATAATCTCCTTATTCGGAATCACCGCCTCCTGAATGTGCTTGGCATAGACAATACTGTCGGTGACGCTCTTGTTGGCCACATTCAGCAGCTCGTTCTGCGACTGCAGCTCCTCTTTGGCCGCCACAAGCTGGTAGTTCTTCTCGTCGAGCATCACATTTTTCCGGCGCAGCATACGGTTGAGTTTCTTACGTCGCAAACTCGACACCAATATTATTATTGAGATGACCAGCAAGCTCGACGTGATAACAATCGACAGCAACCTCTGGCGCTTGTACTGCTGCTCGTGCTCATACTCCTGAAGCGCACGCTGGCGCATTCTGTGCTCAAACTCTGCTTTCGATTTCGATTGCGCCACACGGGCGGCGGCCTCATCGGTACTGCTCTCAACAAGCTGATATGAGAGTTCTTTCAGATAGTGGTTTGCCTTATAACAGTCGCCTTTGAGCTCATAGTACTGAGTGAAAGCCATCAGTATCTCCTTTTTTATCTCTCTGCGCGGATGCTCCTCTATTTCTAGTTCGTCGGCACGATTCAGGTACTCCAACGCCTTGTCCATATTACCTCGGCGCATCTGGGCACGACCAAGCAGCGTCAATGTTCCCGATTGGTTCGATTTCAGATTATAGTCGTGCCGGAGCTTGAGCAGCCGCTGGCAATGCTGCTCACACGAGTCGATGGCCGCTTCCATTTCCTTGCCGGTGAGTTTTTCGGCCATCTCCATATATACCATTGCAATATACGAATGCAGCTGCTGCATCTCAATAATGTTGGGCACCGTAAGAGCCAGGGCATAGGCGGTATCCAAATGCATTTTCGACAGTTTCAGGAACTCTTCGGCTACCGAATCGCGACGGCGGCGCTTGTACTTGTTCACATAAACGCGGGCCAGTCCCGTGTGGTCGGCAATGAGGCCGTAGGTGTTATTTATGATTGAGTCGATGGTGAGCGCCCGCTCAAAATATTCGATGGCATTTTGGTAATAGCGCACGTGAGCATTCATATTGCCCAGATTCTGAAGCACTTGTGTTATACGTATGGAGTCACCAATCTCGCTGAACGCATCAAGGCTGATATGGTAGTATTTTGATGCCGACTCGTATTGTCCCTGGGCTGTAAGAATGATAGCCAGGTTCATATTCGAAAGCGCAATGTTGAATTTGTCGTCGAGTTTGTCCCAAAGGTTAAGCGACTCCACGCTGGCATCAAGCGCTTCGGCGTATTTATTGGCCCACAAGTAGTAACGCGAGCGGTATCCGTAGCTCAACGCCAAATAGCGCGGAGAATTGAGCTTCCGGGCCAAATCGAGCATCAGCTGGCTGTACTTGCCCGACGAATCGACATCGTAGAAATAATTACATATGTAATCGTACCGCGACAGTTTGGCTGTATCGTCGGGCATTGAGACAACCGCAATGCGGAGGCTGTCAAGTTTTTCCTGCGCGGACACAACACTAACCGCTGCCAACATAATGCCAATCAACATCCAAACTCTGTAAATCCGTCTGATACTCATCTTCTCCATTCTTTTTTCTGATACTCTTTTTTAAAAACACAATACGTAAAACACCCTTTTCTACGTGATTTTTCTCCTGTAAGTTCCAAAAAAATTATATGATTCGCCGATTGCTTGATTAATGGCTGATTTGCAAGCATATCAGTAACCTGACTGATGCCGGAATGGCTTATAACATTGCGTTTTTCAACTTATCACACTAAATTGTTTTTCGTTTGCGTTTAATGCCTATATTCGAAAATGGATTTAAAACATAGGTGAACAAAATATTATTAGCTACATATAACTAAAAGTCAAATTATTATGAATCAGAATCTATACTGCGTTATAATGGCCGGTGGCGCCGGAACGCGCTTTTGGCCGGTCAGCCGCTCATCGTACCCGAAACAATTCATCGATATTCTGGGCATTGGCAAATCGCTGTTGCAACTCACCTTTGAGCGTTTCACAAAGATTGTGCCGCCGCAGAATGTTTTCATCGTCACCAGCGCCGAGTATAAAGATTTGACACTCAAACAACTGCCGCAGATTACCGCATCGCAGATTCTGCTTGAGCCTGCCCGTCGCAACACCGCGCCCTGCATCGCTTATGCCAACTTCCGCATCCAGCAGATAAACCCCGACGCCTGCATTGTTGTGGCGCCGTCGGACCACCTGATTCTGAACGACCAAATGTTCATCGAGACCATTTCGAACGGCTTCGATTTTGTGGCCAACAACGATAATCTGCTCACGCTCGGCATCCAGCCCACCCGCCCCGACACAGGCTACGGCTACATCCAGTTCGACGAAGCAATCAACTTCAACAACATTGCCGACCTGAAGCGCGTGAAAGCCTTTACCGAGAAACCGAATCTTGAGTTTGCCAAATTCTTTGTCGAAAGCGGCGAATTCTATTGGAATTCAGGCATTTTCCTTTGGTCGCTGAAATCGATTCAGGCCGCCTTCAAGAAACATTTGGCCGAAGTTTACAATCTGTTCAACAGCAAGTCGGAACTGTTCAACACTGATGATGAGGAAGATGCCATCGGCCAGATTTATCCTGTCTGCCCGAACATCTCAATCGACTATGGCGTGATGGAAAAGGCTGACAATGTGGCTGTTCTGGGCTCACACTTTGGTTGGTCCGACCTTGGCACGTGGACATCGCTCTACGAAAACCAACCTAAAAACGACGAGCAGAATGTGATTTCGGGCGACAATGTGCTGCTCTACAACACCAACCGCTCGATTGTGTACGCACCAAAAGACAAACTGGTTGTGGTGCAAGGCCTTACAAACTACATTGTGGTTGATACACCCGATGCGCTGCTCATCTGCGACAAGGACGAAGAGCAAACCGTGAAGGTGATTGTGAACGACATCAAGACAAAGACGGGTGACAAGTATATTTAATAGGTAGGAATTAGGAGTTAGGATTTAGAATAGCAAATCATTGACTTACAAACAAAAAGGCGCGGATGGTTCCGCGCTTTTTTGTTTGTTATGACATCAGAACTTCAAATAAAAATCCCGTGTAAGTGCAATATATTCAGGCGAGTAAATACCGTGTTCATCGGTTTCGATGGTGATGGTTTCGTCGGTTAGCAGTGCCGCGCCGTAACCGTACTCGACCATTGCGCGGTGGAACGGCAGCGCGGGGTTGGGGCGCACCATAGCGCGGCGGACAGCAGTCAGGTGGTGGCGGGCGGCTTCTGCGTTATAATCGGCAAGGCGGTCAACAGGGATGATTACCGACAGGCGGCCATCGTCGGTGAGCAGTTTGGCGGAGCAACCGAACAAGTCGGCCACGGGCAGTGTGTCGTCGTGGCGGGCAAGGGCGCGGCCTTGGCTTGGCGCTTTGAGCGAATTGCTGAAAAACGGCGGGTTGCTGACAATCAGGTCGAAACGGTCGGGACAATCGGCGGCAAATTCCTGAACCGAAAGGTTGAAAAGTTCGATACGGTCGGCCCACGGGCAATTATCGATATTGGTGATAGCATCGATGCAGGCGTTGCTGTCAATTTCAACGGCCGCCACCTGCGCTTCGGACCGCTGCGCCGCCATAATGGCTATCAGGCCTGTGCCAGTGCCAACATCGAGCACCCGCCGCGCCCCAGAGCAACTGCACCACGCGCCCAATAGCACGCCATCGGTGCCAACTTTCATTGCCGTGTTATCCTGCACAATGGCGAATTGTTTGAAACAAAAGTAGTTGTTAGACATTACAAGAGTTATTTTTTAGGTGTTGGGTGTTAGGTATTGGGTGTTGGTAGGAACACGCCGCGTGTGTATGTTGTCTGTTGTCTGTAGTCCGAAGTCATAAAAATCAGTGTAAATCAGTTCAATCTGCGTCATCTGCGTTCAATTTAATCATTTCCCGGCTTCGCCCGAAACCCCCAAACTGAACAGCGCAAAATCGTATTTCACTGGGTCGTCGGGGCAGAATTGGCGCAGGCGTGCGGTGAGTTCTTCAACGGCTTGCCAGTCGTTCTGCTTGCGCGAGAGCAGCCCCAGCTGCCGCGAGACGTTGCCCACGTGCACATCGAGCGGAATCTGAAGTGCCGACTGCGGAATATTTTTCCAAATGCCGAAATCAACGCCCGTGCCGCTCTGCCGCACCATCCAGCGCAGATACATATTCATCCGCTTCGACGCCGAGCCCTTGTCGGGATTGGCCAAGTGCTTCTCGGTGCGGTGCTGGTGGTCAATCTCAAAGAAAACCCGATAGAAATGCGACAGTGCGCCACGTATCGAGCCTGATGTTTTAAATCCTTCAGTAACAATCTGTTCCAATCCGCCATAATTCATATATATATTGTGCAACGAGCGCAGAAACGTGGTGCAGTCGGTGCCGTTGAAGGTGCGGTAAACAAACCGCTCGAACGGATGCAAATCGGCATCGGTGCAGTTTGTAACGAAATCGTGCGGCGCGCCGTCCATCCAGTTGATGAGTTGGTTGGCCGATTTCACAATGCTCTTGCGCTGCCCCCAGGCAATGGTTGCGGCCAGAAATCCAGCAATGGCAATATCGTCGGGACGGCTGAAGCGGTGCGGAATCGAAATCGGGTCTTCGGCAATAAAATCGGGATTGTCGAACCGCGCGGCCTGCGCGTCAAGGAATCGTTTTAGTTCGGTGTCGGTCATTTTTTTTGATGTTTCGGCAAAGGTATTAATTGGCATTGATTTTGTTTTACTTTTGACCGCAGTAACCGATTATTTTCTGGGTTTCCCCATTGGCGGGCTGACTCTGCCAATTGGTTGACATTCAAATAAAGACATCATTTAAACACAAAACTATTATGAAAAAATTGATAATCATTTTGTTCACTGCATTGCTCGCGGAAAGCGTCAACGCACAAACCGATTCCGCCACAATGAAACGTCTTGGTCTGCTCGACGACTCCAAAGCAGAACTCATAATCAAATGCCGACGCCATATTGCTGACGCGGTCATCAACGGCGACAGGCAAAAAGTTGTCGAACTGTATGAGTATGCGCTGACTCTCGAAGATGACCGATATGTGCCATTGATGCCTAATGAAAAATGGATACTAAGCGTCTATGTATATGATTTTAAGAATTTTACCCAAGATGCAGTGGCGTTCGACTCGGTAGCCGACAGCAAACTGGTGGGCAAAAGTATGTTCAACGACAATATGTATTCAGTCATATACAGAAATGTGGCCCAAAACCCGGACCTGAACGCCGCCATCGAAAGCAGTTCCGACTTGAATCAGATGGAGAAGGATTTTGTCCGTTTGTATCTGACGAAAGTGAACACGCAGCCTGTTGACCAGAAAGAGATAAACAAGAAATGCGATGTTTTCCTGAAGCAACACCCCGACAGCCCGTTTGAATACTTCATACGGAACTATATCAGATATGGGTGTGTTAA
>JAEEGJ010004881.1_pt1 | contig 43817 bp, 52 predicted proteins | sample 8958761 | NCBI WGS metagenome assembly JAEEGJ01 (sample SAMN16246546, study PRJNA631951) | gut metagenome | biome: gut microbiome; feature: rumen; material: RS-attached | host: Bos | place: Iran: Karaj | collected 2018-10
CCAGACGTCGACGCTCATACGCACCGTCAATGGCAAGACGATGCTCATTCAGCACGACGTGCTCACGCCGCGCCCCTACAGCCGCATGTTCCAGGTGGTGGGCAGCGACGGCTATGCCAGCAAGTATCCCGTCAACCAGCTGCTGTTCCGCCAGGACAGGCTGACCAGCGACGACGTGCCCGACCACGAGAACCTCAATGCCCACGCTGCCCTGCCCGACAACCTGTGCCGCGCCATGCTCAACCGGTATCTGCCCGACTTTGTCAAGGAACTGGAAGAGAAGGCCCGCCGGGTGGGCGGTCTGGCGGCATGGACTTCCTGATGGACTACCGCCTCGTCTACTGCCTGCAGAACGGTCTGCCGCTCGACATGGATGTCTACGACATGGCCGAGTGGTGCTGTCTGGGCGAGCTGACACGCATCTCGCTCGAGAACGGCTCCGTGCCCGTGGCCATTCCCGACTTCACCCGTGGCGCATGGAACCGCATCCAGGGATTCCGCTATGCATTTAAGAAAGACAACTAAGAGACGAAGACCGGGCTTTTTATTGGCAGTTAGCCTCATGAGAATAGTGTTATGATATGGTAATGCCAAAAACAACCTGCACTTCCTGCACCTAATGCTTAACAGGCTGTCAGCCAGTCAGTTGAAAACCTGATTCTCGCTCAGAACCTGCACCCGAACCTGCACCCGAACCTGCACCTGGACTGAATAGGGCTTCTATGCACCCGGTTTGGCGCCGCCAAAAGAGCGTTCCCACGGCCTGGAACAAATGTTCCACGCTGTGGAAACATTAATAAACCGCCGCCTTTTTGGCAAAACCCGCCGCCTTTTTGTCAAAACCCGCCGCCTTTTTGTCAAAACCCGCCGCCTTTTTGTCAAAACCCGCCGCCTTTTGTCCATAACCCGCCGCTCATCATCAAGTGCAGGTTCAAGTGCAGGGTTTTGCCAATTCTGGTGCTCCTAACCTGCTGATACACAGGCTCAGTGCAGGAAGTGTAGGTTCTTTTCTGTCTTTGCCATATACATAGGCACTTAGAAGTTCACGCCGATGTTGGCAAAGAAGCAGCCAGTGTGGGCCGTGTCGAAGTAGTCGTGGCTCACGTTGGCCAGTCCAAGGTCGTAGCCCACCTCGGCATAGAGGTGGTCGAACTGCAGACCGCAGCCTAAGCGCAGGCCGGCGTCCCAGCGCTTGAAGCCCTCGTCGTCGAACGAGCTGTAGGCCTGCCGCTCGTTGAAGTCCTTGATCTTCCCGCCGACACCTACCGAGGCGTAGACACCGGCGAAGGGCTGGATGCTGGTCAGCCGGTCGAAGTTGTGTTGGTACTTCATCAGCAGCGGCACCTCCAAGTAGTCCATGTTGTAGGTGAACGTGTGACCGCCGTAGCTGCCCTTTCCGCCTTTTTCGGCATACAGCACGCCCGTCTCTAAGTAGACCGGTGTGGCCGGTGCCAGCTGGAAGCCTGCCACCACGCCGAGGCCCAGTCCGGCCTTGGGCGACCCGCCGTCTAAGTAGCGGTCGTCGCTGCTGACGGTAGCCACGCCGAGCCCAAGCCGGAGGCCATAGTAGACGTCCGTCGTCCGCTGGTAGCTGCGTGGCTGATAGCTGCCTGAATACGCCGACCGCTGCGGCAGCGGGCGTCCATATCTGCTACGGGGATATTGAGCCGTGACGGGCAGCACCGTCAGTATGGCCATCACCGAGATCATCATTATTCTTTTCATTGTCATCGCGTTTTAGTTGGTTCAACAATTCGATGGCAAAGATACGCCGTTTCGCCCACTCCGTCAACGGGAGAATCCCTAAAAGTCGGTGGGCGTTTCCCTAAACTACCATAATGATGTTAATTACGTTTGTCCTACTTCATCCTTTCAAGAAGACGCTGCGGCGACAAGACCGCTGTCTCTCTCCCCTCAAGGGGAGGGGTCGGGGGTGGGGTCAGTAACCCTATTTATATAGCAATTCGTAGCTGTGCTTCATCACGTCAGCGTGAAGCACCACTTCCCCATTGACAATGCCACGTTCTGCCTCTTCGATACGGAGATGGGCCTCTACGGGAGTTGTTGGTGCAACGTCCATTACTTCCTGTTCCTGTTCTTCAGGATAATCAGCGTTTCTCATCTTTATGGTACCTGGTCTGAATAGGACTTCGGTGCCGATGGTTTTGGCCCCAACCTCCTATAATGAGGCTCAGTGCAGGAAGTGCAGGTTCTTTTCTGTCTTTACCATATACATAGGCAAAAGAAATCATTACAAATCATTAAAATCGCTTGGCCGTTTCAACTGTTTTGTGTATCTTTGCAAAAGAAAAACATCAAACCACTTATGGATATAATTTCTCATATACGTAAAAACGGTCAGGTTTGGGAAACCCAGTCGAACGACGAGCACCAGCACGGAGTGGCTGAACTTGCATCGAGATTTGCAAGCGATTTCGGCATGGGAGAATGGGGGCGCGTGTTAGGACTACTCCACGACAAAGGGAAAGAGCAAGACGGATTTCAACGATACATCAAAAAGGAGAGTGGCTATCAACCAGACATAAAGGCATTGAAGACACCGCATGCTTACGTGGGAGCCATACTAGCCAAGCAGCAGTTCCCGCAGGCATTCCCTCTGTTGAGCAATGCCATAGCCGGACACCATCGGGGACTTTACGACTTTGGCGATCTGAAAAGCCAGTTGGCGCAGGACTTACCAAGCGATGTCAATACGATAGCAATAGATTCTACTCTCAGTATCCCACAGAAGAATATACAGATAAAGACCGACTTCCACCATCTGCAACGAATGTTGTTCAGCTGCTTAGTGGATGCCGACCGTTTAGACACTGAGGCATTTATGAACCCAGAGCAGGCTCGGCTCCGTAAGAACAAGGCCACATTAGGGCAAATGTATGAAAAGCTGTTGGCGCATTTGGAGGCTTTGAATGCCTCGTCTGATGATACTGAGGTCAATAGAGTTCGCCGTTACGTGCAGCAGCAATGCATTGAGAAGAGCAATGGCGGCATCGACTTCTACAGTCTGACCGTTCCCACTGGTGGTGGCAAGACCTTGGCTTCTGTGCTGTGGGCATTGGGACACGCCATTAAGAACGGACAGCATCGTGTCATCATCGCCATTCCCTACACCAGCATCATCGTGCAGACTGCCGCCACGCTAAAAGACATCTTCGGTGAAGAAAACGTATTAGAGCATCATAGCAATGTGAACGAAGAGGACATCAGCGACGATGAACTGGCCAAGAAGTACCAGCTTGCCACGGAAAACTGGGACTATCCCATTGTGGTGACTACCAACGTGCAACTGTTCGAGTCGTTATTCAGCAATGCCCCTTTAGCCTGTCGCAAGCTTCATAACATCGTCAAGAGCGTGTTGGTTCTTGACGAAGTGCAGACGCTTCCCCTGCAATTCCTCCGTCCTATCGTTGACACATTCAAGACGCTGAAGCGGCTCTTCGGCACATCGGTGCTATTCACCACAGCCAGCCAGCCCACATTGCAAGGCACTATCAGGGGCACAAACCCCATGACAGCTTTCGATGCCTTGCCGAAGATTTACGAAATCATCCCTGAAAGTGCGGCATTGCACGAGAAGTTGCGCCGCGTAGAGATTGACATCAACGACTTGCCACAGAGCTACGATGAAGTGGCTGCTGCCGTCATGCAGCATCCCCGGGTGTTGTGCATTGTCAACACACGGCGCGATGCCCGGGAAATCTACAACCGCCTGCCAAAAGACGAGGGCATCTGCCTGCATCTGTCGCGCATGATGTGCCCTGAGCACGTCCGCCAGACCATCCAACTTCTGAAAGAAGCCTTGAAGGATGAACAGAACACTATAATCAGAGTCGTCGCAACGCAACTGATAGAGGCCGGTGTCGACATTGACTTTCCTGTAGTTTATCGCCAGCAAGCGGGGCTTGACTCCATCCTGCAGGCTGCAGGACGTTGCAATCGGGAAGGACTACAAAAGCTTGGAACCACCCATGTATTCAGCCTGCAAAAGGAGCATACGCTGCCAAGGGGCTTTATTACACAGACAAATAATGCGCGTCTCAACATGGTTGGGCAGTTTGACTGGTTCTCGCCCGATGCCATGAGGGAGTACTACCGGCAGTTATATTCAAAGATTGAAAGCTTCGACGAGACAGTCTTCGACAAGGTGAAATACTCCATGCACGAACTGTTGTACAAGCAAGATGCGGAATTTGAGCAGGCTGCCCACTGTTTCCGCCTGATTGATGACAAAACGACAGCCGTCGTTGTCAACTGGCAATGTGGCATGGAGTTTGTTGAGAAACTCGAAAAGGAAGGTGTCACTTATCAGCTGCTGAAGATGCTGTCGCAATATAGTGTCAATGTGCGCCAAAGCGACATGCAGAAGCTCATGCAGTCTGGGGCTGTTGAGGAAGTGAGAGAAGGAGTTTTCGTGGTGAGCAACCCCGCTTTCTACGATAACAAGGTGGGACTCATCACCGACAACCAGTGGTTAGAAGAAACTTATATACTATAAATATGGAATATTACGATAAAGAATTCTGCTTAGAGGTGTGGGGGCCGATGGCCTGCTTCACACGTCCCGAACTGAAGGTAGAGCGCGTAAGCTACGGTGTCATCACGCCATCGGCGGCGCGTGCCATCTTCGAAGCCATCTTCTGGAAGCCCGCCATCCATTGGCAGGTCACCAAGATTGAGGTGCTCAATCCCATCAAGTGGACTTCCGTCAGGAGAAACGAGGTGGGAGCCGTAGCTTCAAAGAATCCTATTTACATTGACGAAGTAAAGGAAGTTGATGGTAAGTTGAAGCTTATTAATCGCCAGCAAAAGAACACCTTATTACTGAAGGATGTACACTATCGCATTTGGGCAAAACTCTGTTTTATTCCTATTAGAGAACGTGTCAAAGGAGATAAGAGCAAATATCATAGATGGTTTGATGAGAAGAATGACAAGTATAGCGTATCAAAGAATCCTCTGATTGATGCAGTAGAAAATGATTTGCTTCGCAAAGACGAGAATCCTGGCAAGTATAACGCCATGTTTGAACGTCGTGCCAGTAAAGGGCAATGCTTCAACCAACCCTATTTAGGTACTCGTGAGTTTTCTGCTTCTTTCTGTTTAGTCAATCCTGAAACTGATGTATTAGATGCACCCATTGAAGAAAGCCGTGACTTTGGCATTATGCTCTATGACATGGACTTCGAGACTGATTTGAAAAATCCACCAGCCATGTTCTATCGTGTGAAGATGGAAAACGGTGTCATTATTGTTCCGCCTAAAGACAGTGAGGAGATTCTAAGATGATACTAAAGGCACTTTATGATTATTACCATCGCTGTGGTAATCTGCCCCAAAAGGGATTAGAGCTAAAAGAAATCGGTTATCTCATTGTGATTGAACCAAATGGCTCATTCCTTCGTATAGAGAGCAGAATGCTTGACAAGAAACATGCACAACAATTTCTTGTTCCTCAGACAGTTCTAAGGTCTGGGCGTAAATATGTAGGCAATTATTTATGGGATAATTGTGAATATGTTACTGGGTATTCAAATAAGAATCAAGATAAAGCTGTCTTATGCAACAAGGCATTTATTAAGCGAGTTGAAGAACTAAAGAGTAAAATTCCGCAAAGTATCCTTGTCAGTGCCGTATTCAACTTCTATAACAAATACCCAAGCGCCCACGATGTATTGAAAGATGATGCTATGTGGAAAGAAATGTCTTCATCAACAAAGAATGTGTCTTTTCTACTTCAGGGGGCAGTCTCAATTGCTGCTATGGATGACGATGTCATCAGATTGTCTAAAGATAATACCGAAAGCTCTGATGTACGTTCATGTTTAGTTACGGGTATTAAAGGGAAGATAGCAAGAGTACATGCCAAAGTACCGTTGCAAGGTAATGCGTTTTCTTCTTTGGTGTCGTTTAAAGATGGTAAGGGTTATGATTCTTACGGGAAAGAACAAGGAGCAAACGCACCTATCAGCGAAGAAACCGTATTTGCATACACCACAGCACTCAACCATTTGCTGGCATCAGATTCACGGAATAAGTTCACGTTAGGAGACCGTACTTTCCTCTTTTGGGCATCCAAGAACGATGAGGCATGCCAGCAAGCAGAGTATAATTTTTACAGTCTGTTTGGTTTCGATGAGCAGAAAGATGACCCAAACAAGAACATAGAACAAGTACGAAAGGTTTTTAAAGCCATCTATAAGGGCACAGTGAAGACCACGTATGAGGACACTTTTTATGTTTTGGGTCTTGCCCTCAATGCATCTCGAATTGCTGTTACCTATTGGGCTGAGATTCCACTTCGTAAGTTTGCAGGAGCCATCTGTAAACATTTTGACGATATGGATATAATTGGCACACATGCGAAAAAGAAGCCTTATGCGAGTTTGCTGAGTATCATTAGTAGTGTCACCCTTGATGGAAAGGTTTCTGATGCTGTACCAAATCTTGCCGATACGGTAATTAAAAGTGTTTTTGAGGGATTACCATATCCTCATACACTATTTTTATCCTGTATTAGGCGTATTCGAGCAGAGTCTGAAAATAAGAAATGGGATGAAGCAATAAAAAGAGGATGGTTTCTAACTCGTGCTGCCATTATCAAGGCCTATCTAAATAGAACTGACAAAAATTATAAAACTACAAAAGAAATGAATAAAGACAACACCAACCCAGGCTACCTTTGTGGCCGACTGTTTGCTGTATTGGAGCGAATTCAAGAGATTAGCAATCGTGAGAATGACTATTTCACCAATCTGAGAAGCAATTATATGAATACGGCTTCGACTACTCCATCTGTTGTTTTCCCGACAATCCTAAACCTTTCTGTACATCACTCTGACAAACTTGACAGAAAGGATGGAATTCTGTTCGAAAAGGACAAACAAGAGATTATTGGCAAACTTGTTGATTTCCCAAATCAACTTAGTTTGCAAGACCAGGGACGTTTCTTCATCGGTTACTATCACCAGCGACAGAACTTCTTTGCGAAGAGCGAAGAGAACAATAATGAATAATAACAATCAAAAATCATACAACTATGAGTGAACTGAAAAACAGAATCGATTTCGTCTACATCTTCGATGTACAAGATGGTAATCCAAATGGCGACCCCGATGCAGGCAACCTGCCTCGCGTAGATGCAGAAACAGGTATGGGTCTCGTGACAGATGTTTGTCTGAAGAGGAAAGTGAGAAACTATATTCAAGTATCTATGGCAGGTATTGATGGTAATGATATTCTTGTAAAATCAAAAGAGATTTCAGGAGAAGAAGTTTTCATCAACAAGGAGATACGGAATGCTTACGGAGACCTTGGAATCCAATTAAAGGTTAAAGATAAAGCTAAGCCTGAACAGGTAGAGTCAGGAAGGAAAAGAATGTGCGAAAAATTTTACGATGTGAGGACCTTCGGCGCAGTACTTTCTACTGGACCAAATGCAGGACAAGTCCGGGGCGCCGTCCAAATAACTTTTGCAAGAAGTGTGGATTCTGTCGTATCATCAGAGCATGCTTTGACTGTTTGTGCTGCAAGAGACGAGGACAAGACATACGATTCGCAAGTCGGCATCCAAGGCCGCAAAGCTACAGTTCCCTACGGTCTTTACGTCTGCCACGGTTTTATCTCTGCCAATCTTGCCAAGCAGACAGGCTTTTCTGAAGAAGACCTTGAGCTGTTCTGGGAGGCACTGAAGAATATGTTCGACGTTGACCGTTCGGCGGCTCGTGGACTGATGAGTGCGCAGAAGCTGATTGTGTTCAAGCATGACTCCGTGCTGGGTAACGCGCCTGCCAACAAACTCTTTGAAAGAGTGAAGGTTGAGAAAGTGAGTGATGGCGCACCTCGCCAGTTTGCTGACTACCAAGTGAGCATTGACAAGGATAACCTTCCTACTGGCGTGACTGTCGAAGAACTGATTTAGCTGCTGACGGTAAGGAGAACGAGTATGTGCAAATTTTGCACATACTGCCGAGATGCAACTATTTCCAAAATGGAAACAGTTTAATACAAAATAGCGCATGTATAGCGAGGACGATATTCTCATGTTGTCGGGGATTCAGCACTACAGGTTTTGCCCCCGGCAATGGGCATTGATACACATAGAGCAGCAGTGGGCCGACAACCGCCTGACATCACCTCAACAAGAATGAGAACAGACGGGTTGAGACCATAGGCCGCGAGACTTCCTATAACGTCAACGGTGCGCTCATTCTGTGATTGCGAACGTCGTGTGATACAAAAAAACTCCGTTATTCGCAACCGCTGATAATCAACAACTTGGCATATTAGCTCAACTCTGATACGTGGCCACAGATAGAATGTTCGCAAATAGCGTTGTTCAATTCTTTGATTATCAACTGCAAATATAAGACACAGTCGCCCCCTGTGTGGGGGCGTGGATTGAAACAGGTAACGCCCTATCTGCGCCATGATGTCGCGGTCGCCCCCTGTGTGGGGGCGTGGATTGAAACCAAAAAACTAATTCAGCCCCTTTTTCGAGGCGTGGTCGCCCCCTGTGTGGGGGCGTGGATTGAAACACCGTAGCCACCGGAGCGTAAACTATGGACTGGGTCGCCCCCTGTGTGGGGGCGTGGATTGAAACGTGGAATGGGTAGAGCCTGCTCCTACGCCTGAAGTCGCCCCCTGTGTGGGGGCGTGGATTGAAACCACTGGCCGACCGCGCCAAGAAATCCTGGCAGTGTCGCCCCCTGTGTGGGGGCGTGGGTTGAAACTGATATGCACATAGCATATAGGGCGAAAACTTCAGTCGCCCGTGTGTGTGTGAATTCAAACAAACACCCGTCGGCGGCATGTTCGCGCCATCTTCCTGTCCTTTGCTGACAAACCCGCCGCACAGTGCTTTTCAGCCACGCGCCTGCCAGTATTGGACTATATTAGTCATGTAAACAAGTCGTCAATAAGAACTTGCGACTGAACAATACTGCTATGAGCGTCTGGCCTAACAGGGCGATGCTCGGAACAAGAAACAGCACAAAGGCATTCTTATCCGTCATCTGCTCCATTATCTTCAGACTGGTATAGGTTTTACCCGTACCGCAAGCCATAATCAGTTTGCCTCTTTCATTACGTTGCTCTACAAAATATTCGTAGGCTTTCGACATGGCGGTCAACTGGTGTGGGCGTGGCTGCTTGCCAGGCAGTTTGGCGTTGTCGCCATAAAGACCGGCTTTTAGTTTCTCCCAGTCAACGGCCGAGATTTCGAGGTCATAGAGGGATATGCGGTTGAATGGTTTGCTGAGTCCTTGTATGGCTGCTTCGGCATTAGCCCCCCAGCGCTTACGCGTGGTCTGCACCCAAAGCAGGTTTGAGAACTCACGTGTCTGGAAGGTCTCAGGATCGAGGAAAGTCCGGCTGGCATTAGCCAGGAAACTGTCTACTGCGCCCTTAGAAATTTGGGCATCTTCAGCATAACACTTACATTGGATAGCCCAATAGTCGCCCGTCTCGGTTCGAGCCACCAGATCTATACCAAGGTCCTTTCCGCCAAAGTCCTTGCGGGCAGGAAATTCTTCCCACAGCCAGACTTGTTGCAGATTGGCATAACGGGGGTCAGTAAGAAACCAGAGTTTCATCAGACGTTCAAAGTCTGTACCCTTTTCTTTTTCAGTTAGAGACTTCTGGCGGATTTCCGTCAGGATATCATGGATACCATACAATGATGGTTCCTGGGCATACTGCCCCTCGGATAGATTCTTCGGCATAGTTGGTCGGACGCTTTAAAAATCTAAATCTATGTTCAAAAAGTAAGTTGACGTTGGGGCACAAAGAAAGCGTACCAGCTTCACAATCATCTCCACACCCAGGAATTCGCGTCCGACCAAAGATTTAAACCCTTGTAGTGAAATGAAAGGAAGTGGTACGCCTAACACTGGCGTACTCACATTCCTCGGTTCACTACAATGTTGGTCGGACATTTTTAGGTGTAGAACCATTAGAATTGAATACGTATATTCAATATACCCACGATGTCAATGCAACTGCTCCAAAGAGCTTATGCGGGTACAAAATTACAAATAATTCTTGAGAAATCTGTTATGTTGTGGGAAAAAAGTATTAACTTTGCAGAAAACTTTTCAATCAAGCGAAAAAGGGCAACACTTATGGCAATAAAGCATGAAATAAGAAACAGTACGGCGGAGTTCCTTATTTTCCAGGCAGAGAATAAGGAGCAGGGCATCGAAGTAATGTATGCCGATGAAACCATCTGGTGTACGCAAGATGCTATAGCAGCATTGTTTGACAAAGGACGCTCAACAATAGCGGAACACCTGCAAAATGCCTTCAATACTGGAGAACTGACAAAGGATTCAGTTTGTCGGAAATTCCGACGAACTGCAGCGGACGGTAAGGAATATAACACTCAATACTACAATCTTGACGCAGTTATTAGTGTTGGCTACCGCGTGAACAGCATCCGTGCCACCCAGTTCCGGCAGTGGGCGACGAGTGTGCTGCGACAGTTTGCCATACGTGGCTACGTGCTCGACCGTAAGCGGATGGAGAACGGCACCTTCTTGGGCGAGGACTACTTCGAGCACCTGCTGGCTGAGATTCGCGAGATTCGGCTCAGCGAGCGGCGGTTCTACCAAAAGCTGACGGACATCTACGCTACCAGCATGGACTACAACAAGGACGCTCCGACGACGAGGATGTTCTTCAAGCGGATTCAGAATAAGATGCACTATGCCGTTCATGGCCGCACGGCGGCAGAACTCATCGTGGAACGGGCCGATGCCGACAAGGAACACATGGGGCTGACCACATGGGAGAATGCTCCTGACGGCAAGATTGTGAAGACCGACGTCGTGATAGCCAAGAATTATCTGAAGCAGATGGAGTTAGAGGATATGGGGCGCATCGTGACGGCGGTATTAGAGTTTGCCGAGAGCCGTGCTAAGCGGCATATCCCCATGACGATGGAGGACTGGGCCAAGCGTATTGATGCCTATCTGAGCAGTGACGAGCGGCCCTTGCTGGATAATGCCGGGAGCGTGAGCCACGAAGAAGCCGTCCTTCATGCCGAAACGGAGTTTGAGAAGTACCGTATCGTGCAAGACCGACTGTTCCAGAGCGACTTCGACAAGTTCCTGGGTGCATTGCCATTTGAGGAAACAACTGAATAGCGCATGTATTACGACGAGGATGATATGCTCATGTTGTCGCACCTCCTTCACTTGAGTCATATATTCCCCAGGTACACATGCTTGATGCCCTCTTCTTCAGCCACGCGCCTGGCCGCCTTCAATGTGTGGATAGGCGTCGGCGGAATGTCGTGCAGCCTGTAGCGGGGGAAGAAGCGGCTGAAGTGGAGCGGATTGTCGGCAAGGCGGTTGTCGGCCATCCAGCGGCACATCTGGCGAATCATGTGCATGTCGTCGTTTATCCCGGGAATGACGAGGTTCGTCAGTTCTATCCATACGCCGGCATCGCGCATGGCGAGAATGGTGTCGAGGACGGGCTGCAGGTGGCCGCCGCTGATCCTCATGTAGATGTCGTCGCTGAATGACTTCAGGTCGATGTTGGCAGCATCGAGGTAGGGTAGGAGGTCGCTCAGCGGCTCCCGACAGACGTAGCCTGCCGTGACGAGGATGTTCCAAAGTCCGTTCTCGCGGGCCAGCCGGGCCGTGTCAGTGACATATTCAAGGTAAGTCAGCGGCTCGGTGTAGGTGTAGGCAATGCCGGGGCAGTCGTGCTCCAGGCAGAGCTTGACGACACCCGATGGCGGCAGGTCGTAGTGTCCGGCCCCGGAAGGCGATACCTGCGAAATGTCGTGGTTCTGACAGTTCAGGCAGCGGAAGTTGCAGCCCGTACAGGCGATGGAGAGGCAAGTGGTGCCGGGATGGAAGTGGTAGAGCGGCTTCTTCTCAATGGGGTCAATGGCCAGCGAACAGGGCTTGCCATACACTTCGCTGACGAGCACGCCTCCCTCATTGCGCCTGCTGCGGCAGAGCCCCGACTTGCCGTCTGCTATATGGCAGTGGTGCGGACAGAGCAGGCACTCCACCCGCCCATCGTCAAGTCTTTGATAATATCTGCACGTCATCAGAACACAATAGCTTCGTATACATACAGTTCGGCGTTCTTCCAGCCGTCCCAGCCGATGCCTGCCTTGTCCTGGGCACAGTGACTGACGAACTCCTCCTTCGTCCAGTTCACCTCGTCGGCAACCTGAGGCAGGAACGTCCCGCTGCGATAGCCCTGCCGGATGTAGATGCCATGACGGTGCAGCTCAAACTCGTCGAGGCTCTGTATGCGCCGCATTGGCGTGAGCACGGAGATCTCGATGTCCAGCTCGTCCAGCTCGTCCCGGCGTACCGGCGCGAACCGTGGGTCTTCGAAGGCTGCGGCGCGAGCCATCTCGGCAACAATCTCATGCAGGGGCACATCCTCGCCAAAGTGTCCGATGCAGCCGCGCAGCCGGCCCTGCTTATGAAGTGAGACAAACGCACCGCACTTCATGTTGAGAACTGATGACTGCGAATTGAACGACTGCCGGGCGACGGGCTTCCCCCGCAGCGAATCCTGGATGCTCGTCAGGGCTATCTGCTTCAATATACGCTTCTCTTCATCAGTCAAGACGAAGTCTGTGCCTGCCGGTGTCTGACGGTTGCGAAGAATGGCAAACGCATGGTAGCCCACTACGCGGTCGTGGCCGTGGTCGTCGACGTCGCCAGAGTTTTGGTACAGCAGATGCCTGACCTCGTATTGTCCGTCCATCATCAGCATCAGCGTGGCGATGGCCAGTTCGCCGCAGGCACTTGTCGCGAGGTTACGCTTGCCGCTACGGGCGTTCTCCTCAAGCACGGCGAGGAACTGCCTCACAGAGCCCGTCTCAATGGCCTTGCCCGTGCGGGCATCCACCTCGCAGGCGTCCTCATACGAGGGGTAGTGCGAGAAGTCGCTGCTGATGATGAACAGGTTCTCGCCCTGCGGGCTTCCTTCGGCCGAGGGCTCCGCCGTGAAATATGGCTTCAGCACCTCTGCTATCCGTTTCAGCTTCATGAAATCGTTAGTCGATATGATAATGGGTACGATGGCAGGCACCGAGTCTTCGCCAAAGCGCCGCTGGAGGAAAGGCAGCTGCACCTCCAGGCAGTGCTCCCTGTCGTGCGCCTTGGGCTGATAGGAGAAGACGCTGTCGGCGGAGACCAGTTCCCTGGCCGTCTCGACGTCAACCCTCACCTGTCCCAGCGGTGTGGCATAGTAGTCGGCCCCGGTGTTCACCGAAGCCCCGTCGAGCCATTCGTGGTGGCTGGGTCCCAGCAGGAAGATGCGCTTGTAGCGCTTGTCGGTGGGTATCGACATATAGGCTGCCGCCGCGACATTCCCGGAAAAATAGTACCCGGCGTGAGGCACTATCAGCGCCGCCACATGATTGTAGATACGCTTGCCGCGATGGAGGGCCAGGAGGCTGTCGACCTCCTCAGCCAGTTGCCTTGCATCGCCCGTGTAGAATCTGTTGGCCTGGGTCGCCGGTCTCACCACCGGCTCCGGGGCCTTTTGTCCGTTACATGTACTCATCATCATCGTTGCCGCTATAATTGTTGTCAATAGTTTCATCATGCAAAGCTAAGGTACAAAGTGAGGGGATTCCGTCGCCGGAGTCCCCTCGTCGTAGAGTCGTTTGTCTCTGTAGACTGATTTACTTCTTGGCGGGGTGAATCATCTTCCAGATACCAGCGGCGCAGGCACCACCTACGAACGGACCGACGATGAAGATCCAGAGGTTGGTCAGGGCCGTGCCTCCCTGGAACACTGCGGGAGCGATGGAGCGGGCGGGGTTGACCGACGTGCCGGTGTAGCGGATGCACACCAGGTGGACGAGGATGAGCGACAGACCGATGGCCAGACCGGCGAAGTTGTTGGTAGCGCCGTTGGTCTTCGACGTAGCGCCCAGCACGACGAGCACGAAGACGCAGGTGAAGATGATCTCAGCCAGCAGACCGCCCATGACGGTGACGTTGGCCTGCAGGTCGTTGGCACCCGTGCCCTCCAGTCCGGGGACGTTGGCCGTCAGCAGGGCCAGCAGGGCCGAGCCGATGAAGGCGCCGATGACTTGGAACACCATGTACATGCAGCCCTCCTTGGCATCCATACGGCCGGTGAGGACGCAGCCCAGGGTGATGGCCGGATTGATGTGGCAGCCGGAGATGCCTCCAATGGTGTAGGCCATAGCGACGACGGCCAGACCGAAGGCGAAGGCCGTACCCACCACGGCGGGAATGTTGTTGACAGGATCACAACCCAGGCTCACGGCCACGCCGCAGCCCATCAGAACGAGCACCATCGTGCCCACCATTTCAGCTAAGTACTTTTTCATAGTTACCTAAATTTAGTGAATAAAAACTTTCTGTGTGCAAAGTTACGAATTAATTCTGAAAAACAAAAAGAATCCGAGAGAAAATATATGCCTGTTTGCAGGTAATTTGTAAAATAAGCATAATTATTCAGGCTACTTAGCGGCTTATCGCCTTTTTTGTTGTATCTTTGCAACCATGAAAGCGATAACCCGAACCATTACCTTAGCTCTGATGCTTGTCTGCGGACAGGCCGCAGCTTTTGCCTCGTTGAAGGCAGACACAGTGAAGACGGACACGATCTGTCAGAAGACGGACACCATCAGCCACAAGACAGACTCCGTCAAAGTAGAGAAACAAGCTGAGAAGAAGCACGAGTGCTGCTCGGACACCACCGTCAAGGACCACAGCGACCCTTACCACAAGATTGTGAAGGAGGGCGGCTCGGTGCGCGAGGGCCTCTTCACCGTGCGCCATATCAAGGACGACTGGTACCTCGAGGTGCCCGACGAGCTGCTGGGCAAGATGCTACTGGCGGTGACCCGCTTCACCAGCGTGCCGCAGGGCTTCAGGATGTTCAGCGGCGAGGAGGTGAATCGCTCGGCCATCTATCTGGAACAGTACAACGACAAGGCACTCTTCCTGCGTGAGTACGTGCAGTCGAGTTTCGCCAAGCCCGGCGACCGCATTGCCATCTCGGTGAAGCAGGCAACCGTCGACCCCATCATCCAGAAGTTCGAGGTCATCGGCCGCAATCCCAAGACCAAGGCTCAGCTTATCAACGTGACGAAGTGGATTATGGGCGACAATAAGGTGACGAGCTTCACTAACAGCGACCGCACGTCGCTGAGCCTCGGCGGCGTGATGGCCGACCGCACGTTCATCGACAGCATCAAGACCTACCCCATCAACATCGAGATACAGTCGCTGCGCACCTACGGCATGAACGCCGGGGGCACGCCGGCATCACAGACCGGCTCGGCCACGCTGTCGCTGAACACCAGCATCGTGCTGCTGCCTGAGGAGCCTATGCAGCCCCGCTTCGGCGACGAGCGCGTGGGCTACTTCAACAACCGCATCACCGAGTTCAGCGACGAGCAGCAGACGACGAATCACGAGACCATCGTCATGCGCTACCGTCTGGAACCGAAGGACCCTGTGGCCTACAAGGCCGGCAAGCTGGTGGAGCCGAAGAAGCAGATTGTCTACTACGTTGACCCGGCCACGCCGAAGAAGTGGGTGAAGTACCTCATTGCCGGCATCAACGACTGGAACAGCGCCTTCGAGGCTGCGGGCTTCAAGAATGCCATCGTGGGCAAGGAGTGGCCCACGAACGACTCGACCATGTCGGTCGACGACGCCCGCTTCTCGATGATACGCTACCTGCCGTCGGAGACCGAGAACGCCTACGGCCCGCGCATCGTCGACCCCCGCTCGGGTGAGATTATCGAGGCTCACGTCTGCTGGTACCACAACGTGATGAACCTCGTCAAGAAGTGGTATATGATTCAGTGCGGCCCGCTTGACAAGCGTGCCCAGACAATGGACTTCCCCGACGAGCTGATGGGCGAGCTCATCCGCTTCGTCTCCAGCCATGAGGTGGGCCACTCGCTCGGCCTGCGCCACAACATGATTGCCTCGCAGGCCACACCTGTCGAGAAACTGCGCGACAAGCAGTGGGTCGAGGCCCACGGCCACACCAGCAGCATCATGGACTACGCCCGCTTCAACTATGTTGCCCAGCCCGAGGACAACATCTCGGAGAAGGGACTCTTCCCCCGCATCAACGACTACGACAAGTGGGCCATCAAGTGGGGCTACCAGTACCGTCCGGAGTTCAAGGACCCCGCCACCGAGAAGAAAGCCCTGCGCACAGAGACCTCGAAAGCCCTGGAGGGCAACCGCCGGCTCTGGTGGTGCGGCGACGAAGGTCACGGACAGGACCCCCGCTCGCAGACCGAGGACCTTGGCGACAACCAGATGAAGGCCAACGAGTACGGCCTGAAGAACCTGCGCCGCGTGATGCAGAACATCGAGAAGTGGACGGCCCAGCCCGACGGCGAATATGAGCACCTGAACGAGATTCACCGTGCTGCCCGCGCCCAGTACCAGCGCTACGTGAACCATGTGCAGCGGTATCTCTTCAGCAAGTACGTCAACAACGTTCCTGGCCAGAAGCCCAACGACGTCGTGCCCCGCGAACTGCAGAAGGAGGCCCTGCAGTGGATTGACCGCAACGTGATGGAGGCGCCGATGTGGCTCTATCCCGAGAGCGTCGTCACCAAACTCGGTGTCGACTATATCGACGAGATTCGCAGCCGCCAGCAGACGGTTATCGCCATGCTGCTTTCGCCCGGTGCCATCATGAACCTGCACAGCGCCCAGATGCAGTGGCCCGAGGCTTACCCCGTTGAGGAATATCTGAACGATATCTTCGCAATGGTCTGGAAGCCCCTGACTGCGAAGGACGAACTGCAGAACAACTTCCGCCGCTACCAGCAGCGCACATACGTCGACTTTATCGACACGGCACTTAATTCAAACAACGCCACTGCCCAGCGCTCGGATGCCATCCTCTACTTCGAGCAACACTTAGACAAGGTGGAGGGCTACCTGAAAGCTCAGCAGGCCGGCGGCATCAATGCCCAGCACTACAAGAACCTGCTGCTGCGCGTCAAGAAGATGCGCGAGAAGTACGAGTCGGGGAAAAACTGATTAAGCTAAAAAATGCTAACAATGCCATCTTTTTCCATTTTATGATTTCCATTTTATGGAAAAATTATTATCTTTGCCAGCAAAAAGAATATGGCAAAGGAGAAAGTAAAGATTGACAACCCGTTCGTAACCACTGGTTATGCAGGTGCCGAATACTTCTGCGATAGGGAAAAAGAAACTGCGGACATTATACGCTACCTGACTAATGGCAATAATGTTGCGTTAATCTCACCGCGCAGATATGGCAAGAGCGACTTGCTGCGGCATTGCTTCGCTCAGAAGGTTATTGCAGACCATTATTATACGTTTATTGTCGATATATATTCCACCAAGACAGTGGCAGAAATGGTTGCCAAACTGGGTAGTGCCATCTTGGAGACCCTGAAGCCGAATGGAAAGAAGGCATGGGAGAAGTTTCTCGCAATTCTTGCATCAGTGCGCTCTGGCATATCCTTCGATATAAACGGGCAACCGTCATGGACCATGAGTGTTGGTGACATCCAATCACCGACAGCCACACTCGACGAGATTTTCACTTATCTGCAAAATGCTGACCGCCCCTGCTTGGTTGTTATTGACGAGTTCCAGCAGATAACAAAATATGGCGACCCGAATATTGAAGCAGAGATTCGTACCCGCGTTCAATATTGCAGCAATGCCCACTTCGTGTTTTCTGGTTCCAGAAGGCAACTGATGGGGGCTATTTTCACCTCTCCTGCAAGACCTTTCTACCAGAGTGTCACCCTATATCATCTTGACCGACTGCCATTGGACAGATATACGGCATTCTGCGTTGCCCACTTCAAGAAGAAGGGTAAAAAACTTGATGATGCCGTCGTGAATCGTCTTTACAGCCAGTTCGACGGAGTTACCTATTACATGCAGAGAGTCATGAACGAATTGTTCAGCAAGACAGCTTCGGATGCCACCTGTATTGAAGACGATGTCAGCAATGCCGTGGATGAGATTATTGCCGTGTCATCGCCTATATACGAGGATTTGATGTACCAACTGCCTGAGAAACAGAGCCGCGTATTGATTGCTGTTGCAAAGGACGGAAGTGCAGAGAATGTTACCAGTGGGAAATTCATCAAACGCCATGGCCTTGTGTCACCCAATTCTGTGAAATCTGCCATCCCCGCATTGATAGACAAAGGCTTGCTCACTCAGGGTAAGGGTTTCTACAAGGTTTACGATCTGTTCTTCGCCTTATGGCTGATTAAGAATTTCTAAACCATCAACATACCCATTGCACGGCTTTTCTACCTTAGGCAGCTGTCATTGCTCATTTTCATTTTGGCATCTACCAACAACACCATTATTATTTGTGTCCAACTAATTTCAGTGCTGTATTTCGCCGCCGATTTGGATCTTTACAGTGCACAGGGGGATGGCACAGGGGGCACGTGGAGGGGACAGGCATACCCCCTGTGAGCACCCTATGAGCAGCCCCCCCCTGAGCAGAAACAACTTCTGACCTACGAGATCCTGGAACGCACTAAGGCATACAGCGTCTCCGACCGATTCCTGGAAATGTGGATAAGCAGGACATACTGACATTGACCGGCGGCTTCTATCGACATTTGTTGCGGGAGGAATCAACAGCCTTTGTCCCTCCCGATTCCGAATAATTGTTTTTTAATGAGTTGCTCGTAAAATTGTTTTACGCCGCAAAATTACGGAAAAAGGGCTGAAACGGATTGGTCCTATTCAGTCCTTTTTGTCAGTCCATTTAGTCCTTTTCGCGTTTTTAGGGCGAAAAACAGGCAAAAATGGGCGTTTCAGTTGCGATGCTGCTCCAGGTAGTCAAGGTCGTTGAGGTCGCACTCTTCCCAAAATCGTTTACAGCGTCAACCGATATTTACAAAAAACGTTTACTCAAACAACCTTTTTCTTGTATAATTTGGTTGTTTCACTAAACTTTCGTATCTTTGCAGCGATATTTATAGCAGTAAGGTATGGAGTCACTTTTCAAGAAACACCGTATATTAATCTCGCAGACAAGCACAGAGATTGTCCGTGAGATGATGAAGTCCGTCAACTGGGAGAAACAGCTTGTTTCTATCCGTGGATCTCGTGGAGTCGGCAAGACAACGCTCATGCGACAGTACATCAAACAAAACTATGGAGTGAATGCCGGTGAGGCTCTTTACTGTGTGATGGACAGCTTGTATTTCACCAATCACACACTTCTTGAGACTGCAGAGCGGTTCCACATCATGGGCGGGAAACACCTGTTCCTTGACGAGGTGCACAAATACCCCACCTGGAGCAAGGAAGTGAAGGAAATCATTGACTTGTGGCCAGATTTGAAGATTACCTTCACGGGGTCGTCGCTTATTCAGATTCTGAATGCTGATGCAGACTTGTCGCGCAGGGTGCTCAGTTACGACATGGCGGGTTTGTCGTTCCGCGAATACCTGCGTTTCTACAAGCATATAGAACTGCCCGTATTTTCTTTGACACAGATTCTGACCGATGCCGATGCGGTATGTGAAGCGGTTTGCTCACTTTGCCATCCCCAGGCGTTGTTCGAAGAGTATCTCCGCGTGGGCTACTATCCTTTTTATGATGGCGACGAACAGGAGTATTATAGCCGCATAGAGAATGTGGTGAGTTTTATCATAGACCAAGAGATGACACAGTTCTGCGGCGTAGAGGCATCCTATACCCGCAAACTCAAGGCCATGATGCTCTTTCTGGCTAACAACCTGCCATACAACGTGAATATAGCCAAACTCTCCTCTTATCTGGAACTCAACAAGAGTACTGTCCTGAGTTATCTGTCCAGCATGAAGAGGGCCGAACTGTTGCATCTGCTCTATGCTGACAACATGGCGGTGACGAAAATGCAGAAGCCTGACAAGATTTATATACATAATCCCAATATGCTCTACGCCCTTGGGACAGAGCAGAACGTCGGCACCCTGAGGGAATGTTTCGTCGTGAACCAACTCTCGGTAGGTCATACCGTAGAATACGGCAAGACTCAGGGGGACTTTCTGATAGACGGCGGCATCACCATCGAGGTTGGCGGCAAGGATAAGACCTTCGACCAGATAGCCGACATTCCCGACTCATACATCCTTGCCGACTCCATGGAGTTTCCTGTCGGCAAAAAACTACCCCTATGGATTGTAGGGCTGTTATACTGACATGATGCTTTATGGTTAGTTTCAGTTGCGAAGCTGCTCCAGGTAGTCAAGGTTGTTGAGGTCACACTCATCGATGACGCGTTCCCAGACGCAACGGGTGGTGTCGCTCTTCTGCCTCTCATATCTAAGTCCCCCTTATAGGGGGGGACAGATATAAGAGAGGGGTGAGGCTTTAGAAGGGGGCAAGGCATTGAGCCTTGCTAACTGGCCTACTTAGTCCTGCTAACTAATCCGTAGTGTATAATATCAGGCGTTTTGTTCCTGAAAGTCCATGTCGGCTTCGACGACGTAGTACACGGCCTCGGAGTCGAAGGTTCCCACCTTGTCTTTCTTAGCCTGAGCGGTTACGGCATCGGCCACCTGTTGCATGTCAATCTCTATCTCGTCGGCCGTCGACTCCAGGATGCCGCTGTCGTAATAGTAGTCGACGATGGCATCCATCAGGTAGTACAGGTCGTCGTCGCTGAAGTATGACTTCAGCTCCTGTGGCAACCGTTCGCGGATAAAGGCTATCTCGCGGCGGTTCTCTTCTTCGTCCATGCGAAGTTCGTCTTCAAAGCTTGGCATCTTGGGATTTTCGATTTACGATTTACGATTTTCGATTGTGTTTATAGCAGAGCCTTGAATTTCTCGTCAAGCTTGGCCTTGCTCTGGGCGCCTACCACCTTGTCGACCACCTCGCCGCCCTTGAAGAACAGGATGGTGGGGATGTTGCGGATACCAAACTCAACAGCCAGGTCCTCGTTCTCCTCAACGTCGCACTTGCCGACGACGATCCGTCCGTCGTACTCCTGTGCCAGTTCGGCGACGATGGGACCCACCATGCGGCACGGCCCGCACCATGTAGCCCAGAAATCAACTACTAACGGCAGCTGGCCGTTCTTCAATGTCTCAAAGTTCTCGCTTGTGATTTGTACTTCCATAATACATTCTTGTTAAAGGTTTGTTACGGTAACGCTAACCAAAAATAGAGGGGTTTCCGAGTAGGAAGCCCCTTTTTCGGTTTATAAAGCTTATTCAGACGAATTAAGCCGGAAGAGAGATTGCCTCTGACGGGCAAACCGAAGCGCACGTTCCGCACTCGGTGCAAGCGTCAGCGTCAATTACATACTTCTCGCCCTCAGAGATAGCCTCTACGGGGCACTCACCTATACAGGTTCCACATGCGATGCAGTCATCACCAATTACGTAAGCCATAATTCTTTTAAATTGTTAATGAATTAATTAATACTTAAAAATGATGATGCAAAGGTAAGAATTATTTTTGAATTATACCTAACTTTTGGCATCTTTTTTTGCAATTTATACGGTGTCGAAATTGCCGGGAATATAATAATAAGGCAGTTTCAGCGTTATATATGAAGTGAAGAAACAAGATAGATATAATAAGGTGAAGACGATGCTGGGGGTGAAAGTGCTGTTAGTACTCTTCGCTTTCTACCTTTCGCCTCTTGCCGCTCATGCCCAGGAGCGCAAGCCGCAGCACAAGCCCTACATCGACCTGCGGCCCATGCACTTCGGCATCAGCGTGGGATTCCACGTTCAGGACATCGAGTTCCAGAACGTCGGCCCCCAGGTCGTCAAGCTCGATGAAGGTACGGAGACCACCGAGACCATCCTCTGCGACCAGGACAACTGGAACCCGGGCTTCAGCGTGGGCGTGCTGGCCGACCAGCGCATCTCGAAGCATCTCAACATCCGTTTCGCCCCCACCATGCACTTCGGTGCCAAGCACCTTACCTTCCGCAACATCTCGCGCACCGACAACGAGGGGCACATCATCACGGCAACCCAGGACATGAAGAACACCTATATAGCCTTCCCCATCGACCTGAAGTTTTCGGCTGAGCGGTTCAACAACTATCGCCCCTACATCATTGGCGGTGTCAACCCCATGCTCAACCTTACCAGCAAGTCGCAGGACTTCATACAGCTGAAACGCTACGAGACAATGGTAGAAATCGGCCTTGGCTGCGACTTCTACCTCCCCTTCTTTAAGCTCATACCCGAACTGAAGTTCAGCTACAGCCTCACCAACGCCCTCGACAAAGGGCACTCCGACGAACTGACCGACGCTAACGCCAGGCTCTTCGCCAATTCCGTCAGCGCCGGTCATGCTAAGATGGTTACACTTACGTTCTACTTCGAGTAGCTTAGCCGCGGCAAGCACGCTTCGGGCAATGCCTACCTGACGCCGCCGCCAAAGCCGCCGCCGGAGAAACCGCCTCCGCCGCCGCCCCATGAAACGCGGCCACCCTTGCCCGAGGCTCGGGCCTCGCGAGCTGCCTTGGCAGCCACGGCACGGGCCGTGCTGCTGTGCATGGCGGAGTAGATCATCGGGATGGTCATGTCGTCGGCCATCTGCTGGGCCACCTTATCCATGTTGAAGTACTCGGGGTTGATCTTCTTCATGTCGCGGATCACCTGGTCGGCAATGCCGAAGAGGGTGGCATAGATCATGTAGTCTTTCCACAGTCCCACCTCGCTGACATGACGCTCGTCGAGCAGGGTGAACTCCTGCAGGAACTTCTTCAGGCCGAAGACCTTGCGCGCCTCCTCGATGTGGTTGGCGTACTTGCTGGCGTCGGACTTGACGTGGAGGGTGTTGATGAACGAGTCGGCGATTGACTGGTTACTCCTCATAAACGATTTCAGCTCCCACGGCTCCAGGACGGTGTCATCGCCGGCGGCCATCCGGAAGATGCTGTGCATCTTGCGTACAAGCACCGGCTGCTTTTCCTGTTCGGGGAGGTCGTGGATGACGAAGCTCTGCACCGTCTTGCCCTTCTTGTTGGGGCGCGGCTCGATGGTGATGGCCCCCATGTCGACAAGCTTCAGTATGACGGCCGAGAGCAGGTTGTTGTAGTCGCTGCCCGTGTAGCGGTAGGCGTTGAGCATCTTATTGGCCTCAGGCAGGTTGCCGTTCAGTGGTATGTCGCGGTACCACAGCAGGTCCTTGTTCACATTCTTGCGGAAGCGCCATGTGGTGTACACCTTATATAAAAAGGCAATGATGGGTATAAAGACTGCTATCAGCAGGAAACCTATCATATAGAGAATCTCACCAACCGACAGGTCGGTGGAATGGGCAAAGTCGTCAGCGTAGTCACTGCCTTCGAAGGCCTCGTCCTGCTTCTGCTCGAAGGTGACGTCCTCCTGGATGGTGGGCTCGAACATACCCTTGTCGAAGCGCACCATGATATACATGCCGCTGCGGCTCTCCATCGGTTCGGTGGTCTCGGCCACGATGCTGTCGCCCACGAAGTCGATGGTGCCCTGGAAGCGGAAGCCCCAGATGCCGCAGTGCTCGGCCGTCAGGTGGGTACTGTCGTCCTCGGCCACGATGCTTAGCAGGGCATGCTCGGGCTTGGGCGTGACAGCCTCGTCGAGGAAGACGTGGCGGATGGCGTCGGCGTCGGGATAGGCATGCACGAGGCTGGTGATGGTGTAGCTCGTGACGTAGGTGCGGCGGCCGCTTTCGCCGAGGCCCCAGCACAGTTCGTAGCCGCCGCGCTTGTAGACGATGCCGCACTTGCCTTCCTTCCAGTCCCGGCTGCGGTCGACGTCCCACTCGCCGATGTTCTCGAACTGCCGTCCCGTCTCGTCGCTGACCGTCAGGTCCTGTATCTGGCTTTCGCCCATGTTGCCCAGTCCGATGAAGCACTCGGTGCCCTCGGAGTCGATGCTCATCTGTCGCGTCTCGGTGATGCGGGCATCGCCGTTGGGGCTCAGAACAACCCTAATATTAAGGTCATACAGATAAGGGCGCGCTGACAACCCCGTTGCCAACAGCCAACAGCCAACAGCCAGCAGCCAACGACAGAAATTACTTCTTAAATGCTTCATCCAGGTCGGGATAGTCCTTCTTCTTCTCGTCGTCAACCTTCAGATAGTCCTTCAAGTCGAAGTGCAGCATCGAAGCCACGATGCTCGAGGGCCACTGGCGCACCATGCGGTTCATCTTCGTAGCCGTGTCGTTATAGACCATACGCGACATGCGGACGTTCTCCTCGTACTGCTTCTGACCTTCCTGCGCCTTGACATACAGTTCGCTGGCCTTCAGTTCGGGGTAGCGCTCGAAGACAACGTTCAGTCGGCCCATCATCTGTCCCAGCAAGTCGGCCTGCTGGTTGATGGCAGCGGCTGATGTGCCATTGGCGGGGATGGTGCCGCCGCTGTTGCCTCCGCGTGCCTGGATGGTCTTAATGATGGTGTCCGACTCGTGCTCGGCATACTTGGCAGCCGTCTTGGCCAGGGCGATGACGGCGTCGAAACGAGAGTTTAGCTGAACCTCAATCTGGCTCAGGGCGTTCTTACACAATTCATCCAGATTGACCAGCGAGCGCTGCGTCGAGATGAAGTAACCTCCGATAATCACCACAAGGGCGATAACAACTAATAATACACTCATAAATCTAAAAGTTTAAGGTTTTGGGGGCAAAGATAGAAAAAAAAAAGCATTTCCGCAAGTTTTACGCAGGAAAAATAATTCGCGTCTTCTGACTCCACTAATGGGCAAAATCCTGCAGATTTAACAAAATGTAACCCAAAAAGAAAAATAATCGGGAAATCTCTTGGAAGGTATTGATTATTTTCCTATATTTGCAGCACCTAAGATAACATAATGTTACAAACAACCTTTTAAAACCACTACACTATGGAAGTTGAAAAAATCATGCAAGGCTTGGAGCGCAAGCATCCGGGCGAACTGGAGTACCTGCAGGCTGTACGCGAAGTGCTTGAGTCAATCAAGGACGTCTACAACCAGCATCCAGAGTTCGAGAAAGCAAAAATCGTGGAGCGCATCGTGGAACCAGAGCGCATCATCACGTTCCGCGTGCCCTGGGTCGACGACAAGGGCGAGGTACAGGTTAACCTCGGCTACCGCGTGCAGTTCAACTCGGCCATCGGCCCCTACAAGGGCGGACTGCGTTTCCATGCATCGGTAAACCTCTCTATATTGAAGTTCCTCGGCTTCGAACAGACGTTCAAGAATGCACTGACCACCCTGCCCATGGGCGGTGGCAAGGGCGGTAGCGACTTCTCGATTCGCGGCAAGAGCGACGCTGAGGTCATGCGTTTCTGTCAGGCCTTCATGACCGAGCTGTACCGCCATATAGGCCCCGACGAGGACGTGCCTGCCGGCGACATCGGCGTCGGTGCCCGTGAGATAGGCTACCTCTACGGACAGTATAAGAAGCTGACCCACCAGTTCCAGGGCGTGCTTACCGGCAAGGGGCGCGAATGGGGCGGCAGCATTCTCCGCCCCGAGGCCACGGGCTTTGGTGCACTCTACTTCGTCAACCAGATGCTGACGGAGCACGGTCTCGATATCAAGGGCAAGACGGTGGCTCTCTCGGGCTTCGGCAATGTGGCCTGGGGCGCTGCCAAGAAGGCCACCGAACTGGGCGCAAAGGTCATCACTATCAGCGGTCCCGACGGCTACATCTACGACCCCGCCGGACTCGATGCCGAGAAGATTGACTACCTGCTGGAGCTGCGCGCCTCGGGTAACGACATCTGCCAGCCTTACGCCGACGAGTTTGAGGGTTCGACCTTCTTCGCCGGCAAGAAACCGTGGGAGCAGAAGGCCGATATCTACCTGCCCTGTGCCACACAAAATGAGCTGAACGGCGACGATGCTGACCAGATTCTGGCCAACAAGCCGCTCTGCGTGGCCGAGGTGTCGAACATGGGCTGCACGGCCGAGGCTGCCGAGAAGTTCATTGCCGCCCACCAGCTGTTCGCTCCGGGCAAGGCCGTGAATGCCGGCGGCGTAGCCACCAGCGGACTGGAGATGAGCCAGAACTCGATGCGTCTCTCGTGGACGGCCGAGGAGGTCGACCAGCGCCTGCACCAGATTATGGCCGGCATCCACGAGCAGTGCGTCAAGTACGGCCGTGAAGGTGACTATGTAAACTACGTCAAGGGCGCCAACGTGGCCGGCTTTATGAAGGTTGCCAAGGCCATGCTGGCACAAGGAATTGTATGATATGAAAGAGACCCACCCCCTGCCCCTCCCTGTATGGAGGGGAGTGATTACTTTACTCCTGATTTGGGGTAACTTCTCCTTTGGACAGGGGGCGGGTCTTTACGCCCAGACTTTGAGCGGCAAGGCTTCTTATTATGCCAAGTCGTGGACGGGACGCCGCACGTCGAACGGTGAGCGGCTGCATCATGACTCGATGACCTGCGCCCACAAGACGCTGCCTTTCGGTACGTTGCTGAAGGTGACTAACCTGCTGAATGGCAAACAGGTGGTGGTGCGCGTCACCGACCGCGGGCCATACGTCAAGGGGCGCATCGTCGACCTCTCCTGGGGAGCCGCCAAGGCCATCGGCATGCTTTCGCAAGGCATTGCCCCTGTATCTGTGGAACGCGTCAGGACATCAACAATACCCTACAAACCCGAGGAGGACGACCCCGACGTGCCCAAGTTCGAATTCGAACTGGCCGACATCGCTCCTGTCGGTATTACGCCCGTCTGGCAGCGTGAGGCAAAAATCGACCCGCTGAAGGTGGAGCGCTCTATGAACCAGACCGCCAGCGAGGTTGCAGAGGCTCCAAACGCAGAGGCCCTCCCTACCCCATCAGCCAAGTCGGCAAAGGGCCAAAAAGACAACGTCGAGCCCGATGAGCTCGACGAAATCAACCGGAAGCCCAATGCCGCCAAGGCTTACCTGAAGCGGCAAGGGCAACAAAAGCAAGATTAACGGCGGCGGGTCGTCACACGATAGTCGCGTGTCAACCCCTGCAGTTCACGCCCACCTTGGAGAACAGAGACGCGGATAACTGCCTCGCCATTGCGCAGGCCGTTGTCAGCCTTCACTTGAGCGGTATAGCGGATGGTCTGCTTAGGCTGGATGCACTCCACCAGCACATTCTCTGAGATATGGATGTGGCGGTTGCCCGTCACCTCATAAACGGTGGGCTGTACGCTAAAGGCGGGCTTGTCGGTAGGATTGTGAATCTCGAAGACCACGCGGGCCGACTCACCACGCATCAGCGTATGGTCGCGATTGGCATCGACAATATGAACGTCGCTCATCTCAAGACGCACAGGAGTCGCAGACGGTGCATAGCCAGACGACATGCCGTCGAGCATGATGCGGTCGTCGCCACGACCTTCAGGGTCGAAGCCGCTGTCGTCGTAGCCATAGTCCTGATGGCGTGCAGCATTGGCCTGACGGTGACGCTCGTAACGCTCCACAGCCCTTGCCTCTGCCTTGTCGTCAGCTGCCTTACCGATGGCTGCGCCAACAACTGCGCCGCCAGCCATACCAACGAGTGAACCTACGTTGCTACCACGCCATCCGCCGGAAATACCACCAATGGCCGAGCCGATGATGGAACCGAAATGGGCACCCGTATAGGCACCCGTTGCCTCGTAAGAGCCACAGCTGCTCATCATCAGGAGCACGCCGAGCGATAACATCAATACCTTCTTCATCGTCTTTCTTTGTTTTTAAAGTTTCACGGTGCAAAAGTAGCATTAAATTATGAAACCGCCAAACGGATTTTCCCTAAACTGACATAGGAAAATCCCTATAAGCGGAAAAAGAAGATGCGCCAAACCTTGCTGGCGCATCCTCTTAATCGTATTGACAAGTCCCTGTAGCAGGAATTGATTATTCAGCCTTTGCTTCCTCGGCAGCAGGAGCCTCCTCAGTAGCGGCAGGAGCCTCCTCAGCAGTAGCAGGAGCCTCGGCAGCCTCAGCCTTGGGAGCAGCCTTGCGCGAACGGCGGGTCTTCTTCTTGGTCTCGCCCTTAGCCATTTCGGGATCGAAGTCTACGAGCTCGATGAAGCAGATCTGAGCAGCATCGCCCTGACGGAAGCCGAGCTTGATGATGCGGGTGTAGCCACCGGGACGGTCGCCGACCTTCTCGGCCACGGGGCCGAAGAGTTCCTTGATGGCGTCCTTATTCTGCAGGTAGCTGAACACTACGCGGCGAGAGTTGGTGGAGTCCTCCTTAGCCTTGGTGATGAGGGGCTCCACGTACTTCTTGAGGGCCTTAGCCTTTGCGACGGTCGTAGTGATTCTTTTGTGCATGATCAGCGAGATGGCCATGTTAGCAAGCATGGCGCTGCGGTGAGATGCAGTACGACCGAGATGGTTGAATTTCTTATTATGTCTCATTGTTGTTTTTTGCTTTTATTGGGCAAGCAGCTTACTCCTTGTCCAGTTTATACTTTGAAATGTCGGTTCCAAACGACAGATTCAGACTCTCGAGCAAATCATCAAGCTCCGTGAGCGATTTCTTACCGAAGTTGCGGAACTTCAGGAGGTCGGTCTTGTTGTACTGTACGAGATCGCCGAGGGTCTCGACGTCGGCAGCCTTCAGACAGTTCAGGGCACGAACAGAGAGGTTCATGTCGGTGAGCTTCGTCTTCAGCAGCTGGCGCATGTGCAGTACTTCCTCATCAAACTCCTGATTGGTCTCGCTCTCGGTATTCTCGAGCGTGATCTTCTCGTCGGAGAAGAGCATGAAGTGGTAGATGAGGATCTTGGCAGCCTCCTTCAGGGCGTCCTTCGGGTGGATGGAACCGTCCGTGGTGACCTCGAGCACGAGCTTGTCGTAGTCGGTCTTCTGCTCGACACGATAGGGCTCCACGCTGTACTTCACGTTACGGATGGGTGTGTAAATAGAGTCGATTGCTATCACGTTCACATCAGTGCAGAACTCGCGGTTCTCGTCGGCGGGGACATAGCCGCGGCCCTTGTTGATCGTGAGGTCAATCTGCATCGATGCCTTGGAATCTAAATGACAAATCACCAAATCGGGATTCAGCACCTCAAATCCAGTCAGATACTTGCCTATATCACCGGCTTTAAACTCGGTAGAATTCTCGACAGTGATGGAGACTTTCTCGTTCTCGAATTCTTCCACTACTTGCTTGAACCTGACTTGCTTCAGATTCAAGATAATGTTGGTCACATCTTCCTTTACACCAGGTACTGATGAGAACTCGTGCTCAACACCACCGATGCGGATGGTGTTGATGGCATAGCCCTCGAGCGATGAAAGAAGAATGCGGCGGAGCGCGTTGCCAACGGTGACACCGAAGCCAGGCTCCAACGGGCGAAACTCGAACTTGCCGAACTTGTCCGTCGACTCCAACATTACGACTTTATCAGGTTTTTGAAATGCTAATATCGCCATTAATTTAATGATTTTTAGTTTTTAGAGTACAACTCAACGATTAACTGCTCCTTAATGTTCTCGGGGATGTCAGCACGCTCGGGCTTGTGCAAGAACTTGCCAGCCTTAGCGCTCTCGTCCCACTCAATCCAAGGATACTTGCTGTGGTTGAAACCAGCGAGGGCAGCCTCGATGACCTCCAGAGACTTTGACTTCTCACGGACGCCGACAACCATGCCGGGCTTCACAGCAAACGAAGGAATGTTGACCACGCGACCATCAACCGTAATGTGGCGATGACCTACGAGCTGACGGGCAGCGGCGCGGGTGGGGGCAATACCAAGACGGAACACTACATTGTCGAGACGACTCTCAAGGTTCTGAAGCAGAACCTCACCGGTGATGCCGTCGGCCTTGGCAGCCTTTTCGAACATATTACGGAACTGGCGCTCAAGCACTCCGTAGGTGTACTTGGCCTTCTGCTTCTCTGCCAGCATGACAGCGTACTCCGACTGCTTGCGGCGGCGGTTATTGCCATGCTGTCCCGGGGGGAAGTTCCTGCGGGACAAAACTTTGTCGGCGCCGAAGATGGGTTCTCCAAAACGGCGTGCAATTTTTGATTTCGGTCCAATATATCTTGCCATAATACTAAAATAAATTTTCGATTTTCAGATTTTCGATTTTCAATTATACGCGGCGGCGCTTCGGGGGACGGCAGCCGTTGTGGGGCAGCGGCGTAACGTCGACAATCTCGATGACCTCGATACCGGCACCGTGTACGGCACGGATGGCCGACTCACGACCGTTACCGGGACCCTTCACGTAAGCCTTCACCTTGCGCAGACCTAGGTCGAAGGCAACCTTGGCGCAATCCTCGGCTGCCATCTGGGCAGCGTACGGGGTGTTCTTCTTAGAACCGCGGAAACCCATCTTACCGGCTGACGACCAAGAGATAACCTGACCCTCGTCGTTGGCCAGCGACACGATAATATTATTGAAAGAGCTGTGGACGTGGAGCTGACCAATCGCGGTCACACGCACGTTCCTTTTCTTTGAAGTGACTGTTTTCTTTGCCATAATCTTTTCAATTCTTTAATTTTTCAATTCTTAAAATTTACTTTGTGGCCTTCTTCTTGTTTGCAACAGTCTTCTTCTTTCCCTTGCGGGTACGAGCATTGTTCTTAGTGCTCTGACCGCGGACCGGAAGACCGTGACGGTGACGGACACCACGATAGCAACCAATATCCATCAGTCGCTTGATATTCAACTGGATCTCACTGCGGAGATCACCTTCAACTTTGAATTCAGCGCCGATAATTTCACGGATCTTGGCTGCCTGGTCGTCACTCCACTCGTTGACCTTCAGGTCACGGCTGACGCCTGCCTTGTCCAATATCTTTGCTGAACTACTTCGACCTATACCATAGATATAGGTCAATGCGATTTCGCCACGCTTGTTCTGGGGCAAATCTACTCCAACAATTCTTATTGCCATTGTTAATTAAATAGTGAAAATAAAATGATTAAATTACGTAATTTGCTAAAAAAGCATGCAAAGGTACGAAGATTTTCTCAAACCTCCGCACTTCTTTATGCTTATTTAACACTTTAACCCTGACGCATCTTGTACTTAGGGTTCTTCTTGTTGATAACGAACAGGCGACCCTTGCGGCGTACGATCTTGCAGTCGGGGGTGCGCTTCTTCAACGATGCTCTTGTCTTCATAATCTTTATAAAGTTACTGTTTTATTTGTATCTGAATACAATTCTACCTTTTGTCAAGTCGTAAGGACTCATTTCCACCTTTACCTTGTCGCCGGGGAGAATGCGGATATAGTGCATACGCATCTTGCCCGAGATGTGGGCAATAATCTGCACACCGTTTTCTAATTCTACGCGGAACATGGCGTTCGAGAGGCTCTCGAGGATGGTTCCGTCCTGCTCAATAGCGGATTGTTTTGCCATACATTATTTAATATAATACACCTTCTACTTTCATTGCTTCCTCAAACGAAGACAGAATCTCAGCCTTTCCCTTACGGATGACGATGGTATGCTCGAAGTGGGCGGCCGGCTGACCGTCGCGCGTTCTCACGGACCACTTGTCCTGGTCGAGCCAGATGTCGCGCTTGCCCATCGTTATCATCGGCTCTATCGCAATGCACATGCTGGCTTTCAGCATGACACCGTTTCCGCGACGGCCATAGTTGGGAACTGGCGGATCCTCATGCATCTCGCGACCGATGCCATGACCAGTCAACTCGCGCACAATGCCGTACTTCTGGGCCTCACAGTGGTCCTGCACCGCCGCACTGATGTCACCAAGGTGACGGCCGGCCTGTGCTGCCTCAATGCCGAGATAGAGTGCCTCCTTCGTCGTCTTCAGAAGTCGCTTGACATCCTCAGACACCTCGCCCACACAGAACGTATAGGCAGAGTCACCGTTGAACCCGTTCAGAAGCGTACCACAGTCTATCGAGATAATGTCGCCCTCCTTGAGTACCGTCTTGTCGTTAGGCACACCGTGAACGACGACATCGTTCACCGAAGTACAGATGCTGGCGGGAAACGGCCCTCCATAGGGATTGGGGAAACCCTTGAAAGTGGGGACGGCACCGTGGTCACGGATGAACTCGTCGGCGACTTTATCCAACTGGAGGGTCGTTACGCCAGGCCTGATATGCTTTGCCAATTCGCCAAGCGTTTTACCAACAAGTTGGTTCGCTTGGCGCATTAGCTCGATTTCGTCTTCAGTCTTCAGGAATATCTTCATAGAAGATTAGTAGGCAGCCATACCGCGGCCATGGATGCGGCCCGAGCTGAGCAGACCGTCATAGTGGCGCATTAACAGGTGACTCTCAATCTGGGCGAGCGTGTCGAGCACGACACCCACAAGAATCAGCAGTGACGTACCGCCGAAGAACTGTGAGAAGGCATCCTGCACATTCAGCAGGCTTGCGAAAGCCGGCATGACGGCGATGAAGGCAATGAACAGTGAGCCGGGCAGCGTAATGCGCGACATCACGGTGTCGATGAAGTCAGCGGTGTCCTTGCCGGGCTTTACGCCAGGGATGAAACCGTTGTTACGCTTCATGTCTTCAGCCATTTGTGTAGGATTCAGCGTGATAGCAGTATAGAAATAGGTGAACGCGATGATCAGCAGGGCAAAGATGACATTGTATGTCCAGCTGTGGTGGTCGAGCATAGAGCGCACGAACCAGCTTGCGTTCTCAGGGGCAGAATACTGAACGATGGCCAGGGGGATGAACATCAGTGCCTGGGCAAAGATGATAGGCATCACGTTGGCAGCGAACAGCTTCAGGGGGATATACTGGCGGGCACCACCATAGGTCTTGTTGCCCACAACACGCTTTGCATACTGTACGGGAATCTTACGGACGCCCTGTACCAGAACGATAGATGCGCAAACAACGGCGTAGAGGATGATAATCTCGACGATGAACATGATCAGGCCACCACCGGTGATGGCAGTGAAGCGCGACGACAGCTCCTGGATGAAAGCCTGGGGCAGACGTGCGATGATACCAATCATAATGATCATCGAAATACCGTTTCCAATACCCTTATCAGTGATGCGCTCGCCAAGCCAGAGGATGAACATACTGCCGGCGGCCAGAATGATGGTGGCGGGAATCATGAACACTGGCCAGCTGATGCCAGAGGCCAGGGCTGCGCCCGACGTCATCTTCAGGTTGATCAGGTAGCTCGGTGCCTGGAAAATGAGGATACCCACTGTCAGCCACCGAGTGTACTGGCTGATCTTCTTGCGGCCACTCTCACCCTCGCGCTGCATCTTCTGGAAATAAGGCACAGCGACGGCGAGGAGCTGCATCACGATAGAAGCCGAGATGTAGGGCATGATTCCAAGTGCGAAGATTGACGCATTGGAGAATGCACCACCGGAGAACATATCCAGCAGGGCCAGAAGGCCACCGGCAGTCTGCTCCTGCAGTTTGTCGAGCATGACAGGATTGATACCGGGAAGCACCACGAATGAGCCGAAACGATAGATGGCTACAAACAGGATTGTAATGAGGAGGCGCTGACGCAAGTCCTCAATCTTCCAAATGTTCTTCAGTGTCTCTATAAACTTCTTCATCTTCTTAGATTATTGTTGCGTTACCACCTACTGCCTTGATAGCTTCCTCGGCAGTCTTCGAGAATGCGTTAGCCTCTACGTCGACCTTGGCCTTCAGTTCACCGTTGCCAAGAATCTTCACCAGCTCCTTGCCGTTGGTAAGGCCGGCGGCCACCAACTCGGCAATGCCGATCTTCGTGAGGTTCTTCTCTTCAGCAAGCTTCTGGAGCGTCGACAGGTTCACAGCGAAATACTCCTTATGGTTGATGTTCTTGAAGCCAGACTTCGGCACGCGGCGCTGCAGCGGCATCTGACCGCCTTCAAAACCAACCTTCTTCTTATATCCAGAGCGAGCCTTGGCACCCTTATGACCACGGGTAGAAGTACCACCCAGACCAGAACCAGGTCCGCGACCGATACGACGACGTGAATGGGTAGAGCCTGCTGCAGGTTTCAAATTATTCAGTTTCATAATCGAATCTCCTTAATTAATGTTTGTTATTACTCGACCACAGTCACCAGGTGACGGACCTTGCGAATCATACCACGGATAGAAGGATTGTCCTCGACCTCGACAACCTGCGAAATCTTGCGCAGGCCAAGGGCCTCGAGGGTGCGCTTCTGGTCAACCGGAAAACCGATCTTACTCTTAATCTGCTTAATCTTAATCGTTGCCATAATCTTACTCTCCTTTTATCCTTTGAATACTTTTTCCATACTGACACCACGGGTACCGGCCACGGTGTAGGCGTCGCGCATCTGGCTCAGTGCCACGATGGTTGCCTTCACCAGGTTGTGGGGGTTCGACGAACCCTTCGACTTAGCCAGCACGTCCTTCACGCCGACACTCTCCAGCACGGCGCGCATAGCACCACCGGCCACCAGACCGGTACCGGCAGCTGCCGGCTTCAGGAACACCTGGGCACCGCCGTAGCGGGCTTCCATCTCATGGGGGATGGTACCCTTCAGCACGGGAACCTTCACCAGATTCTTCTTGGCAGCCTCAACACCCTTGGCGATGGCGGCGGTAACTTCGCCAGCCTTGCCCAGACCCCAGCCGATAACGCCGTTGCCGTCGCCGACAACCACGATAGCTGCGAAAGTAAAGGTGCGACCACCCTTGGTCACCTTCGTTACACGGTTGATGGCAACCAGTCTGTCTTTCAACTCTACGTCACTACTTACTTTTACGTTCTTCATTGCCATAATCGTTTAGAAATTAAGTCCACCCTTACGTGCTGCATCAGCCAGCGACTTCACGCGGCCGTGGTACAGATAGCCGTTACGGTCGAAGACAACGGCCTTCACGCCTGCCTCCTGAGCCTTCTTGGCCACCATTTCACCCACCTTTGCAGCCTGCTCGATCTTCGGCATGGTCTCCAGGCCGAGAGAAGAGGCAGATGCCAGTGTTTTACCTTCCAAGTCATTAATAACCTGAGCATAGATCTGCTTGTTCGAGCGGAACACGCTCAGACGGGGGCGCTCGGCAGTACCGAACACGCTCTTGCGAATTCTATATTTAATCTTAATTCGTCTTTCTACTTTCTTCGTTGTCATAATCTTAAATTTTCAATTTACGATTTTCAATTTTCAATTACTAAGATTACTTAGCCGATGCCGACTTACCCGACTTACGACGGATAACCTCACCCTTGAACAAAATACCCTTTCCTTTATAAGGCTCAGGCATGCGGAAAGAACGAATCTTGGCGCAAATCATACCGAGGAGCTGCTTGTCGCACGACTCCAGGATAATCTGCGGGTTCTGGTTACGCTCCATCTTGGTCTCAACCTTCACTTCCTTGGGAAGCTGGATGAAGATGGGGTGCGTGTAACCCAATGAGAACTCAATGATATTGCCCTGATTGCTCACGCGATAGCCAACGCCGACGAGCTCCATCTCCTTCTTGTAGCCCTCGCTTACGCCGACTACCATGTTGTTGACCAGCGCACGGTACAGACCGTGGAAGGCCTGCTTCTGCTTCACGTTCACGGCGCTGTTCTCGTCGATGCTGAATGTGACATGACCATCCTCAACGCTCATCTTGATAGAGGGATCGACCTTCTGAGAAAGCTCACCCTTCGGACCCTTTACTGTAACGACGCCTTCCTTGTCCTGGGCAATCGTAACGCCAGCGGGAATACTAATTGGCAATTTACCTATTCTTGACATATTCAGTTCCTCCAATTAATATACATAGCAAAGGACCTCGCCGCCAATCTTCTGCTGAGCGGCCTCCTTGTCTGTCATTACACCCTGGGACGTGGATAAGATGGCGATACCCAGTCCGTTAATTACTCTCGGCATGTCCTTGTAACCAGTGTACTTGCGAAGACCTGGTGTAGACACTCTCTTCAAGAACTTGATGGCGTTCTCTTTTGTTACAGGGTCGTACTTCAAAGCCACTTTGATAGTGCCCTGAGGGCCATCCTCGACGAACTTGTAGTTCAGGATGTAGCCCTTCTCGAAGAGGATCTTGGTGATTTCCTTCTTCAAGTTTGACGCAGGAACCTCCACAACACGGTGATGAGCCATGATTGCGTTTCTGAGTCTGGTCAGATAATCTGCTATTGGATCTGTCATAAAATAAATGTTTTAATTAATCGGGACTCCCCCGACAATATTAAATAAATTGTATTGATGTCTTGTCGCGCTTACCAGCTGGCCTTCTTCACTCCGGGAATCAGGCCGCTCGATGCCATCTCGCGGAACTGAATACGGGAGAGACCGAACTGGCGCATGTAACCCTTGGGACGACCAGTAATCTTGCAGCGGTTGTGCAGACGGATGGGGTTGGCGTTGCGGGGAATGCTCTGCAGCTTGCGGGCAGCCTCATAGGCGGCCATAGCGCCCTCATCGGTAGTCACATCGGCGGTAGCGATGATCTTCTTCAGGGCAGCACGCTTCTCAGCATAACGGGCCACGAGCTTTGCACGCTTCACCTCGCGGGCTTTCATTGATTCTTTTGCCATGTCTCTTAGTCTTTATTGTTCTTGAATGGGAGACCGAAGGCCTTGAGCAGAGCGAAACCCTCCTCGTCGGTCTGAGCCGAGGTCACGAAGGTGATGTTCATACCCTGGATGCGGTCTACTGAATCGATATTGATCTCGGGGAAGATAATCTGCTCCTGGATACCCAGTGTGTAGTTACCACGGCCGTCGAACTTCGTCTCGATACCCTTGAAGTCACGGATACGAGGCAGGGCGATGCGGACGAGGCGCTCCAGGAACTCATACATACGCTCGCGGCGCAGTGTCACCATCACGCCGATGGGCATCTTCTTACGGACCTTGAAGTTGGCGATGTCCTTCTTCGAGTAGGTGGCCACGGCCTTCTGGCCGCAGATGGCGCTCACCTCGTTGATGGCCACGTCGATGATCTTCTTGTCCTGCGTGGCGTCACCCAGACCCTGGTTGACGACAATCTTCTTCAGGACGGGAATCTGCATTGCAGAGGTGTAGTTGAACTGCTTCTGCAGTGCGGGAGCAATCTTCTGCTTGTACTCCTGCTTTAACTGTGCTGTATTTGCCATTACTTAATCTCCTCCCCTGACTTTTTGGCGATGCGGGTCACCTTCTTGCCCTCGCGCTTGATGGCGATGCGGGTAGCCTTACCGCTCTTCGGATCAATTAAACTCAAATTCGAAATGTGGATAGGAGCCTCTACCTTCTCAAAGCCTCCCTGAGGATTCTTGGCATTGGGCTTCGTGCTCTTGTTGACGAAGTTCACTCCCTCAACGATGGCACGCTCCTTCTCTACCAAGACCTTCAGCACCTTGCCAGTCTTGCCCTTGTCCTCACCGGCCAGGACGATGACTGTGTCGTTTTTCTTAATATGTAACTTACCCATTACTTCTAATGTTTTTAATGTTAAAGAACCTCAGGTGCCAAAGAAACGACTTTCATGTTCACAGCACGGAGCTCACGGGCTACGGGGCCGAAGATACGGCTGCCGCGAAGCTCACCGGCATTGTTCAGCAGTACGCAAGCGTTGTCGTCGAAACGGATGTACGAACCGTCGGCACGACGAATCTCCTTCTTGGTACGAACAACCAAAGCCTTTGATACTGCACCCTTTTTCACATCACTCGTAGGAATTGCGTTCTTGATGGCCACGACGATGACGTCGCCAACGCTTGCATAGCGGCGGCGGGTACCGCCCAGCACGCGGATGCACAGGCACTCGCGGGCACCGCTGTTGTCAGCTACTGTAAGTCTTGATTCTGTCTGTATCATAATTACTTAGCTTTTTCTACAATTTGTACTAAACGCCATCTCTTGGTCTTAGAGAGGGGGCGCGTCTCCATAATGAGCACGGTATCGCCTACCTGGCACTCATTCTTCTCATCGTGAGCGTGGTACTTCTTCGTCTTCTGTACGAATTTACCATACATCGGGTGCTTCTCCTTGAACTTGGCAGCGATAACAATGGTTTTATCCATCTTGTTGCTGATCACGACACCCTGTCTTGTCTTTCTTAAATTTCTTGTTTCCATCTGGACCATTGTTATTTGTTAAGTTCTCTCTGACGGAGTACAGTCTTCATACGTGCGATGTCACGACGTGCAGCCTTAATCTGAGATGGATTCTCAAGCGGAGAGACAGTATGGTTAAACTTCATCTGCTCGTACTTGGCTGTCTCAGCCTCGATGCGCTCGACCAGTTCCTTGGTCTCGAGCTCCTTTATTTCCTTAGTCTTCATACTCTTAATTAAGCGTTTTTGTCGTAGTCACGTCTTACAATAAACTTAGTCTTCACGGGCAGCTTCTGGGCACCGAGGCGCAGAGCCTCCTTGGCCACTTCGAAAGGCACGCCTTCCACTTCAAAGAGGATACGACCCGGGGTGACCGGAGCGACCCATCCTGCGGGGTCACCCTTACCCTTACCCATTCGCACGTCAGCAGGCTTGCGGGTGATGGGCTTGTCCGGGAAGATGCGAATCCAAACCTGACCTTCACGGTTCATGTAACGGTTGATGGCCACACGGGCGGCCTCAATCTGGCGGCTGTCAATCCACTTGGCGTCCAGCGTCTTGATGCCGAACGAGCCGAAAGCCAGCGTCGTACCGCGGTGGGCGTTGCCTTTGTTGCCACGTCCGTCCTGCGGCCTTCTATATCTTACTCTCTTAGGTTGTAACATGATAGATTCTTCTTTTAACGGTTATTTCTTTTCTTGTCACCTCCACGGAACTTACGGCCATCTCTGCTACCGCCACCGCCCTGACGGCCGGTGCTCTTCTCCTGAGTGAAGTTAGGAGCCAGGTCAACCTTTCCGTAAACCTCACCGCGGCAGATCCAGACCTTGATACCCAGCAGGCCGACCTTGGTCAGAGCCTCCGTGGGGCAGTAGTCGATGTCGGCGCGGAACGTGTGCAGCGGCGTGCGTCCTTCCTTGAACATCTCGCTGCGTGCGATTTCAGCACCGTTCAGACGACCCGAGATGAGCACCTTGATGCCCTCGGCACCGGCGCGCATCGTGTTCTGGATAGCCATCTTGATAGCACGACGATAAGCAATCTTGCCCTCTACCTGGCGAGCGATATTGGTGGCAACGATTGTAGCGTCGAGTTCCGGACGCTTCACTTCAAAGATGTTGATCTGAATCTCCTTGTCGTAAAGCTTCTTCAGTTCTTCCTTCAGTTTGTCCACATCCTGTCCGCCCTTACCGATGACGATGCCCGGACGAGCCGTGCAGATAGTAATGGTGACGAGCTTCAGTGTGCGCTCGATGACAATCTTCGAGACGCTTGCCTTGGCCAGACGCTCGTTCAGATACTTACGGATTTTCTGGTCCTCGACCAGGTTGTCGCCGAAGTTCTTGCCTCCGAACCAGTTGCTGTCCCAACCGCGGACAATGCCCAGGCGGTTGCTAATAGGATTAACTTTCTGTCCCATACTTATTCTTTTACGTCATTAGTTTTAGCGTCAACAAACAGAGTCACGTGGTTCGAGCGCTTGCGGATGCGGTAGCCACGGCCCTGCGGTGCGGGTCTCATTCTCTTCATAGTGACACCCTCGTCAACGAACACGCGGGTGATGAACAGCTCCCCGGCCTCAGCCTTGCGGTCATTCTTCTGTTCCCAGTTGTTGATGGCCGAGCGGAGGAGTTTCTCAACGTCAGCAGCGGCAGCCTTCTTCGAGAAGCGAAGCACACCCAGGGCGCGGTCAACCTCCATGCCGCGGATCATGTCGACGACATAGCGCATCTTGCGGGGTGACGAGGGGCAGCCTTTCAGCTTGGCAAAATACTGTGTCTTAAGTGCTGCTTTTCTTTCTTCAGCCTTAATATGTTTTCTTGCTCCCATTTTAATTCTTCAATTTTTTACTTTTTTACCTTTTACCTGGAGCATTACTTCTTGTTGCCGGCGTGGCCACCGAAGCGGCGCGTGGGTGCAAACTCACCCAGCTTGTGGCCGACCATGTTCTCAGTAATGTAAACAGGGATAAATTTGTTACCGTTATGAACTGCAACAGTGTGTCCCACGAAGTCCGGGGAAATCATTGATGCCCTGGCCCATGTCTTGACGACATTCTTCTTGCCGCTCTCGTTCATGGCGAGAACCTTCTTCTCGAGAGAGACGTTGATGTACGGACCTTTCTTTAATGAACGACTCATAATTTACTACTCTTTGTTAACTTCGTGATTACTTCTTGTTAGCTCTTTCAATGATGTACTTGTTTGAAAGCTTCTTCGGTGCGCGCGTCTTAAGACCCTTTGCGTACAAGCCCTTGCGTGAACGCGGATGTCCGCCTGACTGACGGCCTTCACCACCACCCATCGGGTGATCGTGCGGGTTCATCACAACACCACGGTTGTGCGGACGGCGACCCAGCCAGCGCGAACGGCCGGCCTTACCCGACTGTTCCAGAGCGTGGTCAGAGTTGCCTACGCTACCGACGGTAGCCTTGCAGGCAGAGAGAATCTTACGAGTCTCGCCCGAGGGGAGCTTGATAACACAGTAGCTGCCCTCACGAGAAGTCAACTGAGCGAAATTACCGGCCGAACGAACGAGCAGGGCACCCTGGCCGGGACGGAGTTCAATGTTGTGAATCACCGTACCCACGGGAATGTTGGCAAGGGGCAGCGCATTACCCACCTCGGGCACTGCGTCAGCTCCGGACATCAGCGTCGAGCCAACCTGCAGTCCATTAGGAGCAATAATATAACGTTTTTCACCATCAGCGTAGTAGAGCAATGCGATGCGAGCCGAGCGGTTCGGATCGTACTCGATTGTCTTCACTACTGCTGGAACACCATCCTTCTCTCGCTTGAAGTCGATCAGACGATACTTCCTCTTGTGGCCGCCGCCCATGTAGCGGACAGTCATCTTACCGGTGTTGTTTCGACCGCCGGTAGAGCGCTTACCGTAAACGAGAGACTTCTCTGGCACGGATGCAGTAATATCCTCGAACGTGCCAATAATCTTGTGTCTTTGACCCGGAGTTACGGGCTTTAATTTACGTACTGCCATTTCTCTTATTCAATATTGCTGTAAATATCAATTGCGTCGCCATCCTTCAGAGTGACGATTGCCTTCTTGTAGGCGTTCTTCTGTCCCTTCACGAGACCAGACTTCGTATAGCGGCTTGAGCGCTTGCCGGCATACTTGATCGTATTCACTGCGATCACAGTCACGTTGTACAGACCTTCTATCTCCTTCTTAATCTCAATCTTGTTGGCATCGGGCTTCACGATGAAACCGACCTTCGTCTCGGCCTTCTTCGTACGCTCCTCGCCCTTCACCTTATAGGTGCGCTCTACAGAAGACTTGTCTGTAATCTTGGTCATCTTCTCAGTGACCAACGGCTTGATGATAAATCCCATATCTATTTACGATTTAACAATTTTCGATTTACTATTATTAGCCCAAGATTCCGTCGATAGTCTTCAGCGAGTTCTCCGTGATGACCAGCACGTCAGCGTCCAGAATCTTGTACGTGTTGACGTTCTGAGCCTCGAGCACCTCAGCGCGCTGCAGGTTACGAGCCGACATATACACATTCTTGTTTGCCTCGGGCATCAGCAGCAGAACCTTCTTGCCGTCGACCTTCAGGTTCTTCGTGATGTCCACGAACTCCTTCGTCTTAGGGGCGTCCATCGTGAAGTCCTCAACGACGACGATGGCATTCTCCTGAGCCTTGTACGACAGGGCCGACTTGCGGGCCAGCTGCTTCACCTTCTTGTTCAGCTTGAACGAGTAGTCGCGGGGCTTCGGGCCGAACACGCGGCCGCCACCAATCAGCAGGGGCGAGTTGATGTCACCATGACGGGCACCGCCGCCACCCTTCTGGCGGCCGAGCTTGCGCGTCGAGCCGCTGATTTCGCTTCTCTCCTTCGACTTGGCATTGCCCTGGCGCTTGTTGGCCAAGTACTGCTTCACATCTAAGTAAATGACGTGGTCATTAGGTTCTACTCCGAAGATAGCCTCGTTGAGAGCCACCTTGCGGCCGGTCTCCTGACCTTTGATATTCAATACACTAACTTCCATGGCTTACTTATTCACAATTACGGTTGAACCATTACATCCGGCGCAGCTTCCCTTCACAAGAATCAGGTTGTGCTCCGGAATAATCTTTAACACTTTGAGGTTCTGAGTCGTGACACGGTCACAGCCCATGTGGCCACCCATTCGCATTCCCTTAAACACCTTTGCGGGATACGAGCAGGCGCCGATAGAACCCGGCTTGCGGGCGCGGTCGTCCTGACCGTGGGTCGTCTGGCCTACACCACCGAAACCGTGGCGCTTCATCACACCCTGGAAGCCCTTACCCTTTGAGGTACCTACCACGTCGACGAACTCTGCGCCGTCGAAGATGTCCACCGTCACGGTGTCACCGAGGTTTAATTCCTCGTCGAACTTGAACTCGGCCAAGTGGGCCTTTGGCGTCGTGTTAGCCTTCTTGAAGATACCCATCATCGCTTTGGTGGTGTTCTTCTCCTTCTTCTCTCCGAAGGCGAGCTGGACAGCCTTGTAGCCGTCCTTCTCAACAGACTTTACCTGAGTCACAACGCAAGGACCAGCTTCGATAACAGTGCACGGCACGTTCTTGCCGTCGGCACTGAAAACGGATGTCATTCCGATTTTTCTTCCTAATAATCCTGGCATTTCAGTTTTAATTGTTTAATGTTTAAATGTATAAATGTTATTCGTTTATGCCTTGTCATCGTAGCGCCGGCGGCTATACGCACACAAAAAGAAGAAACAGCCCAAAGCTCCCTTCCGAAAGCTAAACTGCTCTTTTTCAGCGTATTGTTAGCCATTGGCCAGCGCAATAATCACTTTAGCGGCTGCAAAGGTACACATTATTATTGAGATACGCAACCCCCTTACACCCTAATTTATGATTATTTAATATTTATTATGATTAGAACATTGCTCGGTTATTCAACAATCCAGTCTGAAAAGCGTACTCATGTCACATCTTCTCCAATTCCTCGGGACTGATGCCCGTTATCATCATGATATCCTCATCGGCATAGCCTTTCGACCGCATGGCCTTAACCACCTCGGCACGCCCTTCGGCGCGCCCCTCAGCACGCCCTTCGGCACGCCCCTCAGCACGCCCCTCGGCACGCCCTTCAGCACGCCCTTCGGCGCGCCCCTTCTGCTCGGCACCTCGCATAACGTTCAGCGTGTCGCGGTAGCGCTTCAGTGCACCGTCGTACTCCTGGCGCTCCTCCTTCGTCATAGCACTCACCTCGGCTATCTCGGCCAGACGCTGGAACACTGAGTTCTGCGCTGCCCATGGAAGTCTGTTCAATGTATCCATATTCTTCAAAACATAAATCCAACGCTCAAAATCATTCTCACACTCATCCGCCTCTTTGGCGAAACACGGCAACTGAAGGTAGACGAACCGCATCTTGTCACTGAAAAGCTCACCGCTACGCAGGTCGGTCAAACCCACGTCAGTGCGGAACTGCCGGCCAAGACCCTCCATCCGGAAATTCACAAAAGCCACAAGATAGACGGCCTTCACCTCATAGCCCCAGTCTGTGCCGCGCTCGCCCTGACGCACAACTGACTCCGACGCATAGTAAAGCGTACTTACTCATAGCTGTTCACTTTACATCTTCGCCGCAAAGATACGAACAAATTTCCGAACTGCCAAACTTATGGGGAGAAAAAACAAACGGCCAACGGAAGATGATGAGACAGGAGTACTCATGTCAGAAAAACGTACTCATGTACTCATGTCTAAAAAAGTACTCATGTAACCCTTCACATGGCCATATACAACTGATACACAGACCATTACGGTGAACAGTCTGTTTCAGAGTCCATCCGTCACAGATGCAAGCGGCTGACAAACCCGTCATCCTGGAGTCCTTTGGAGCCGCCATTCACCCTGTTTGGAGCCGCCATCCACC